>MPMA02129477.1_pt1 | contig 12870 bp, 9 predicted proteins | sample 1617361 | NCBI WGS metagenome assembly MPMA02 (sample SAMN05944807, study PRJNA350692) | marine metagenome | biome: marine; feature: ODZ; material: water; isolation source: 180 m water sample filtered on 0.2 um supor filter | place: Pacific Ocean | collected 2012-04-08 | depth 180m m | reverse complement strand
GGTGATCGCGCGGGGTCGAGCGTTGAAAGCAGGCGAGCCATCGGGGGCGCTCGCAGGTAAATCCATCGCTATCCTGTTCGAGAAGCCGTCCCTGCGCACCAAGCTCAGCTTCGAGGTCGGCATATCCCGGCTCGGTGGCCACCCGATCTACTTTTCGCCCGAAGAGGTCGGACTCGGCAAACGCGAGCCAGTACAGGATGTGGCGCGCGTTATGTCGCGCATGGCGGACGCGGCGGTGATCCGGACCTTCGACCACAACATAATCGAAGAGTTCTCCGCGGCAGCGACCATCCCCGTTATCAACGCCCTGACCGACGGAGAGCACCCCTGCCAGACGCTGGCGGATCTCCAGACCATCGAGGAGAGCAAGGGCTCGCTCAAGGGCGTCAGGGTGGCGTACATCGGCGACGGCAACAACGTCGCCATCAGCCTGGCCCTCGGAATGGCGTCCACCGGCGGACACCTGACCATCGCATCCCCTCCGGGCTACGTACTGCCCGAAAAAACGGCAAGCGATGTGGTTCCGTTAAACGCAGCGAGCGGCGGCAGCTTGAAGCTGATCACCGATCCCGTTGAGGCGGTGAGCGGCGCCGACATCGTGTACACGGACGTCTGGACAAGCATGGGCCAGGAAGAGGAGAGGCGGGCACGCCTGGAGGCATTCAAGGGCTACCAGGTGAACCCGGAACTGCTAGATAACGCCCCGGCAGGGGTTTGCTTCATGCACGACCTGCCGGCGCACCCGGGCGAGGAGATCTCCGACGGGCTGCTCATCGATCCAAGGTCGATCGCGTTCGACCAGGCGGAGAACCGGCTTCACTCGCAGGCCGGTCTACTGCACTACATGTTCACTCAAGGCTGATATCCGTGGCCCTTCCGGTAATCGCCATAGTCGGCCGGCCGAACGTCGGCAAATCGACCCTGTTCAACCGGCTCGCCGGAGAACGAATCGCGGTAGTAAGCGACATCGCCGGGACGACGCGCGACCGAGTCTCCGCCGACGCAAAATGGGGCGATGAGCGCTTCATCCTGGTGGACACGGCTGGCATAGAAGGCAACAGCGAGGACATCTTCTGGCCGGACATGCAGTCTCAGGTACTGAAGGCGCTCGACGAGGCCGACGCCCTGATTTTTGTGACGGACACGTACCAGGGCCTCACTCCCGGCGACCGGGACGCCGCAAACCTCATACGCCGCTATCACAAACCCGTCGTCCTCGCCGCCAACAAGGCGGACAACATCGAACGTGAACAGGACGCGGTCGAGGCGTATGAACTGGACCTGGGCGATCCCGTCCCCATCAGCGCATATCACAACATGGGGATCACAGATTTGATGGCCGCCGTGATGGGGACCGTGGTGACGGAGGAAGAGGAAGAGACCGAGCGGGACGTTCGTATCTCAATCGTGGGCCGGCCAAACGTGGGCAAGTCCGCGCTTTTGAACGCGTTGACGGGCGAGGAACGCGCGCTCGTGAGCGACATACCGGGCACGACCCGGGATTCGGTCGACAGCCGTTACCACTACATGGACGGCGACACGGGCGTTGAATCCGAACTCGTTTTCATAGACACGGCAGGTCTTCGCAGACGCGGCAATATCGAACAAGGCATCGAAAAGTACAGCGCCCTGCGGACAATCCAGTCGATCGAGCGCTCACACACGACGCTGATCGTCCTTGACGCGACCGAGTTCGTGACTGCCCAGGACCTGCACGTCGGCGGATTTGCCTCCGAGGCGGCGCGCGGGCTTGTGGTGGTCGTGAACAAATGGGACCGGGCGCGGGAACTCAAGTTGACACGGGAAGAGGCCGAGGAAGAGATCCGGGACCGGTTCAAGTTCCTTCCGAACTCGTCGGTCGTGTTCACGTCCGCTTTGACCGGACGCGGCATGAATCGACTACTCGAGGCCACCGTCCGCACCCATGCCGAGTGGACCAAACAGATAACGCCCGGGGATCTGACCCGGACCGTCATCGATGCCCTCGCCACGCATCCGCCGCCCCGGGGGGGATATCGGAGGGTAAGATTGCGCAAGGTTGCCCAGACCCGGACCGGCCCTCCCACGTTTACTTTCCACATGGCGAACCCGGACTTAATACACTTCTCGTACCGTCGTTATCTTGAAAACCGTTTGCGTGACGCGTTTGGATTTGATGGCAGTCCGCTGCGGATGCGATTTGTAGGGGGAGCTTGATGGAACCGCTGCTGTTTGCGGGATCCCTTATCGTCGCTTACATGCTCGGCGCATTGCCGACGGGACTGGCCGTCGGCAAGATGATCCGCGGGGTGGACATCCGTCACTACGGAAGCGGCAGCAGCGGCTCCACGAACGTGTACAGGACGCTGGGCCGAATCCCCGCCGCGACCGTCGTTGCGCTTGACATCGCCAAGGGCGCGCTGTCGGTTGGCATCGCCTGGTACGCGACGGACGGTAACGCCTACGCCATGTCGTTGACCGGCGTGATGGTCATCATCGGGCATAGCTGGCCCGTTTTCTCCGGGTTCCGGGGCGGTAAGGGCGTGTTGACGGGATGGGGCGCCATGATCGTCCTATCCCCGATCGCAGCTGGCATCACGGCTCTGGGATGGATCATCGTCACCGTCACGCGCTACGTCTCGGTCGGCTCCTTGGTCGGCACCACCCTCGGCACGATAGCAATAGTGGCCCTCGGCCTGCTCGGGTACGCCCCTATGGAATACGCCATCTTCGCGATGGGAGGCGGGGTTGTGGTGTTCATCCGCCACAACGACAACATCAGCCGCCTCATGTCGGGCACCGAGAAGCCGGTGACGGAAGCCGGCCGGCCCACTCGCGCCCGAACCCGCCACAGCTAGAGGCATCACATGGCACGAGTGGGAATAGCAGGAAACACAAGCTGGGGCACGACCCTGGCGATCCTGGCGGCCCGTTCCGGTCACGATGTCACGATCTGGGCGCGAAGGCCTGACGACGCAAGCCTGCTACAGGCCGCCAGGAGAAACGACCGGTTTCTGCCGGGGTTAGACTTTCCGGACGGCCTGACGGTCACGGCCTCCACGGACGAGGCTTTCGGACGTGCGGACCTAGCGTTGATCGCCGTACCGTCCTCGTCCGTAGTTCAGAACTCCAATGCGATCGCCCGTTCATTGCCGGGTGGGACGATCGTGATCAGCGCCACCAAGGGCATCGACCAAGCGACCGGAAATCGAATGTCTCAGATCGCCGGGACGGCGCTGGGTCGGGCTGATATCGGCGCTCTGTCCGGACCGAATCTCGCACTAGAGATCGCAGAGGGCAAACCGGCGACAACCACGGTTGCGCACGTCGATGAATCGGCGGCGATTGCAGTGCAGGGAATTTTGAATTCCAGCGTATTCCGGGTTTACACCAGTTCCGACCTCGTGGGAGTCGAACTTGGCGGCGCGCTTAAGAACATCATCGCCATTGGCGCCGGATTTATCGATGGATACGGCCTCGGAAACAACGGAAAATCGGCTTTCGTGACCCGGGGTCTGGCGGAGATCACGCGTCTTGGCGTGGCGATGGGTGCCCGGGCTGAGACGTTCGCCGGCCTCTCGGGGATGGGCGATCTGGTCGCCACCTGCTACAGCGATCTATCGCGCAACAGGTACGTTGGCCAGCAGTTGGCAAAGGGTCGGTCAGCGGCCGAGATCGTCGGCGGAATGGATCAGGTGGCCGAGGGAGTTATGACGACGCGCGCCGCTGTGGCGGTGGCCGATTCCCTTGGCGTAGATATGCCGATCGCCAGCGTGACCAGGGCCGTGCTGGCCGGGGAGCTCGATCCACAGTCGGCGGTCGAGGGGCTGATGCGACGGACACCGGTGTCGGAGACCGAGTCGCCCCGTTAGGCTTTCCCGTTTACGACCCGGACCCTCCAAGTTCGCCCAGCTCGTACATGACGGCGCTAACGGTGGCGATCGCGGCCGTTTCTGCACGAAGGATGCGGCTGCCCAGGGTCACGGACAACGCCCCGCGCTCCCTTAGATGCCCGATCTCCGTTTCGGTGAGACCGCCTTTAGGCCCGATCACAATGCTGACGGCGTCTTCGAGGCCCGTCTTCTGTGTTCTGAGGGCATCATGCAGGCTCAGAGAGATTTCGCCCTCCCAGGGGACGATGAACAGGTCCGCAGGAGGTTCCCCGAACGCGTCGTCAAGCGCAACCGGGGCCGCGACATCCGGGACGTATACCCGGCCGGACTGCTCGGCGGCCTCCTGCAGAATCCTTGCCCAGCGGGCTTGACGGCTCTCCGAGGCGCCCGTCGCGCCAGCCCCTGCCACTCTTTCGGTAAGTAACGGGACGAAGTGTTTTACGCCCAGCTCGACGCCCTTCTGAAGAACGATCTCGAACTGTGCCGCGTCGATAAGCGACTGGTAAAGCGTGATCTCTATCCCCGGCTCGGTGCTCGGACGCGTGACGTCGAGGATGTGGCCCTCAGCAGAGCGGCCAGACACATCATCCAGCTTTATCGTCCACTGGACCCCGCTGCCATCGAAGACGCCCACTTCTTCGCCCGGCCGCATCCTGAGCACGCGCGACAACTGCCTGGCAATGTCGCGTGGGAACCGGATCGGGCCTTCGGCTGGCACACCGTCCGGCAGATAGAACCGGTGCATGGCTTTAATTCGGTACAGATCGAGGGCGCATGACGGCGGAGAACGCCGCCCAGTCACCTGATATTGTGAGATCGGTGAAGTCAGCGCCCGCCTCGTTGAAGGCGGCTTCCACTTCGTCCTTGCGCTCCACGAGCAGCCCGGATCCTACGAACACGCCCCCGATCGTCAGGGTCGTCAGTATGAGGGGGGCGAGTGCAATAAGGACGTTAGCGGAGATGTTTGCCACGGCGACATCAAACGAGCCGTCAGGAGTGGCCGGGTTCGGCAAGCTGCCCTCGTGGAAATTCGCGCCCGCCGCAAGCCCGTTTTTGCGGAGGTTATCATTGCTGGCCTTTATTGCATCCGCCTCGATGTCAAGCCCTGTGACCGACCCGGCCCCCAGCTTGTACGCTGTGAGCGTAAGGATCCCCGACCCACAACCAAGATCCAGCACGTTGTAGCCTTCCGCTACCGTTTTCTCAAGGTAAAGCATGCACATCCGGGTCGTGGGATGGTGGCCGGTGCCGAACGCCAGGCCCGGGTCGAGCTTTATTACGATATCGTCAGATGTCCGGTCCCAGTTGGAGCCTTCCGGGGCGATCACCAGTCTCTTTCCGACGCGAACAGGTTCGAATTCCTGAATCTCCCACTCCCGATCATTCAGGACACGCTCGCTCAGGGGCGGGATCGGATGGAGGTGGGAGATGAGCCTGATGCCCAGATCGATATTGGAGCGACGATCTTCTGTCGTGGCGTCGATCGGCAAGTAGGTCCTTACGATTACCGGCGCGTCCACGTGCGGCTCCTCACCCTCGTCCGGGTTGTATCCGCCGGCCTCCTCTACAACCACCCCGCCTTCGCCGTAACGGGCGAACAGGTGTGCCAGGGGCTCTGCGTATTCGCCCGGAGCCTGTGTACTCAGTTCAAGCCACTGTGCGGGCATGCGGGTTTGGCCGTGTCCTTGGACTCATGGGGAATCGATGGGCGGAACTGATCGGGGATCGGTAGGGCTCCGGCGTTAGTTATCGTCGCCGCTTATGAAATCTTTGACCTTGCCGAGCCAGCCATCTTCTTCCGAACCAAGGGGATCGGAACCATCGGGCGAGACATCGCCACCCATAGTGGCGGCGAGTTCCTCGAGCAACTCTCGCTGACGTTCATCGAGTTTGCGTGGAATTGCGACGTTCACGATGACTATCTGATCGCCACGGCGTCCTGAAGGTCCAAGATGCGGCACACCGAGATCACGCATCCTGAAGGCCTGGCCGGACTGGGTGCCGGCGGGAATCTTAAGTTCGTGAGGGCCATCCACGGTCTGTACCCGGGCCGTGACCCCGAGCGCCGCCCGGGCTACATTGACATCCAGTTTCATAAGTATGTCGTAGCCGTCACGTTCAAATATTTCGTGACGTTCCACGTCTACATGTAGGTAAAGATCGCCCGCCGGCGCGCCCGGATCCCCCGGCTCGCCCTCTGATCGCAGGCGAATTCTGCTTCCGGAGTCCACTCCAGCGGGAACGTTTACGGAAATCTTGCGGTGGTTGCGCTCACGTCCCGCGCCTTTGCACTGGCTGCACGGCGACGATACCGTACTGCCCTCACCCTGGCAGGTAGAGCAGGTGGACATCTGGGCAAATTGGCCAAAGACGCTGCGCTGGATCCGTCGCACCTCGCCGGCGCCGTTGCAGGTTGCGCACTGTGTGGCGGATGTTCCAGGTTCCGCCCGGCTTCCCGAGCACCGTCCACAGGCTTCGACACGATTGATATCGAGTTCTTTCTCGGCCCCGAAGACGGCTTCCATGAAGGTGATCGTCGTTCGGTACTCCAGATCTCGGCCACGTGCCGGACCCCGGGACCGTTGCCCGCCGCCGAAGAACGACTCGAAAATATCCCCTAGACCACCGAAACCTTCGAAGCCTTCGAAGCCGCGCCCCGCCGCTCCGTTCGCTCCGGCATGGCCGAATTGATCGTACGAAGCGCGTCTGTCCGGGTCGCTCAAGACCTGGTACGCCTCGCTGATCTCCTTGAAGCGCTCCGTTGCACCCGAGTCCTTGTTCCGATCTGGATGGAACTGGAACGCGAGTTTGCGGTACGCCTTTTTGATGTCCTCAGATGTGGCGTTGCGCGCTACCCCGAGGGTTTCATAAAAATCAGTTTTTGTGGTCATTGACGATGGGTATTCACTCGTCGAGCGGCATTAAACGCGGATATACGGAGTTCATTATACGAACGTGAAAGATCGATCGGCGAGGCCGTTTCCCCGGATTTGACTAGATGTGCGCCACCGTTGACTTGTCAGACGACGGATATCCGTAATACGACTCTGTGACGAGATCGCTCAACAGAGTCGCCGCCGCTTCAACCACAGGGACGGCTCGTTGGTAGGCCAGTCTTGTCGGGCCAATCAATCCCACAACCCCGGATGCCTCAGACGGTATCCCATATCGGGCGACTATTACGCTGCACCGGTTGAACTCCACACGAGGGATCTCAGCGCCGATGTAGACGATAGCGCTGCCGTCGCTTGGTGCGCCCTCGGCGAGGTCGGACAACGCTTCTTCACTGTCCAGCACCTCGGTCAGTTCAGCCCCGTAGTTGTCCTGGGACAGCTCTGGCGCTCCCAGCAGGCGCCCAAGCCCTTCGATGTTGTAGCCCAAGGTTCTTTGATCATCCCGTTCTCTCAGTGCGCTCACCGTGGAGTCAAGCACGAGGGACTCAAGTCCCTGGTTGGACTCGTCGGGTCCGATCTGCCGGGCGATCTCGTCCGCGGTACGGCCGACCACCGCGTTGTGGACACGGTTACGGACGCGAAACAGTTCATCCTGCGTCGTCGGCGACTCCAGCTGGATCAGCTGTTTGACGACCGTGGTTTCGTGAAGAATGAGGACCAGCATGGCGGTCAGATCCTGCATCAGAAGGAGTTCAAGCTGTTTGATCCGGGGCGCATCGGCTCTGGGTGTCGATGCGAACGCCAGGGTCTTCAGAAGCCCCGCCACTATGGAAGCGGCGGCATCGGCCCACTCCTCCATATCACGGCGCCGTTTCTCGAGGGCGACCTGTATGGCGGCGAAATCCCGGGCGTCTGGCGCGCTGTAATGCGCCTCCAGGCCCTCAACGATGAATCGATACCCTTTGTCCGCCGGCACGCCGCCTGCGGAACTGTGCGGGCGTGTAATGTACCCGTCATCCTCAAGGCTAACCATCTCGTTACGGACGGTCGCCGGGCTCACCTTGACTTTAAGGTCCGACGCTACCACCGAAGACGCGACCGGCTCACCGGTCGCTATGTAACCTTCCACGATCAGCTTGAGTATGCTGCCGCGGCGCTGACTCAGGGTGGTCATTCACGCTCTCCATGGAGAAGCGATATAAATCGCGACGGTGGCCCCACGTTTGACCGATCAATCGCGGCGAACGTAGCACGGCCCAAAAGGGGTGTCAACACGATTGGCTTACGTTGACCGTGCATTGGGGAGCGCGTAGAGTAGAACGTGGTTTTGTCGGCCCTTCATTCAAGGGTTTACCGGCTTTCACTCCACCGATTTCTGACCCACCTTTTCGCGTATCACGCGCCTCTGGAAACACTTTATGGACATTCGCTGGCAGGCTGAGAGTTCGATCATTATTAACGCGACCGCGGGAACTCTTGTCATGGATCCGTTGCCCGGTTCAAAGCCGGGTCCAGATATCGATTCAAGCTCATGCGTTGTAACCATCAGCCACGCCGCCGTCCTTCCGGGTATCGAGGGATGGGAAGATACGGTGCATGTGATCCGAGGACCGGGCGAGTATGAGATTTCGGGCCTCGGCGTGCACGGCATCGCCGTTCCACTGGGTGACTCCAACGATCCCCGGGCTCTCAACACCGTTTACGCTCTGGATGCGGAGATGATCACGGTCTGCAATCTCGGCGGGCTGAACGGGCCGCTTCCGGCTCAGGCCGCACAGTTGATCGGTCGCGTAGATGTATTGATCACGCCCGCCGGGGGGGCCGATCAGGCGATTTCAGCGGATCAAGCAGCCGCCGTGACCCGGGCACTGGAACCTCGGGTCATCATTCCGATCCACGCAGGTGTCCCTTCCGACGGATCCGATTTCAGCGCCCTTGATCCTTTTGTATCGGAGATCGGCCTGGCCAAGCCGGAACCTGTTGCACGGGTGACTATCACCCGCGGCAATCTCGGAGATGCGCAACGCGTTGTGCTACTCCGGCCGCAGGGTGACGATTAAGCCTCCGCTTGACCGTTAGTTGACTCGTGCCGGCTTGGGTTCGGGCGAACCCGTTCGAACACGCGTCCAGCGTCTTGATACCGGCTCAACCTTGTCGTCAAGCGCCAGGTGCGCGGCGAGGCGCGACAAATACAACTCAGTCCGAACCTCTGAGGATCGATCACTATCGGCCGGGACTTCCCGTTCTCTCGTTAAGCCCCGGCGCCGGGGCTAACCCGCCCGGTCTACCGCCGCCGCCGCGCTTCGACGCCTGATTCCAACCCACAACGCTAACGCGATCGGCGCCAGCAATAACCCGATCTGACTTGCCGATGCTGGTCCGCCGGGGTTGGCGCTGCACAACCCGCCACCGCCCTCGTCTTCCTTCGCTTCGGGCGTCGACGTTGTTTCCGGCACCGAAGTCGTTTCCGGTACCGAAGTCGTTTCCGGTACCGAAGTCGCGGTGGCCGGTATCGGGATCGGGGTGGGAGTTGCTGTCGCGGTCGGGGCTGGCGTGCTTGTTGGCACTGGTGTCGGCGTGCGTGTCGGCTCCGGTGTTGCCTGGGGGACGGGCGTCGCCGTCGGCTCCGGAGTCGGCACCGCCGTTGGAACGGCCGTCGGCACCGCCGTTGGAACGGGCGCCGGCGTTGGCGTCGGCAGGGCACCGAACGTCAAAATTACGTTCTCTACGATCGCGCCGGGCTGGTACGGCACCGTCTGGGCCGCCTTCATGCCGGCTAAGTAAAACTCGATCGGGACACCCGTGAGTGAGGCGTCTGCGGGATCTACGATGATAGAGAAGTCACCGGCGGAAAGATTCCCCCCCGTGACTTCGTACGAAGATCCTATACGCACCGTCAGCAGTGTCGAATCTGGCGGCGCTACGTCACCCGCCTGTACGAACCCGGAGTAGCGTGCCGGCAGGCTTGGGGTCGGAGTCGGCGCCACGGGCGCGGTTGAGAACACCAGGTCAAACACTCGCGATGCCGGACACGGGTCCGGGCCGCAGTCGGGCAACAAATAAGTGTCTTTGGTCGACGACACGATCTGGTTCTCAAGGATGAACTCCACGTCGTTGCCATCGACGCCAGAAGCCGGGCCGACCTGTAAAGCAATGTAACGACCGTTCTTCGTCGTGACGACGCTCACCCCTTCATCTGCGCCCACGATCCTGGCCCGGATCTCAAGACCGTCCTCCGCCGGCTGCCCGGCAACGGTTACAGAGCCCTGGTAGAGGGTGAACGCCAGACTGGGAAATCCCTGAGCATCCGCAGATTTTGAACTCACCGCAATCACACCAACGAGCATGACCGCCAGCAACAATGTCAAGACAACTCTGCGCTTCATGATTCCTCCTGGGCCGCTGCGTTAACTCAAATAGTTTACGCACCCCCCAGATAAACACACACCCCCCTCCCCAATAAAGGGAAGGGGGGTGCGTCTGATTCCCGGTTAAGGGTTTCTGGCTACGGGACGATCACCTGTGCTGCCGTGGTGTATGCCCAGTAGGCTTCACCAGCGATAACGTTAGCGCCACCATCTACTGCCGGGCGAGTCATCAACACCTGCCACACCTTAGAGGTCGCGTTCCAGGAGTAAACCTGGGTGACCTTGGCCGGGAAGTAATCCTCCCCAGTCTTTATGGTGCTACCCGGCTGCTGCAGCGCTCCACCAGAGCCACCTGTAACGTCCGTTACACCAACCAGGTTCCAACCTATATCGATTGGGATGGACGGCGGGATCGACGAAGCGTTGAGGGACGGGATCGGGACCACAAGGGCCGAGACCGCATCCGCTACCACCACATAGCCGACTCCACTTTCCACACTGGCCAGGTCACCGGCCAGTTCGCCACTCGATTCGTCACGGACGGCGCTGGAGAAGACTCCAGTTGCCGTGTCGTAAGAGGACACCGAGACGATACCGGCCGGCGAGAACACCGCATTGATGCTCGTGTCGGCTGGATCCAGCGGGAACGACACCAGGGTCGTGCCCGGGAGCACCGTCATCTTGAAGTCTGCACGTTTGGCAATCACGAAGGTGCTAGACAGGCCAGTGGCCTTGTTACCGGCCAAGTCCGTCGCCGTGCCCGTGGCCTTGTACGTGCCAAGTGCCAGGTCAGACGTTGCTCGGACGTACACCTTGGTGTCACTTGTGCCCAGCTCGGCGGTTACGTCTGTCAAGGTCGCGGACGACACTCCGAATTCAGCCTTGGAAACGGTCACCTTTTCGCCGAAGTCCCAGCGGACGAACGGACTGGCGTCCGACGTGCTGCCGGTCGGGGACAGGGTCAGGGTCGGCGCCGTCTTGTCCAGAGTGAACGTGATCGCTCCGGTAGCTGCGTCGTCCGCCTTGCCCGCCACTTTCTGTCCGACAACCGTTCCGGCCGGAACCGCAAGCCCGTCAACTGCGTTAGCCACAGCTGTGAGCGCAGCGGAGTCGTTCGCGGTAACCACGACCGACTTCTTCTGGCCATCAAGGTCCGCACTGGAACCACCACCGAATGAGCCACCACTGAAGGAGGCGATCCAGGTGTTGCTTCCCTGGTTGACGGCCGTCACGGTACCTTCAGCGGTAACCGCGTCAGCGCCGTCGTAAATCTGGACGACCGGGTCAGCCGAGAGGTTCTCGTCTGACGTAATCGTGATGGTCATCGCGAGCTTGGTCAGCGTTGCGGGGGCTGTTGCCGACGAACCGCCGGACAAAGCCACCGTAACCGTCGGGGCCATAGCGTCCTTACCGAGCTTGGAGCCGGTGGACGTCGTGTTACCCGCGGCGTCCGCAATGGCGCCAACAATCTTGACGGTCGGGGCGTCCTTGGTTGCAAGGGCATCCGTCATCGTCAGGAAGACGCTGTCCAGGAATCCGGTACCACCAACAGCGGCCTCCGCCGGAACATGCGTCACGGCACCAATCACGACCTCGAAGTCTGTGTTCGTGATCGTGGCGGCATCGATGTTGTCGTTGAAGTTGACTTCAATCGACTTGCTTTGGTTGAGCTTGCGAACGGCAGGGCTGACCGTGCTGTTGAGCGCGAAGCCTGTGTAAGCGTTGCTGATACCTGGCAGGGTACGGTCGATTTTGACCGTGTTGTCCTGGCCACGTCCAGCTACGTTGTCACTGCCGCTGCCGGAGGTCTTCGAGTCGCTCCAACCCATGTTTCCCGCAAGGTCAGATGCCTGAACCTGCCAGTCAACCGTGTGGTCTGGAGTCGAGCCCGTGTAATCTTTCGGCAGGTTGGCCGCAGGCGTCAACGTGAACGTCGTACTCGTTGCGCCGTCTGCAGAACCAGCCGGAAGTGTTGGCGTGTTTACGTCGACCGCTGAGCCCTTTGTGGCCGCAACGTCGGCAGCGTCAAGGGCGTCATCCGTCTCATCGATGAACACCAGTACGTTACTGACGTCAAGGCCAGACGTCGAGTCGGTGACCGAGCCGGCGAATGCCGGTCGCAGCACCTGCGTGGCGCTAGCGTTGGTCGGAGACGTAACCGTCACCACCGGGGCGACGGACTCCGCCGTAGCGGTTGAGGTCACACTCTTGGCGGTGGCCCCAGTCTTGGGCGTTGCGTCCGAGTAGGTCACCGTGAGAATTCCACTGTTCTGGATCTCGATCTCGGTGGCCGACGCTGCCGAGTCCTGGACGTCTTGAAGGTCAATGCTGCCCTTGAAGATGCCAGAGCTCGCAGCTGTCTCACTGATCGTAAAGGTCTTGCCGGTGGTGTTCTGGGTCGTGGCGACCTTAACAACTACCGTGTTGACCGCGCTTGTGCTCCATCCGACTGTGATAGTGCCAGTACCAGGAGCCGTAGCGGATGTCTGAACCAGCGTCACGGTTGCAGGAAGGGTGCTGCTGCCCGCGGTCGCGGCGGAAACAGCAACAAGTGCCGCTGACGTACCCGTGATGGTCACGTCGTCGGACACGATTCCGTCGCCGTCACTGTCAACAATCGGACTCTCTGCTGTCGTCAAAACAACAACCTGAGTGGTACCGACAGCCCCGTTAGCGGCGATGATCGAACCATCTGCGGCAACAACCGTCTTGGCCACCGCCACGTTGACGTCCGCG
>MPMA02216952.1_pt1 | contig 12872 bp, 9 predicted proteins | sample 1617361 | NCBI WGS metagenome assembly MPMA02 (sample SAMN05944807, study PRJNA350692) | marine metagenome | biome: marine; feature: ODZ; material: water; isolation source: 180 m water sample filtered on 0.2 um supor filter | place: Pacific Ocean | collected 2012-04-08 | depth 180m m | reverse complement strand
GGGCCATCTAGGATTTCAAGATCACGGCCACAAAGTCTGGTACAAGAACGTCAAACTGTTGGAGTTGGAATTGAAGCAGTAATGTCGAGCCTGATTTCGTATTCGCAGCGCGACCCCGATGCCAGCCGTTGAAATGCCTGATGCTACCGGCAGTGAAGTTCAGAACGATGTCCCACGACGAGTTCTCCGGCAGGCCGCCAAAGTCCTCAGCGGACATTCGCCGCATTCTCAAGTCCATTCGCAACAAGAAACTAGCAGAGCGGATGCCGAGGCTAGCCAGATTGAGATCAAGATCAAGCGTAGGAGAGACGACAAGGCGCCTGTCGTTGTTGGCGTGTTCCTTAGATCACCTTCGTGACACCGGGTATGGCTATCTCAATTTCGGGAGCTGCTCCCCAGGCGTAATGTTTGGGCGACAGATCCTGCTTCGAATTTAAGGCCTGATCCCAGGTGATTTCCTGTCCGGTGTAAGTCGCCATGCGTCCCATGATCGCCAGGAGCGTACTCTTAGCCATGTATTCGCCGTTGTTTAGAGGTTGGCCCTGACGAATGCCGGTGAACAGTTCATCGTGCTCGACCTGATACATGTTCTTCACTTTCTCTTTGAATTGCCATGTCGAGTCTGTCCTGATCTCCAGCAGACGCTCCGACACTTGGGCGCCGCCCTTGGATCCCTGAGCGTGGGCGGACATGTCGTTCTTGCAGCCGGCTTGTTGACGAGTGTTGCTAAAGAATCGGGTACCATTTTCGAATTCATAGGTCACGCTATGGTGATCGTAAATGTTGCCGTACATGGCGTCGGTCCTGACTTGGCGTCCGCCCATGCCGATTGCCTTGGTGGGGTAGCCGTTCATGATCCATGCACACACATCGAGATAATGCACGTGCTGTTCCACGTTGAAGTCGCCGGAGAGCCACGTAAAGTAATACCAATTTCGCATCTGCCAGTGCATGTCGGTCCAATCCGGCTGACGTGGTTTCACCCAGATCTTCCCCCGATAGTCATTCGCCATCAAGGTGTGGATTTGTCCGATCGCGCCGTCATGCAGACGACCAACCGTTTCCCGAAATCCGGCGTCGTAACGAAGACAGAGGCCGGAGACGACCGACAGTTGCTTGCGTCTTGCTTCGGCACAACTTTTCAGAACTGAACGCACGCCGGGAGCATCAACTGCGACCGGTTTTTCGGCAAAGACGTGTTTTTCCGCTTCCACGGCGGCTTTCAAGTGAATGGGCCGAAACTGCGGTGGCGTTGTCAGTAAGACAACGTCAACGTCGGTGGCCAAAACCTGTTTGTAGGCATCAAAGCCCACAAACTGCCGATCCGTTGGCACATCGATCTTGCCTGATAGTTCGTCGCTTGCCGAAAGTGTCTTCAAACTCAATGTCAAGCGGTCCTCAAACGCATCCGCCATGGCAGTCAGCTTCACATTTTTGTCGGCCAGCAGGGCCTGTTTCGCTGCGCCACTGCCGCGACCACCGCATCCAATCAGCCCAACTTTCAACAGATCGCTACCAGCGGCGTAGACCGCCGCTGGTGTCGCAAGCGCGCTGGTCGCAAGCGCTCCACCAGCGAGGGTGGCGGTTGTCTTGATGAATTGTCGACGGCTGGCAGTCTTGTCGTCATCGGATCTTCTATTCTGAGCCATGCGGTTTTCCCTTTTGCTTCTGAGCCGTTTAGAAAAACAGAGTTACTTCTTCAACGATCTGCCGGCGTCTTTAGCGGTCGGATCTCGAAATTGCGGAAGTAGATTTCGTTCTTTTCGTTCTCCAGCAGAATCCTGCCCGCCGCTGGAAAAACATCGTAACATTCGTTCACGGTCTGGCCGTTGATCTTGACGGTAATACGATGGCCATCGCAAATACACTCGACGTTCGTCCACTCTCCCAGCGAACCGGCCAGATCATTCTTTCCACGTGTATCGAGAAGTTCTTTGAATCCGACTTCATGCTTCGACCACCAGAATTGCTTGCCGGCGTAGACCGTCTTCCGACCACCATTTTTCCAGCGCGTACGACCGTCGGCGGCCGTGACTGTATCGCTGGTAATACTGACTGGGATGACTTTGTCTTTTTCGTCCCTGCCGCGGATGACAATCAGGTCGCCTTCGCACCCCTGGGCAAGCTGCACTTCGATCGACGCCATCCATATGCCTCTGGCATTGCCTGGGGGTCCAACAGCGTGCAACAGGATACCGGAATTCCGCACGTACTTGGAACCGTCGGTTCTATGGCCCCATTTGTAATCCACGCTGAGGTGAAAGTTCTTATAGGAATCCACGGTGGCCAGATAGCCCATCCCTTCGCCGGAGATGTGGATTGTGCCGTCGGCGACGGAATAGTTCATCTCGGTCTCGTTCCGATCGGTCTCTCTTAGCCACGTCGTAAAGCCGGCCAGGTCTCTTCCGTTGAAGGGTCGAATCACGTTGCCTCGCGGCTCGATCGGCGACGCAGGTTCGACGCAGCTGGCACTGGTGGTCCAAGCGTTCGAAACACACAGCAAAAACAAGCAGAACAAACGACTCTTCATTGCGTGGTGGACTTTCTATTGAGTCACTCCCGCGATGACCGTTTCCAGGAATTCGCGTACCTGGCGGGCCAGGTCATCAACACCTTCCGGTTTCGTGGGACGGGGAACGATTGGGGCAAAGATGTTTTCGCAACACAGCGGCATTTGTCGTCCCTTGAAGGCCACCGGATGCAACAAGCGATAGTGATCGATTTCACCAAAACCTGGACCACAATCCTGGTCTTTTGGCCAGTTGCGATGGTCCTTCATGCAGAAACTGTGCACGACGTCGGCGCATTTCTGGATGTCGGGAATCGGATCAACATTCAGGTAGTCCATCACATTGCCAGCGTCATAATTCACGCGAATGCCCGGGTCGTTCACTTCCTGGACGATGTCTGCACACGCCTGCCCCGTGCCCGTCGAACCGCCATGTTGCTTGACGACCAACAGTACACCATTGTCGCGGGCGATCGGACCCAACTGCTTGAATCGTTTGATCCATAACTTGCGATTGCCGCCCTTGGTATGCCCGAACGTCAGGACCTGCCGGACGCCGGCTGCAGCGGCTTGACGAAGGCGGCTAGTTAGCACTTCCACACCTTTTTCCGCCTCGGGATAGATCATCGAAAACATCATCAACGGCTCGAGTCCCAGGTCGCGGCACTGCTTTCCCAACTCTTTGGACTTCGCGGGTGGAGCATCTGCCGGCATGACCGGGATGCGTTTACCATCGGGAGTCTCCCGGTGTGATGTTCCCCAAGCCACGAAATCGTAGCCCGCGGACTTGATGCCAGTAAGCGATCGCTTAAGTGGAAACTGAGAGTACGGCAGTGTCATACAAGCGATTTGGAACTGCGTCTTACCGCTCAGTTTGGGGTCCGCTGCCACGGCCGCCGGGAGACCTCCAGCCAGCACGGCACCCGCGATACCCTCCGTCGCAATTTGAAGCATCGAGCGGCGAGCCAACTGGCCATGAGAATCATTTTTCATTGGTTTGTTTCCGTTGACAATGCTTCGCTTCACCGTGCTTCCACCTCGTCGAATCGGAAAACCAAGGCGTCAGGTACATTTTTCAGCCCACGCGTATTTCCAAAGGCCACTACTTGCCGCCGAAAAACGAGCCAGACCCTGACCTGTGAACGGTTATAGAATCACCCGTGGGCAGATAGAGTGCTCGGCAATCTCTCTTGCTATCTTGTAACCGACTGAGCAATCATCTGCAAATCTCGCGCAGGATTCAGTTCGCCTGTGATTTGGCTCGCCGCTGCGCCGCAATCCGCTTGATCAACTCGTCTGCCAGGACACCCAACAAAATGACAATGCCAATGATGGCGTATTCGAGTTCATCGGAGATTCGCAGCAGTACGATCATATTGTTTAGCACTTGCATGACCGCCGTGCCAATTACGACACCAACGATAGCACCTTCGCCACCGCGCAAGCTGCAGCCCCCCAGGACGGCCGCTGCGATGGCGTACAGTTCGAAGAAGTTCCCAAAACTGCTCGGCGGAACCTGGTTGGAATCCAGCGCGAACAAGATCCCGCCGGTAGCCGCCAGGACGGTCGAAATGATGTAGGCCAACAGGGTGATTCGTCCGGTGTTGATGCCACTGTAACGCGCGGCTTCTTCGTTCCGTCCGAGCGCCAGAAGGTAGCGTCCCCAGATCGTCTTGTTTAAGAAGATGCCCGCCGCCAGCGCGCTCAACAGCAGAATAAAGAACGGGTACGGCAGGCCAAACGACTCGATGTGTCCGGCATCCTCCCACTGCAACAGAACCAGCTTGCCGCGGCCCAGCGGGCTGAGTGTGTTGACATATTCATTTCCAAATCCAACGGGTTGATCGTTTACCAACCAGCGCGAAATGCCTCGATAGAACAGCAGACCGCAGAGTGTGACGACGAATGGTTGCAACTTCATTCGAGTGACCAGCAAACCGTGCAGAAGGCCCAATCCCAATGCGATCGCCAGGACGGTACCGAGGGCCAAGGGGATCGGCATCCGTTGACGCCGCTGGAGTGGGACGGCCACCCACTGGTCCGTGAAGTTGCTGCCCAGATCACGGTCAAACGTCAGAAGCGTCTCCTGTTGGCCCACTTCAACGCTCTCGATCACTTGTTGATTGAGCCCTGATTCTGGATGAATCAGCATCACTTGATCGCGTCGTGACAGGTGACTGTGTCTGCCCCGCAGCGTCACGGCGGCAGCGATCATCGGGGTTGTGGTCATGTCGCTTTGACGGAACGAGACGACATCGAGCACTTTGGCGATCTGGCCGTCGTCGTCGTCGCGTGTAAGAGGCTTATCGACTTGCAGCAACGTCACGCCGTCAGCGCGTTTGATCCGCGCAATCCTAGCAACCGTTGGCCGCGCGCGCCGCCCGCCAAAGTACCGGATGTGGTCTCCTTCGTTGAACCCCGGCGCATATCCCTCGACGACGATCTGTTGTTTTTCGGCCCGGACCTCCAACACCGTTTGGTTGTCAAAGGGCTGATAGCTGACGTCCAGAAGAATCGCCAGCAAACATCCCGACAGGCAAACCACCGAACCAACCGAAAGGTCGATGCCACCGGTGATGATGACAAACGCCACTCCAATTCCCAGGATGCCGTAGAGCGACGTGCGGCGGAGCAAGTTCTCGACATTGTTCGGCTGCAGAAACGTGCCGCTGGTCAGCTTGTACCACGGGTCCGAGGAGGTGATGGCCATGAACAGGCAGAGCACCACGAGCAACACCAGAATGCCGAGTACTTTTGCCTTCATCGAACGCTCGCCTTATTGTCAAATCTGATGAGTCGGTTGCCGTCAGGCGGCATCCACCTTTCCGGTCGCCAGTTGCATCACAGCCTCTTCGCTCAGGTCGTGGCGCGCGATTTCGCCCGCCATCCGCCCTTCATGCATCACCAACACTCGGTCACTCATGCCCAGGATTTCTTCCATTTCGCTGGAAGCGAACAAGATAGCGACGCCCTGTTCGGCCAGGGTTTCCATCAGCCGGTAGATTTCCTGTTTCGCGCCCACATCAATCCCTCGCGTCGGTTCATCGAGCAAGAGAACTTTGGGGTGTAGGGCCAGCCACTTGCCCAGAACGACTTTCTGTTGGTTGCCGCCAGACAGGAACTGCACAATCTGTTCGAATGAGGGCGTCTTGATACTGAGTTTCTCCATCATTTCGGCCGCGTCGCTGCGTTCTACTTCGGCATTGAGAAAACCCAGATTCAGGCAGTTGCGACGTAATCCCGCCAAGCCGATGTTGGGACGGACACCCATCTCGACAATTACGCCGTGTCGCTTGCGGTCCTCCGGGACAAGCGCCACGCCGGCGGAGATGGCATCCTGGGAACTGGCAGGTCTGATCTGCCGGTCGTCCACTTTGACCGTTCCACCGAGTGCCCGGTCGATTCCAAATAACGTCTGCAACATCTCCGTGCGCCCAGCTCCGACCAGGCCGGAAAGGCCGACGATTTCTCCGCGATGCAACGAGAACGTCAGTTCGTGTTGCGGCCACGCAGGGGTTCTAAGCTTGACCACTTCCAGCAGCGGTTCGCCGATTTCGTGAGGATTTCGCGCGTAGAACTGAGAAATGTCGCGGCCGACCATCAGTCGGACCATGTTGTCATGGGTAATCTCTCCACGGGCCAGTTCTCCAGCATTTTCACCGTCGCGCAAGACCACCACACGATCCGCCAGTTCCATGACTTCACCCAAACGGTGCGAAATGTAGATCACGCTGACACCGCTGGCCCACAGATCCTTGACAACGCGAAACAGCCGTTCGGTCTCATGACTTGAAAGACTGGACGTTGGCTCGTCCATGATCAGAATGCGAGCGTTGACGGACAGTGCCTTGGCGATCTCGACCATTTGCTGCCGACCGATCGTTAATTCGGCGAGCAGCGTCGTGGGTGACACGTTCAGCCCCACACGCTCCAACACCGCTTCTGCCTCCGCATTCAATCGGCCTTGATCGATCAGACCGAACCGACCAGGCTCGCGGCCCAAGAAGATGTTGGCGCCGACCTCCAGATTGTCGGCCATATTCAGTTCCTGATGGATCAAGGAGATTCCGCTGTCGATCGACGCGGAAACCGAATCCAATTGCACACCGCGACCGTTCACGAGGATCTGACCAATGTCCTGCTTCTGCACACCGGCCAGAATCTTCATCAGCGTACTCTTGCCGGCACCATTTTCGCCGACAACCGCCAGAACTTCGCCATGCCCCAACGTAAGGTCGACATGATGCAGCGCGCGCACGCCCGGAAAACGTTTGCCGATTCGGCGAACTTCCAACAGTGGCGGCGTAGTGGACATCAGGCGGCAGGACCGTTATCCACCTTTCTTGGCACGCAGGTCGGCCCAGTATTCATCGACGTTGGCCTTGGTAATCATCCGCGGGGCGATGTCAATGAATTTCGAATCGGGAATGACTGAAGTGTCGTCTTGAAGCAACGCCTTCAAGACCCGCACCGATTCGTATCCATACATGTAAGGATTCTGTACAACCGTCCCCACGCAGGTGCCGTCCTTGATGGCCTGCAACGTGGTGTCGTTTTCATCGAAACCGATCAGTTGCACCTGTCCGATTTTTCCGGCTTTGTCTAAGGCTTGATAACAGGCCGGCGGATTGTATTCAAACAAGCCGACCATTGCGTCCATCTCTGGATACGTGTTGATGGCGTCTTCGGCCTTGGCCTGAGCCACTTCAGGTTTACCCTGATCCGTCAGCGTCCCCAGCACGGTGTAGGTGTCACCTTTGATTTCGCCATCGACGGGATCCCATGTATCGCTCTTCGAATGGTAGTCCGTCATGGTTCGATCGCGGTCCATCAGCACGTCGATCACACCCTGTCGGCGGTACTTGCTGTTGTCTTGCTCCAATCGACCGATGAACAGCATCACGTCGCCGCCATCGGGCAGTGCTTGCTTGACCAATTCTCCACACATCCGACCGGCCGCATAATTGTCCATGCCAATGTACATGAGTCGTTCCGATGCGGGAGCATCCGAGTCGTGCGTGATCAACGGGACCTTCTTGCCGATATCGTTGAGCCAGCCGATTTGATTGTCCGCGTCCAACGGGCTGATTGCGATCGCATCGACGCCAGCCGTGAGCAGGTCTTCGACAATCCGTTTTTGTTCCACGGCAGTCGCTTGTGAAGGCATACGGACATCCACTTGAATATCGAAGTCTTTTTGCGCGTCCTCGCAGCCTGCTTTAGCAATCTGCCAAAAGTCTGCAATCTGATTCGTGACGAAGGCGACGGACACATCCGGGGCCAGCGGTTTCTTCGGTCTCGTGACTGGTGCCGGTGTAGTCGTTTTCGGTGTGGTGGGATCCGCTGTCGTCGAGTCCGGTATGGCGGGGTCTGCCGTGCCCGCCTCGGCCGCGTCGGACGAAGTTGCGTCCGCATCCGTTGGCATCGACTCGTCACCTGATGCCGAATCATCGGTGGCGATGGACTCGTCGTCGAACGCGATATTCGTGGTTGTGTTGGTTTCTACCTTGCATCCGGCCAGCATCACCAGCAAGCCGAGAATCGTGGCGGCGATTGTTGTTTTCATGATTCGGTTTCCTGATTGAGAGTGCGAGACTTCGCAGGAACGGACTGGCCATCGTAGGACCACCAAATGCCGTTGGCTTTCTGACAGACGAACCGGTTCGTTGGCGAAAAGGCAGCCGCGGCGCGAGGCTAGTTGGTTGTGTTTGTGGTGTCGTCAGAAAAGGGGGTGTCGTCGAATTCGTTGGTTTGCGACGTGTTCGTGTTGTTTCCCGTCCCACGCGGAGGGCCGGTGCAACCCGTGCATCCGAAGGTCACCGCCAGTGGCAAAATACAGATCCCGGCTATTGTCAGTGTCGAAACAACTTTGTGCAAATTCATGGTCACCTTCTGCTAGCGGTTTTGGTCTGTTCAGCTCAATTACAAGACGCGTCATCTATGCCGGCCGTTGCGTACCATGCGAGCGAAAAAAAATCGTGCAGCCAAGAATCATACGGGAGGATGGCACACCACGATCCCCCTGGTCGATCGCGATAACCTGTTACAACGGAGCAACTTCGGATTTTAGTTTTCGGTTTTGCAGCCTGCAAGGGGCGGGTTCGGTGGCACCAGACGGCGAACCTCCTAAAACCTGCTACCGTCAATGCCAATCCACGATGATCTGCTTCGTGTCCAAGCGGTATTCCGCAAATCGAATGATCACCAGTGAGGCTGTGCCTCGGACCGGCACGAGCTCTCGCTCGGCTGCAGCGCCCCGCTCCCCGATCAACCTGCGGTCGGTGCCCGTCGCTGAAGACTTGACTCTTTTGTACAGAAGAACCTGATACAAGTTTTCCAGACACGGTTTTTCCAGACACGATCGCTCAATTCTGATGGGGTCTCGGGCCGATGCAATCTAGTAGACCCGTCAAAAGCTCTTCCAATTCCTCAATTCCAAGACCGCATTCCCGCACGGTTTTCATGTCTCAGCGTACAGATGTTTCTCATGCATCGCGTGGTCGGCTGGCGCGCGCAGTCGCTCCTGACTCGGTTGGGAAGTGGCAACTGCTTCAATTGATCGGCCAGGGCGAGTGGACTCATGTCTATCGCAGCCACCCGCAACAAGGTGGTCCCGATGCTGCGAACTACGCCGTCAAGATCCTCAAGCCGCAATTTCAAAACGATTCGCTGGCGATCAGCCTGCTCAGGCGTGAAGCACTGGTCGCCAGTCAGGTCAGACATGTACACCTGACTTCGGTGCTGTCGCACCATACCCATTCACCACCCTACTTTCTGGTATCACCCTATTTAGCTGGCGTCTCCTTGCGTGCCGCGTTGCGCGTGGCCCAGCAGCTCACCATTCCCCAGGCACTCTGGATCGCTCGGCAGGCCGCCGAAGCGCTCGAAGCCCTGCATCGACGCGGCTGGCGCCACGCTGATGTCAAGCCAGAGAATATCCTGATCGGCCCCAACGGCCATGCCACGTTATTGGATCTAGGGTTCGCCGAATCGATCCGGGATGCGGTTCGCGGAGACGTGATCAAAGGTTCGCCGGCATACTGGTCGCCGGAGTCTTGTTGTGACGAACTTCCGTGCGGCACGGCGAGCGACATCTATAGCTTGGGTGTCACACTGTACGAATCGTTGACGGGGCAATGCCCATTCGTGGAAGCCAGCGCATTCGCAATGGCCACAGCACACGTCGATGCCAAACTGCCGGATCCGCGCGGTCTGGTTCCGCAGATGGGGCCGCGCGTCGCTCGATTGCTACGTGCGATGCTGGCCAAGAGTGCGATCGATCGGCCAACTTCCAAACAACTGATCGATCGGCTTGTCGACCTGGAAATCGATACTCTGCCGGAACGCATCCCAGCATAGATTCAGTATCGCACTCAATGAGTAGCGGCCGCCAGTCGTCCAGACACGTAGATATCGCCTCCCAGTTGTTCCACGGAAACTTCGTCCAGGCCATGCGCCTCGGACATCATCGCCAAGCCGAGTCCGCCGATGGGAGTTAGCGCCTGACTGCCACCGAGCAGCTTAGGCGCGATGAACACATGCACCTCGTCGATCAATCGGGCATCGAAAGCGGTCCCCAGAACTTGGCTGCCGCCTTCGATGAGCACATTGGTCATTTGGCGGCGGTTGAGTTCGTCCAGCAACCCACTAAGGCGGGCTGCTTGGTTGTCACCGGCCAATTGAACGACCTCGCAGCCCGCATTCCGGAGGCGCCGGCATCTGCGTGAATCCGCGGACTCGCTCGCCGCGATCAGGACAGGGACGTCGTGGCCCGTTCGGACAAGTTGCGAATCCAGCGACAATAATGCATTCGTGTCGAGCACAATCCGCACTGCGGCGCGCGGACCAGGCGGTCGAGCGGTCAGCAGCGGGTCATCCGCTACGGCGGTACGTCGCCCCACGATGATTGCATCCATACGGCCTCGAAGTTGATGCGCCACGGCGCGCGAAGCTGGATTGGAAATCCACTGACTGTTCTCCGAACGGCTCGCCAGCTTACCGTCCAAGGTCATTGCCCATTTGGCAATCAGCCATGGACGACGACGCCGAACGTGTTTGAGATAGGGCGCGTTGAGCGACTGCGCGTCTGCAGCAGCAAGTCCCAGAGCGACCTCAAGTCCAGCGTTCTGCAAGACACCCAATCCACTGCCATCCACTTTGGGGAACGGATCCCGCATCGCCACAACAACTCGGCGAATCCCCGCTTGCAGAATCGCATCGACACACGGTGGCGTCTTGCCTTGATGGCAACATGGCTCGAGCGTGACATACATGGTAGCGTCCTGGGCCGCCTCGCCCGCGTCGCGCAGCGCTTCGACTTCGGCATGCAGTCCGCCGAATCGTTGATGCCATCCGCGTCCAACCGCTTCGCCGCGTGCGACAATCAAACAGCCGACCATCGGATTCGGTTCGACCGTGCCTTGACCCCGCGCGGCCAGACTGAGTGCCTGTGCCATAAACTCGCGTTCTTGCAGCGTGAATTCGTTGGTCATTGTCGACCCCGTCAATCCATGCCCGGAACCCACAGTTTCGATTTCTGTGATTCGTCGCCGGCGGGAGTTGCCGGACCGTCGGGCGTCCACAAACCACCACCCTCTGGCGCGCCGGCCGTCGGTGCTACAGCCTGCTGTGGTGCAGGGCCGCCACCGGCCGGGGTACCGTCGGGTGAGATCACGCCGTAGTTAACCAGTAGCCGATACAAGCCATCGGCCACACCAGGCTCGTTCATGTGACGCGATTGAATCGTCTGCACCAAACGATGGCACTGATCCGATTCCATGCGAGGCAAGCGAACAGATAATTCTGCCAGTAACCAGCGCGCGGGTGATTCGTTCTTCTCAACCGCTATCGCATCTGCTTCCGCCACAAGTTCGAGTGCCACGTCAGAATCCGAGCACGCATTGATCAGCGCTTCATAGAGCTGATTCTTTTCCAATCCCTTAGGCAGCCGGTCGCGTTTGAGCATTTCCTGACCAAAACTGAAAATCAATTCAGTTTGGTTTTTCAGTGCAGCCCGCTGAAAGGCAATGTAGAGTTGCTCGTCCTCGAGCTCTTCACCGTTGATCCGAGTCAGCTGGACCATCGACAACTTGAGGACATCTTGATTTTTGCCGGAGATCATCGGGCGCGTTGGGATGCCCAGTTTTGTTCGCAGTTCGTCAAAGTCGAAATCTCGCTCCGTCGCATCTGCGGCTAGCTCCAGCAGCAGAATGATGGCCAGCAGTCGAACCCGATACGCATCGTCGCTGGCCACGTCAACAGGACTCTTGCCGTCCAGGACCTGTTGCTGCAGCGTGGTCCACCGCTGGAGCATCACTTCGCGATGCTGCGCGCTAAGGAACTCTGTTCGCAGGTCCGTTGGCGTGTCATTTGGTAAACGCCAACGCCACGTCAACGCCTCTGCAATCACCGAGGCGGCACCGGTCTTCTCCTCTTTCACAACCTCTCCCACCAACTCTCCGGCCAAGTCGGCGAGAAGTTGTTTGCGGGCGTCGAAGCCATCGGTTTTGAGCAGCACCAATTCCACGCGGGCATCTCGATCAGTCTGTTTGCCGTAGACCATCATGTCTGCGACGACGCAGGGGATATCCTCACGCTTGAGGCCAACTCCGGTTTCTGGCATCGGTCGATCCAGCAACGAACACATGGCCTTGGGTGGCGGCTGATCCTCTTGAGCCAGTTGTTGCAGATCGACGTGCATCTGAGATAACTGCTTGTGCGCCAAAAGCCATTCCATCAGCTTTTCGATGTCCGGCACGGCAAACGTCACGGTGATTTCATCGACCTCGTCGCCATACGTTTTGGCGTCCAGCATCTGGGCGAGTGCTTCGGCCTCAATCGCATCGTCCTGATCGACGCCGTCCATTGACGCATATTTGTGCCAAGCGGCGACAGCTTCTTCCGTCTCGCCGAGCCAGCCGCGAAAGATTGCAATGTTCTTGACCAGCGCCGGGTGATCGGTGACCTTGGCCGTCAACGACTCCAAGCTCTCCCTTGCCGCCAGCCAGGCACCGCGCCGGGCCGATTTCAGCGCCGCATTAAACTCGCCGGCCCAAGGCACATCAGCAGGACATTCGGCATACGCATGATCTTCTTTTAAGAGCAGTGGGATTTCGGGGGAAGCGTTCAATCGCGTCAGCAAAGTCACAGGATCTTGATCTTGGCCGCCGGCCAGACTTGCCTGCAGGATCCAATGCCCACGTGCCGCCAGCACGTTTCCGCGCGACAACATCAACCTTCCGATCAAGCCGATTGCGGCATATACGGACTGCGGCATCTCTTTGTCAACATATTCGAGTGACCGCTGAAGTTTTTCGGACGCCGCTTCAACATCACTTTTCGACGCCGCCACGATGGCAGACAG
>MPMA02259988.1_pt1 | contig 12879 bp, 11 predicted proteins | sample 1617361 | NCBI WGS metagenome assembly MPMA02 (sample SAMN05944807, study PRJNA350692) | marine metagenome | biome: marine; feature: ODZ; material: water; isolation source: 180 m water sample filtered on 0.2 um supor filter | place: Pacific Ocean | collected 2012-04-08 | depth 180m m | reverse complement strand
CAGCTTTATTTGCACATACCGGTCTTAATTCGTTGCCGTTTATATCTTTGAAGACTACTTGAAAATCTGTAACAAATGAAACTATATTTTGAGGTTCGCAATTTTTTTGAGTTTTATATCTTTCACAGTATCTAAGTTTTGGAGAATTTGTAGGATTTTCAACAACTTCTCTTGCTAGATAAAGATCACTGCTCGTTGAATATTTTTTAAGATAATATCTTATTCTTAATCTTTCAGTAGGAGACGTATTGTACCAAACCACAAGAGAATCCGCCCCTGTATTATTATAATTATCTACTTGTTCAATCCATCTGTCCCAAGATCTGTTGTAGTTAATATCTCTGTAGCCTGCATTCCTTAGATCTTTTGAAATGACAGAAAGCGACGTTCGTCCAGAGTCGCTGATTGCTGCTTTGTCCAAAAGTCCTTGATAAGAATTATTAAAAAATAAATAGGAGTAATATATGGCACCTACAGCTATTACCGCTATAACTAGGGCTATCATAGTTTCAATTAAAGTGAATGCTGAATTTTTTTTAACTTTCATTTTAGACCTACCCCTAAGTATTTTTTCCTCTTTCCTTTTCCTGTCCTATAAATAAACCTTGCTGTGGTCCCCATAGCGTTTACATAAGATCTTTTTTCATCACCTTTAAAACATTTGGGTTTTCTATCTTTTCCATCAAGTTTAATTTGATTACGAGCACTAAATTGATCTCTCCATTTATTTTTTTGAACACCAGAAAGATCAGAGGATCCTTTACGCGAATGTGTGCATTGCTCATTGAATGTATAGCTCGAGGCATTACTTGTGTCTCCAATCATATCTTCGATGACCATTTCTGATAAAAAATTAACTTTATTTTTTTCCATGGATCGATCCATGGAAGCTATAGCAAAAGTTATCAGTTGATTAACAGCAATAAACCCTATGCCAATAATTACCAGACATACGAGAGACTCAATTATTGTAAGTCCTTTGTTCAGTTTCATTTATTTTTGAATCCACTTATCTTTCTTTAAATTGTATTTGTAAGTTAATATGTTTAGCGATCTATCAATTTGAATGATGTAGCGATGTTCGATTTTATTTCGGGCATTGCAACGCGTTGATCCGCTGTTAGTAGAATTTGTAGCAGAGCATATAACTAAGGCTCCCTCTAATCGGCCTTTTTTTAGAGATGTAAAATCAAAGTGCCTAGTTTCAGGGTCCAATATCGCATCCTTAGACATGCATATGTTCATATTAGGCCAATGGCGGATATTATTTTTCCATGAATAGGTGTCCGTACTTTTTTTCCAATTTGAATAATCGATTGTAGCTGGCTGACTCGGACAAGCTCTAGCATTATTCATAACACTTTTATTATTATATCGTGAAGCTTGGCCTCGATTTGTCCTAGCGGGTGCTGGAACCTTCATTTGAATACCAAATTCTTCATGGGTCATATAATATAACTGTGGTGAGGCGCGAACTAAAACTATAGCAACTGGATATTTACCTTCTTGGATTTCAGCTTTTTTCTCTTCCAAATATTCAATAAAAGAATTAACTTCTTGTTTAACTTCACGTTCCGTTAGATAACTGGTCATATTTGGATACGCTATAACGACAAAAATTATAATGACGATAATAACAACTAATATTTCGATAATTGTAAAAGCTTTATTTACTCTTTGTCTCAGCATTACTTATTATTCCTGTGCCAATTAATCCTTCAATAGATTTTTCCATTGTAATCATACCTTCTCTTTGAGCAGTTTGCATCACGCTTGGTATTTGATGTATTTTTGATTCCCGTATTAAATTTTTGATGGGTGATGTGCATACCATCACCTCAAAAGCTGCAATACGACCTGAACCATCTTTTTTCTTGAATAGTTTTTGTGTTATGACCATTTTTAAAGATTCTGCAATTTGAGCCCTGATTTGTCCTTGTTGTGCTGGTGGAAAGACATCGATAATTCTGTTGATGGTATTGGGTGCCCCGCTGGTATGCAGTGTTCCAAAAACAAGGTGGCCAGTTTCTGCAGCTGTAAGTGCCATTCCAATGGTTTCTAAGTCTCTCAGCTCACCCACCAGAATAACATCGGGATCTTCTCTTAGCGCTCCCTTCAAAGCTTTTGCAAAACTTTCTGTTTGTTTTCCAACTTCTCTTTGAGAGATGATACTTTTTTTATCTGTGTGAATAAATTCAACAGGATCTTCGATGGTAATAATGTTGGCTGATCTTGTTTCGTTTATTTGATTGATGATGGCAGCTTGCGTTGTAGATTTTCCAGATCCAGTTGGTCCCGTAACCAAAACCAAACCTTTGTGTGCATCGATCAATTCAAAGAGAACGGGCGGCAGATTAAGACTATCCATTTTAGGAATTTTAACTTCAATTCTTCTAAGAACAGCAGCAGAACCTTTGAGTGTTTTATAAAAATTTGCTCTAAATCTAAGTTCGCCCAATACAATAGCGCAATCCAATTCTTTTTTTGTGTTGAAAATATTAATTTCCTCTTCGGTACAATTCTTTTTTAAAAGATCATCAATATCTTTGTTTTCAATTTTCGAATTTTTTTCAATAACAATGTCTCCCATTATACGACAGGCAATATCCGAACCCCCGCGTAAGTGAAAATCTGAAATTTTATGATTGTTTTTAGCTAATTCTGTGATTTTATTTATCATCATGTAAATGATACAATAAGGATACAGGTATTATCATGGCTTATTTGATAAAGTTTCTTAATTTGATCTAGATTAATTTAGCTGATAATGAAAGTGACAGTTGTGTTAAAAAAAAATATGCTATTTTTGCAATATTTTACTATCTTTCAGTATTTTGACTATCGTGAAAGTAGAATTAATCAAATAGCCAGTAAAGTGGCCATATAATTATAAGTGTTGCTGCAAAACCGAGAAAAATAGAGGTTATATAAAAATATAGCTAAATACGTTAATAATTTTACATTGATGCGATTTATGATTTTATTAAATATAAATCATAATAAATTATATGACTCTAACACAAAATTGTATCAATTATCGAAAAGATGATGCAATGAGACAACAAATTAAACAAAAAGGCTTATTTTAATGATTTATTAACATAAGATGTTTATTTTTTTGTGAAATTAAATTTATGAAAAAACTCTAACACAATACTATATATAATAATTGTTATAGATTTGTGTTAGAGTTTTATTCTTTGTGTTGGAGAATAGATCAATTTATTAGAATTATTAAATTTTATCACATTTTTTATTAATTTCATAAAAATATTGAATTTATTAGATAATTTAATAATTCAGAAAAAATTATTAATTTTTTTGTATTATTGATCCACATCATATCAGCAATTACCCAAATTGTGTTAGAGATTTAATAAATTGTGTTAGAGATTTAATAAATTGTGTTAGAGATTTAACATGTTATGCGGCATTATTAAATTTTATATAATTTAATATCAGGGGGATTATGGATACGGAGATGATTCATAAGAAAAATGGAAGATTACATATTTATGTAAGGCAGGACAAATACAAGGGTGAATTGAAATCTCATAATTGGGTTGGCAGAACATATATTAACGGTAAGCAGAAAATCAGCTCATCTGGAACAACTAATTTAGATGAAGCAATCCCCATTTTAGAGAAATGGTATGATGATCTGCACATTAATAACGAAAAAAATAATAATATACCAAAAGTCGGTGAAGAAATATCCAAAACAGATGAATCCGTACCTAAAACAGATGAGCCCATACCTAGAGTATTTGACTCTTCACCTAAAATAGAAACTTCTACACCTACAGAAAATAAATCTGCATTTAAGCCAGAAACTCAGAAAACACAAGATCAAACAACAATTATTGATCAAGAGCATGGCTATCAGGAGATTAAATCATCTAATGTCGCAAGTACAAGCATGTTTGAAAAATTAAAAAATATTAAATTTTCAAAACCTAGTTTTGGTAAAAAAGATACATCATCCGCAGTTTCTGGATCGACAAAGAAAAATAAATTTACACAAAATATACGAAATTTTTTTAAATCAAAAGTTAGTAAAATGAGTGTAGCTGGCGAGGAAATTGTAGGTATAGATATCACGCCTGAATCTGTCCGTGTCGCCCAAACAAGTAAAGATAAAAACGATCAGTGGATTTTGGAGAAATTTTCATATCGTTTACTAGACCAGGAAAAAATTGGTGATAATTTAATTGAACATAAAGAATATTTATCAGAGGAAATAAAATTAGCTTTAGCCAATGCAAAGATAACGTCAAAAAATGCTGCTCTTTCAATTCCCGTTACCAGCGCCATTATTCGTGTTGTAACAAGTCCATTGATGTCCGAGGAAGAATTGAAGAAAGCAATAGAAACAGATTCTCTGTGGGAAAATTTAGTACAATTAACCGATAACCTCAATGATTATTCGATTTTTCATCAAGTGATTAATCGAAATTCAAAAAATAATACAATGGATATTCTTTTTGTTGCTTCAAAACTTTCTGATGTAAATGCATTCTCTTCAATTATTAAGAAAGCAGATCTTAATCCTGTGATTATGGATGTAAGATGCTTTACATTGAAGAATGCTTTCGACAATATTTCTAACGTACAAAATAAAACGAGTTCAGCAATTATGGAATTTGGAATGGATGAAAACTATTTGATGATCATTCACAATAATATTCCTATCATTACTGATATATTTTTGAGACCTCAAGAAAAACAAAGTATATTAAAAGCTAATACCTCCCAAGAAGGTGATGAATCCCAAAGCGTAATTAGACGCTATGCTATGCAAGTTAAGCAAGCAATTAATGAGTATGAAGGCAAATACGAAACTAAAGTTAATGCCGTAAATGTTATTAGCGGTCTAAAAAATATAAAAAACATAATACCTCTGTTTATGAAAAATTTACCAAATACCGGCTTCAAAATTTTTGACCCTTTGTCATCGATTTCAATACCATCATATAATAAAGAAAAAACTAATATTGATAATAAGTCAATTTTTACATCGGTATTGGGATTGGCTTTTCGTAAATTGGATGTTTTTGGATACTATAAATTTGTTACTGCCGTTAAAAATATTAATTTATTACCTAATCGAGATACGGTGCGGCAACAAAATAAAATTAAATTTTTATCAGGCTTTGCAGTTAAAGGAGTTGCAGGCACTATATTGGGAATATACGTAATATTAATTTGCTTATCTTATTTCCAATACAATTCAAACAAAGAAGAACTTTTAAAATATGACCAAGTTCAAAATGAATTCAATAAATTTAATTCAAATTACATAAAATTAACAAAACAAAAAAATGAAATGCAATCGGCTTTAAGACTTGGAAAAAAAGTTAGCTCCAACCAGATAGTATCTTATCGTGCTTTAGCCCAAATCACGAGAAGTGTTCCAGCTAGAGTGCAATTTTCAAAGCTGGAATATGATGGTTTGAAAAATATTACTATTCAAGGGTTAGCATTTTCTGACCAAGACATACTGAACTTTATTGGCAATTTAAATGCAAAATCACTAATTGAACAAGCATCGCTAGTTTCGATGAATGTGCCTACCACGGCAACAGAAAAACAATCGTCAAATAAAAAAGGGTTTACAATATTATGTAAATTAAAAAAGGAGGCGTAATGGATTTAGCTGCTTTAAAAAATTTGGACATCAAAGATATCTTTAGCAAAATTAAAGCCGGAGGGGGAGCAAATATTTTTAAAGATAAAAAAACATTAATTAAATTTGGAGTAGTGGGCGGATCTATTTTAATTTTTTTAATTATCTATTATGCTTTTATCTCACCTAAGATAGACGCACAAAAAATATTAATTAACGAGATGAATGATAATCAAAACCAAATTGATGAATTTTTGTCCGATTCAAGTGAGAAATCTCTATCTATTCTTAGAGTCAGAATCAAAAAACTTAAACCTGAATATGACAAAAGTAGTAAATTATTTCACAGTCGTAAAGAAGTTGAAGATCTTTATCAAAATATAAGTAATTTTGCCATGACCAATGGTTTAAGCATTATCAATATAGAAAAAGACGAACCGAAAGCTGTTAATGAAAATCAAAATTCTGATGCACAAACTGAAAATACACAAGAAAATCAGGCAAGTTCTAGCGTATTATATTATAAGATTCCGGTTAATTATAAAATTCAAGGAAATTATCTTGGGTACTTAAAATTTAGACGAGCATTATCAAAATCAAACAAAGTCATTAATTTTGACAAAGAAATCATTACTGTTCAGGCAACTGGCTCGTCAGGAATGATATTGTCGGAGGGAATTGTTTCAATCGTAGGATTACCAGATGAATATAATAAATAAAAAAATCTTAATTATTTTTACTTTGGCTATATTTTTTCAGTTTCTGAATGTTAGCTTAAAGGCTTCAGATGTGGACGAAATTGATAAAGAAGAATTGCCAGCGCAAGATCCATTTCAAGGCGGAGCAATAGAAACCACCACTGATCAAATGGTTGAAACCAACACTCAAGATTCAGGGAAAAATATTATGAATAATATGAGATTGGTGGGTACAGTATTTGGACAACATACAAAGATTGCTGTTTTAGCAATGCCTGATGGTCGAATATTCAAATTTGAAGAGAATGAGTTTATTGCTGAGAATATACACTTGCTTGATATCTATACCGATTTAATTGTTGTCAAAATTAATCAATCTGAAGAGTTCGAAGTATATATGAATAATCAAATAAGACCCAGAGAGGGAAATTAAACGATGAAAAATTTTATTAAAATAATTTTATTCCTTTTTTTGACAAGTCTTGTTAGCTCATGCGCAACTACAAAAAAAGGTGAATCGGTGCATGGAAAAGGTCCATTAATTAAAACATCTGATGTTGTTGTAAAGGGACGAAAAGATATGGATGAAATGGTAAAAGCTGGTCCCAAACCTTACGATCCCGACTTTGATATTCGGGAAGGTAAAAGAAAAACTATTACCACAGAGACGGTCAGAAACTATGTTTCCATATCCGAGGATTATGGAAACCTTAAACAAAATGTAAGTCTAAATCTAAACAATATTGATTTTGGTTATGCTATGGGACTGATGGCTTATATCGGTGACGTTAATATTTTAGTCGGTGACGAAATTAGCGGAACAATAACCGCTAAAATAAGTAATGTATCCTGGGATGTGGCTTTTCAAACCCTTTTAGATATGAAAACCTTGGGAGCCGATATAGATGCGGCAAACGGAATCATACGTGTTCACACACCAGAAAAATTAACAAGCCAGGAAACATTTAAATCGGCACGCGCAGAAGTCTTGAAGAAAAAAATTCAACTGGAAGAATCGGTTGAACCTATATTGGCTGAAATATTCAGATTATATTACATAAGCCCCGAACAGGCCAAAACTACGTTAGAAGATCTATTTTCAACTCAAGGTGCGGAAGGGGCTACTACAATGGACAATATTAAAATAACTGTGGAAAATACCACCCGTTCCATCATTGTGCGAGGTCATAAAAATGACCTTGATGTGATTGATGCGGTGATCAGGGAAATAGATGTAAAAACCAAACAAGTGCTCATCGAAGCATTTATAGTGGATGTCACATCTAAATTTGCAAAAGCATTAGGTACAAGAATTGGAGCAATGTCAGAAACGAATCCTGATACAGATAGATCCACGACTATATCGGGAACAGTGGGTGGAGCAGCAACTACAAGTGGGGGTGTAACGCTAGGTGCTGGTGCAGGAACAATAGCAGCCAATACAATTGCGGGTGCGACCAGTGGCATAGGAATTTTAAAACAATTAAGCACAGCTGCCCTGAAAATTGAACTTGAGGCGCTACAGACTTTAGGGTTCAACAATATTCTTTCTCAACCAAGTGTTTTCACATTAAATAATCAACAAGCAACAATTACTCAAGGAGATCAAATCCCCTATCAAACAACTTCGGACGGAACCACTACTACCGAGTTTAAAGAGGCAGCACTTTCGCTAGTGGTAACACCAAGTATTATTGGAGATGGAAATGTCTTATTAGATATTCAAGTAAATAATGATTCTGCTAAAACAATCCCTGGAGCTGATGAACCTGGAATTCTTACAAATGAAATTAAAACAAAATTGTTAGTGAGCGATGGTGATATAGTTGTTATTGGTGGAATTAAAAAAAATACGATAATAAATGATAAGACAAAAACTCCAGGATTAGGCGATGTACCGGTTGTTGGCAACCTCTTTAAAAGCAAAACAAAAAGTGATGAATTAAAAGAATTACTGATTTTTATATCCCCACGAGTGATAGGTTAAATGAATATCCGATTAGATAATACAAGTGAACAAAACATTCTAAATATGTTGATGGATCATTCTCTAATTAACATGGATCAGATGAATAAAATTAAAACCATGAGTAAGGAAATTGGAAAGTCAATATTGGAAACTGCATTTGAATTAAATTTTACCAGTGAAAAAAAAATATTAGATATTTTATCTACTTCTTATTCTTTACCTGTTGTTGAATTAAAATCCTATAAAATTGATGATAAGCTGAAAAAAATTATTCCCTTGGATTACATAGAAAACAATTCCCTGGTTCCTTTCGAAATTAGAAATGGGATTTTAAAAGTTGCTATACCTGACGCTTCTAAACTTAGTTTAATGAAGAATATCAAAACTATTACTAAAATGGATCCTGAATTATATGCCGCTGGAATTACCGATATTAATAATTTTATTTACCGTATGACAGGCGGAGAAGCTAAGTCAGTCCAAAAATTACAGCAAGTTAAAAAGAAGGAAAAAGTTGTTCCTATAGAAGTCGAATCGGATGTCATAGTGTTTGGAGATAAAGTAATTTCAGAAGCCATAGATTTAGGGGCTAGCGACATACATATCGAGGCTTTTCGCAACACATCAAAAATAAGATTTAGAACTGACGGTATATTAAAGACTATGGACAAATATTCTAAATTTTTACACGAAAACTATAATGCTGTAGTTACGAGAATTAAAATTATATCAAAATTGGATATTGCCGAGAGAAGAATTCCTCAAGATGGAGCCTCTACCTTTAAAAAAGGGGATGCCGAGGTTGACCTAAGAATTTCTATTTTGCCAACAAAAAATAATGAACGTATTGTCATGCGGATTTTAGATAAAGGGGCTGGCGACAAACACTTAAATGAGCTTGGATTTGAAGAGAGCGATCTCAATAAGCTTATAAAAGCAATTACATCTCCACAGGGCATGGTTTTGGTAACGGGACCAACGGGAAGCGGAAAAACAACCACTCTATATAGTATTTTAAAACATATTAATAAACCTTCTATGAATATTTTAACCGCAGAGGATCCTGTGGAATTTGAACTTGAGGGAGTTGGTCAAGTTCATGTGAGAGACGATATTGGTTACACTTTTGCCTCTGCCCTTCGATCTTTTTTGCGTCAAGATCCTGAAGTTATATTGGTGGGTGAGATTAGAGATAAAGAAACAGTGGACATTGCTTTAAAGGCAGCTTTAACAGGACACCTAGTTTTTACTACTATTCATACAAACGATGCTCCAAGCACGATTACACGTTTACAAAATATGGGAACGCCCAATTATTTGATTTCAGCAGCGCTAACATTGGTAATGGCTCAACGCCTAGTAAGAAAAACATGTACTGAATGTAAAATTATAGATGAAAATGTGACACCTAAATTATTAAATTCGATAGGTTTTTTGCCCGAACAATCTGCTCGTGCCAAAGTTTATAAGGGTGGGGGATGCGATAAGTGTAATAAAAGTGGCTACAAAGGCAGAATGGGAATTTATGAATTGCTGGAAGTTGGAAAAGAATTGAAACAAGGCATTCTATCCAATTTAGGGCAAAATGAACTGATTTCTGTTGCTAAAAAAAATGGATTTAAAACTATGCAAAAAATGGGTCACGATCTTTTATTGAGCGGAGATCTTACTTATGCAGAGTACGAAAGAGTACTATCCGCAGGCTAATGCTTAATTTTGAATATAAAGGAATTTCGCTAGGAAAATATGTTGAGGGAGAAATTGAAGCGATAAATAATGCCGAAGCCGCACACAAACTTAAAGAGCAAAAAGTAATCATTACAAAACTTACTCAATCCAAAAAAAAGAAAAAAGAAGATAAAAAAAAGGAAAAATTTTCTTTTACTTTTGGCACAGGTGTAAAAGCTAAAGAAATATTAATTTTTTGTAAACAATTTGCCACCATGCTACGGGCTGGGCTACCAGTTTTGAATACGCTTAACATGTTAGATGAACAAACCAAAGCTCCAGGTATGAAAAAAATTATAATTGCCATAAGAAAAGATTTAGAATCAGGAAACCCACTTTCTAAATGTTTTGCAAAACACCCCAAGGTATTTGATACGGTTGTTGTTAATTTAATCAAAGCAGGAGAGGCAAGTGGTAAACTGGATACTTTTTTACAAAAAATTGTAGTTTCTTTAGAAAAAAGAGAAAAAATAAAATCTCAAATTAAAAGCGCACTGTTTTATCCAGGGGTTCTTTTGTCGGTTGCAATCTTAGTCACCATTTTTATGTTAATTAAGGTAGTGCCTGTATTTGTCAAAATGTATGAAGGAATGAATGTACCAATTCCTGGATCAACGGCAGCTATCATGTCAGCCAGTGCCTTTATGCGTTCAGCTACAGGTGGTGGATTAACTTTAGTAATAATTATATTATTTATTGTTATTTTGAGGTATTTAATTAAAACCCAATATAAAGTCAGAAAAGCTTGGCATCAATTTGTTTTAAAAATTCCTATATTTGGAAATTTAATTAAAAAATCAATATTAGCAAAAATTTCTTTAGTACTAGGAAATTTAAACCAAGCTGGCGTAGATCTTTTGGAAAGCATCGATATTGCTAAATCAGTTACAACTAATACCGTTGTAATTGAGTCATTAGAGAATATTAAAAAAGGTGTTTTTTCAGGAGAAACCTTAACTGTATTATTTGCTAAGGAAAAAATTTTTCCAACCACTTTTAGTCAACTGATATCGGTTGGGGAGCAAACTGGAAGTTTGGATGAAATGTTTGGCTCTGTGGCTTCCTATTATGAAGAAGAATTCGATACTGCTGTTGCTAATTTAGCAAGTTTGATCGAGCCTATTATGATTGTATTCATGGGCATCACCATTGGAGGTCTAATGATTGCTATGTATGCTCCAATATTTAATGTAGGCGCCATTATTGGTTAAAAACAACGTCTTTTAAAAAAAAATATTGATATAATCGGCTTTTTTTTTGAGTTATTAAATAGTATGATGGTTTTGATCTTTATGGAGGGGCAAAAAATGAGAAAAAATCAAGAAGGTTTTACTCTAATTGAATTGTTAGTCGTAGTAGCGATTATTGGAATTTTAGCTGCAGTAGGTGTTGTAGCTTATAATGGGTATACGGGAGCGGCCAAAGCGAACGCAACTAAGACTATACATGCTCAAGCAGTTAAATATATTTCAGCTGAAATACAAAAATGTTCTTTAGGTGAAAGTAAATTTATGGGAACAAGTCAGGATTGTCCTGCGACTGCAGCTAAAGCTGTAAATGGAGCGATTGCAACAATGACTGACAAAAATCCATACGATACAGCTAACAATGCCATTAAATCAGGTACTGGATATGTTGTTGGTCAAGTTAGCATAACCGCAACAAACACGACAACTGTTGGTATAAAGACTTGTACAAAAACTGGATGTGCAACTGCAGATCAAGCGACTGCAACTATTAGCACAGAATAAAAAAATTCGATGGGGCATCAACGCCGAGGCTTTACTCTTATAGAGCTTTTAGTAGTGGTAGCCATTCTGGGTATTCTTTCTGCTGTAGGCATAGTTAGCTACAATGGGTACACGTGGTCAGCTAAAAAGAAACAAGCTGAACTTAGTTTAAATTCACTTTTATTGGCCGAAGAAGAATATAAATCAAATAATGGATCCTATTATTATTATCCAAGTTGCAGCACTTCCTCAGCTAAACAAATTGCAACAAATTTACTCGATGGCAAAGATAATCTTTCTGAGCAAAGTTGGCAGTTCTGCATAGCCGGTTCTTCTAACAATGATACTTTGCAAATAAAAGCATTTCACAAAGAAAAAAGTTGTCTAATGACATTAAATGAAACCACCATACTTACAAAAAATAACAATTGTTAAAAACAAAACGAAAAGAAAAGCCTTCACTCTAATAGAACTCCTAGTCGTTGTCGCTATTATCGGTATCCTGGCTGCGGTGGGTGTGGTGGCTTATAATGGGTATACAAAAGCTGCTAAAATAAAAGCTACATTGCACCATCATTCAGTAGCAGTTAAATATATACAGTCAGTATTATTATTATGTGAAATAGGTGAAATAGATGGATATACAAATAAATATGGCGGTTGGAATCCTTATACATGCGACTACGCTAATGGTCTTACAACTCCATTAGTACAATATTTAATTTTAAATAGTGGTTTTAAAAATCCTTATAATACGAATTTGTACGGAGCTTGGTCTAGTACGTTAGTACCTAAAGGAAAAGATCTCGAAGTAAAATATAGACCGATGGGACTTACTGGAAAACTATCAACAGGCTTTATTTGTTGTCATACTTTAGGACATGTCGCAATAGAACGTGTTCCGATTGCTAATGCGAAATTAAAACAAATGAATTGTGAAGGAACATGTTGTTTTGTCATTAGCACAGCATACGATGTTGATTCAAATGGAAATGGTATAGTTAAAACAGATACCGTATCAGGATCCTCTTGTACCAGATAAATATGAACCGTAAAGCCTTCACCCTCATCGAGCTTAAATAACCAATTCTCATAGCACTATACTCAAGACTCAAAATATAATTTTTG
>MPMA02016738.1_pt1 | contig 12882 bp, 7 predicted proteins | sample 1617361 | NCBI WGS metagenome assembly MPMA02 (sample SAMN05944807, study PRJNA350692) | marine metagenome | biome: marine; feature: ODZ; material: water; isolation source: 180 m water sample filtered on 0.2 um supor filter | place: Pacific Ocean | collected 2012-04-08 | depth 180m m | reverse complement strand
GGTGCTTCTTTAAGTACCGGTTTCATTATTGTATAAAAAATCCAAAGACCGATCATAAATAGAATTCCTGATAAACCAAATAGCTGTGTCGTAATAATACTTCCATTTGGAATGATATTTAACCAACTTTCCGGAAGAACCAAAGTGAGTGCCCTGAATAAAACAGCCATATTTACAACAATAGCAAGAATAGCCACTCTGTTTGGGTGTTGAAGTTTCATTGCACCTGTCATTCCTGGAATCATTCGAACAGCCATTCCCATAATGAGTAAAGATGTAAACCCGGCCAACCACATATGACGGATACCGTCTGTGCTGATTCCAGTTTGAATCCAGAATAAAAGACCTAATTGAGAAATGATATCAAAAACAAGGCCGATAAATAACCAAATAAATGCAGATCGTATTAGCCATTCAAATCGCCCAAACTCACCATAATCCGGTAGGTATTCCCTCGGCTCTTTTCGATGTGGCACCCGAGTTTCTTTTTGTTCAGCCGTCCATGGGGGGCGTGTTTGGAATAATACATCCAATTTATAAATGAACCAAATGAGTAAGGCATTTTTCAGAATACTTATAATAGAAATGATTTTTGGTAGTGATGCAATATATATATAATGATAAAATATTTTTAATCCAAAAAATACTAATATGGCTATCAAATAAAATATACTAAATCTTTTCACATTCCACTTAATGGCGGGTAACCTTAAAAACAATGGAAGCGCACGTAATCCAACCGCAGCACAAATAGAAAAAATTGTAAAGTGAATAAAAATATCCACGGTGAATAAATGCCAATTATGAAGCATGGACACTTCCTGATTATTCACCATAAACAGAGTCAATGCTGTTGATCCTAATCCAAAAAAAGTCCAACCAAGCACATTCAATACTAGAAAAAATCGAATATCTCGATTTTGCTTTCCCATCGTTGGTTTTAGTTTTCGAATAACTGAGAATAAAAACCATAAATAAAGTGCAATTCCCTGCATGACTAAAATACTCGATAACAATACAGCCCAACTGGTGATTGAAAACCACATTGTATTTTTTAAATATGGTAAAACCGAGTGAGCGACAAACCGAATGACAAGACCCAGCACCATTAAATAATAAATAATATCAATATTAAATTTATTTACGTTTTCCAAATGGGCGAGTCGGGATAAAAAATGAATAGACACACCCATAATAAACAATCCAGCCCACCCCATGAGTTGAAGATAACCGTGGGTCTGGATATAGGCATGAAAACCATTTCCCAGAGAATAATTAAACCCTAAAGAAAATGCCACATGGGATCCCATATTAATACCTGCCCAGAAGGAAATCAATATGGCAGCGCGGATGTACTTGGATGGAAAGATAGGCATCAAATTAATTGGTTATATTCAATGATTAAAGTTAAGGGTGGGGGAAACTCTGGTTAAATGTTTTATTTTTTCGCGATATAAATAATAGATCATTATATTTTAAAACGTAGTTAAACTTTCTATTCTCACGACCCTAAGTTGGGTGCATTAGGGATAAAATTATTTGAATGAAAGGAATGTACAAATGGCCAACAATGAATTTTCATTAGATACAAAGCTTATTCATGCTGGTGAGCCCAATCCTCGAATTGAGGGTGCTGTCAGTATGCCTATTTTTCAAAGTTCTAATTTTGCATATGGCGGAGAGACCTCTTATGATTCAATTCGATATATTCGATTAAACAATACACCGAATCATATTGCACTTCATCAAAAATTGGCTGCCTTAGCTGGGGCAGAAGCCGCCTTAGTTACTTCATCAGGCATGAGTGCAATAACGACAGCATTACTCACATATTTAAAATCTGGTGATCATATTATGGTTCACAATACTTTGTATGGAGGCACAGCCGATTTTGTGGTTCATGAACTACCCAAGTATGGAATTGAATATGACTTCTTTGATGCAATGAGTACTGACGACTGGGAGTCAAAATTAAAACCAAATACCAAGGTGATATATGTTGAAACAATTACAAACCCATTAATGGATGTACCACAATTAGATGCTGTTATACAATTTGCTAAAAAACATAAGTTGGTTTCAATGATCGATAATACATTTGCGTCGCCAATTTTGTACAGCCCCATAAAACATGGATTTGATATTTCGCTTCATTCAGCAACAAAATATTTAAATGGTCATTCAGATATTGTGGCAGGTGTGGTTATAGGTAGTCAAGACCATATCACTCAGGTTAATTCTAAATTGATTCATTTGGGTGGAACTCTGGATCCAAATGCATGTTTTTTACTCCATAGAGGCATGAAAACATTATCATTAAGGTTGGAGCGTCAATGTGAGAATGCGATGGCAATCGCCCGGTATTTAGAAAAGCATTCGAATATTAAAAAAGTGAACTATCCTGGATTGGAATCCAGTAAAAGTCATAAAAATGCCAAAGAATACTTATGTGGATTTGGGGCCATGATAAGTTTTGAATTGGAAGGCAATGTAAATTCAGCGGATGCATTTATCAATCAATTAGCCTTGGCTATTAATGCGGCAAGTTTAGGCGGCGTGGAAACATTAATCACCCGACCCGTTCAAACTTCTCATGCATTATTAAGTCCAGCGGAATTGGAGAGCGCAGGTATCTCTGATACCTTAATTCGTTATTCAGTGGGAATTGAATCTGCCGATGATTTAATTGGCGATTTAGATCAGGCATTGACAAGTTTATAGATTAATAAATGAATATTTAAATATGTCATTTGAAATAATTCCATACAATTCAAAACATCATGATATGGTGTATGAAATATGTCTCAAAACAGGAAATTCGGGTAAAGGCGCCGAACATTTACATAATGACCCCATGATCTTGGGGCATATTTATGCTGGACCCTATATCGACCTTGAACCGGAATCGGCATTTTTATTAAAAGATGAATTGGGTGTGTGTGGCTATATAATTGGTGCGATTGATACAGAAACTTTTTTTAATAAAGTCAAATCAGAATGGCTTCCAACTCTTCAAAAAATATATACGGCGCCCATTAAGAGTTCGAAACCTTGGAATAAAGATGAAGAATGTATCCACCTGCTTTTTCATCCTGAAACTCCCTTAGATCTACCCGAATATCCATCCCACTTACATATTGATCTATTACCTCGGGCACAGGGACAAGGATTGGGAAAAAAAATGATGGATTATTTTTTAAATTATATGAGAGAACGTGGTTCAAAAGGGCTACACCTTGGATTGGGCATTCAGAATTATCGTGCTTTTAACTTTTATAAAAAATACGGGATGACTGAACTGAATCGAGATAGTGATTCTATTATTATGGGAATCTTATTTGAATAATATTATTCAAAAACTAAAACGTCAGGGTTATTCGCACCCTATATTCACTTCATTTGTATTTATAATTCTTGGGATCAATCTTTTTGCTCACCGTCCTATTCAAATAATTAATGCTGTTTCACTTAAACCGGATATTAATTATTCATTACATTTAAATAGTATTCGTTATTTCCTCGAACCGATTGTGGGATTTCCATTGTTTTATCTTAGATCTGGGGATCCTGTAGAAGAATATATTGTTTTATGGATTTGGATATTTTTCTGCGTAGGTGTTTATTTTATTTATAGTTATGGAATAAAATTCTATGAAAAGTGGCTTTTATCAATCCCGGCTATTTTGGGGTTAGCCTATTTTATTTTGGTTTGGATGATTTTTTGGCCCCTACCATCTAATACAATTGTCAATGAGTCTAAATCGAAGATTTTATTTAATACCCACGCCCATTCCTACTTTAGCCATGACGGTTTAATCACACCTGCGGAGCAAATGAATTGGCATAAGAAAAATGGGTTCGACGCATTCTTCTTAACAGAACATAATCATAATCTCAAGACCTTAGATTTGGTTCAACAACAGAGAAATGGTCAATTAACACAAAATCCACACGTGATGGCTGGTATCGAATATTCAGGTAGTAACCATATGGTGCTACTCGGATTAACTGACTCGCTTATTACCTTCGGAAAGAAAGATTCAGTCGTTATTCCGGAAGTGCATAGGCAGGGTGGCGTAGTAGGCGTGGCACATTGGTTTGATGGACAAAAAATGTCGATCAATTATTATATAAATTTAGGTGTTAATGGATATGAAATAGTCAATAAGAACCAATTGGCCTATCCAAAGTCAATTCATCATGATATTATTGATGCATGTGAAAACAATAAAATGTTTTTATTAGGTGGTGCAGACTACCATGGTTATGGGCCTACATGTGGTACATGGAATGTTTTAGATATCTCTGATTGGCAAGACCTTAGCCATGGCGAAAAGACAGAGTCTATTATGAACGGTTTAAAGGATGGAAAAAACCAAGTCATATATTATTCTGATAGGAATATAATATCTTTCGAAAATATTTGGTTAAGCCCACTTCTCAATATTATGAACTACTTCAAGGGATTAAATATTTTTCAAATAATATCCTGGATCGGGTGGGGTGTATTATTCATCTCCTTGGGGATTAAAATAAATAAAAGATTTATCCTTCAATGGGTTCCATTAATAACTGGGAGTATAATTATTATAAAAGGTAGAATATTGCTTGAAAAATCAATTTCCGTGGTTCAACAAAATGACGTGTTGGTCGAGTTTGGTGATTTGTTTACGGTAATCGGATGTGGGTTTATTTTGAGTGGAATAATTGTTTGGGGGCTCCTTAAGAAATTCCCTTCAATTATTCCTGATTAATCTCCCCTTTTGATCCATTTCTCGTTAAAAGATGCATGTAAAATAGTTTTACCTTTTTGATTGCGATAAGAATAGGAAACATGAATCATACCATCTTTTGTTTGAATCATGGAAGGATAAGAATAGCTTTCCGATTTATCAGGAGATATTCCAATGTGGCGAGTCCATTTCCATGTTTTACCTTCATCCTTAGACAATGATACAGCCCAACTATTTCGGTTTTTTTCCGTATCATTATAAATCATAACCCAATGTCCATTTTTTAATACAATTGCATCAATACTAGACCCTGGATTTAAAATGTTAGTATCAGTTGCAAAAGTCCAAGACTCACCTTGATCTGGAGACTCACTCACCAAAATTTTATATGGTGCACTACCATTGTCTCTCATATAAGCAACAATCGTCCCATCTTTTTTTTCTAACAGTGCAGGTTGAACGGGCCCAAACCCCACAATAGGTTTACTTGATTTCCAAGTATGCCCATTATCATCGCTTATCCCTAATAGTGAAATATTGTATCCATCAGAATAAAGAGGAAGTAGCACTCTACCAGTAGATAGTGTTATAGGATGAATGCGAGTCATCCAACCTTTTTGTCGTTTTTCTTTATCCATAGCGGCTTTCACTATAAGTTTCTCATAAGGCAATGCATACTCTGACCACCCTGGATCTGAATAATTAGTTTCAAATCCTTTTTTTATTTCGTTATAAAAAGATTCACCTGGCTTTAAGATAATAATGTCTTGCCAATCCCAGTTTGGTGCACCAGGATTTAAATAGTTGGAAGAAATTTTATATCGTAGTACAGAATTTTCCCACCCATTTGCACGGACTGCAATCCAGAATAGCATCAATTCATCCTTTTCATTGATGAATAATACGGGATTACAATCTGGAAGGTCAGGCGTATCTGCCATGATAAATATAGGCTCCCAATCTGACGACCCCTTTTTTAAACGTGATCCTTGGATTATTACATCATTGGCTGTTCTTTCTCCAGACCCGTAAAACCAACATGCAAGTAAATCACCATTAGGCGCTTCAATAATACTACTCCCATGAACATGTTGATTTTGAAAAGGGAAAATAGGTGTTTTAGTAATTCCCTTTGGAAGGATGAATTCAATAGAAAGTACTATAACAAAAAAAATAATTTTAATTTTATTCATTTATGAATCCGTGATAAAGGCCCATGTAATAAGGGAGAAGATATACCATCCCGGTGGATAATTCTGTCCCACTTCCACCTGTATTCATATTCCAAGGATCGTGATTCCAATGATTTATATGCCTTTCATCTATAGGGAATACTTTGCCATTTACGCGATATCCTTTTCGACTATTATTTTCCTGATCAAACGTTCGATTCCAGGAATGCAATTTTTGAATGTCTGTCCTGTGGCTATTGGTATGACTCCAGTTAAGCCGATCTAGGGGAAAACGAATTAGTGTTTCCATTGATTCATCTAACCATTCGGGATGGGGTTCTAAGTCATAAGTCCCCCAAGCATCTACAAAATCTTCACTGGCCGTTGCGGCTCTAAAGGCAAAATTAAAAAACGGATTAAGTTCAGGTGCTTCAAGCATCCAATTCATATACATAGAAAATGCATAGCGAGATTTTAATTCTGGGTCTGTTTCATAGTTTATTAAATGATAGTAAGACATAAATGCCATTTCATCATCGGAATGGTTTCCCGTACCCACACCGCGGTTGAATTTTTGGTCTGTCATATTTTGTGCATATCCATGATCTTCAATAAGCATATTGGATAATTCACGATATCGATCATCACCTGTAATATGATGGGTAATAGATAAATAGGATAACATACTTAAAGAGTTTAGCCCACGTTCAACAAACCAATTTTTATCATGATTCAATTCATAGGGATTGAAACGAGACCATCGAGTAGGTTTCCCGTCATGATCAACCAATTGAAAATCATGATCAATTAAATGGTCTGTTAATTTTTTTATATGAGCACGGACACGTTCCTTTTCATCTTCAGTTTCAGCTACCAAATCATAATATAATCCATATAAGAAATAATGACCGTCCAATTCATCTGAACTTGTATCTGTCTTATAATACCATTTACCCGTTTTATCCTTTGGCCATCTATTCTCATATACTTTCCAGAGAGTATCATTATTTTTTTGTTTCCGAATATCATCTTCTACTCGCCCAATATTTGGGTCATGTCCGCTGGTAGGGAGGATAGTTCGAGCTACAAATCCAGGCGGAGGAGAAATAGGTGCATCTTGAGTCACATCACCAAGAAATTTTAATGCATCGAATGCTTTTTTGGCACGAGCTTTCGCTTTTGGATCTTTGGTGGCGGCATAGGCAAAACATTCTGCAGCACCATACATGCCTGTCCAAAGACCATCATTATCACTATCATGCTGAACCCAATCTGACTTAACTCCAGCTTTTGGAAGATTTACATCCAATACATATTCGTAAGGTGTTCTGCGATGGTATTTATCAATTTCATCTTCATAAAACTTAGCTTTTTCCGCCAAGGTCATTTTTTCTTTATAAATATGGCTCAATCCTTTAGATGTTGCAATCCAAACAGATCCATCGTTTGCCACGACAATATCATTTACATGATCATCTGGTAGCCACCGTTTCCCTTGACGATATTCCCATGTTTTGCCATCAAAGTGGATTGCCCCTTTTGTAGTTCCAAACCACACATCACCGTTTTGTCCCGCGGCCATTTTGGTGAAATCATTATAAGGGAGTCCATCTTTACCTTCGTAAAGTATCCATTCTTTTTTATCCAACACACCCACACCTTGTGGACTCGCAAACCAAAGTCTATTTTTCGAATCCATCGCCACTGAACGGCAGTCAGCTAAAGCCCAGCTTCGTGTGTCATCATGTGGTTGAATTATATTCCAACCTGTTCTTGTTTTTTTATACAAGCCCTGAGCAGTGGCTACAAACACATTTTTTTCAGATTGAACCGTAATTTGTCGAATGTTTCCGCTTGGAGTTTTCATGGATTTTAGAGCGAGATGTTTATCATTTTTCTTTATTTTTCCAACGAATAAATCTGTTTTACCACCAAGGTATAATTGATTAGAAAATACTAAATCTGTCTCTAATACGTTTAGATGCATATTCTTTGGAAGCGAGATTGCTTGGGAAACAACTTTATTTTTTATGAAGTAGGCCATTCCATTTGTTAAAATATTGTCGTTTAGTTCTCCAGTAATAGCTACGATTTTTGTTCCTTTTGCAGATAGAAGTACTACGGGTTGGTTATTTAGGAAAAGTTTGTTCCAATCTTTTTCTGATTCCAATTGGATAAATAACCCGGAATCTGTCCCTACGTAAATATCTTTCGTTTTTGTTGTGGCCACTGAATATACATTTTTACCTTCAAGAAAAAATGCACGTTTCTCCTGTTCAAAAAATGGAATATTTACGGACTCTTGCCCGAATAAAAATCCGATTATATAAATAAGGGTGAAAATCTTTTTTGTATTCATTTTTTTCGATTTATAAGTTGATGTTGATTAAATCTATTCAATATTTCAACCTAATGCTATATTAGGAAGAATCTATAATTATATTTGGGTTGACTGACTGAATCTATTTACTTTTCATCCTATAATGATAGGAGAAAATAATAAAGGGATTGTGATGACAACAAAAAATGCACATTTGATAAGCAGTGTTTTATTACTTTTTGTTTTAATGGGCAGATTGTATGCTCAAAATATTTCGGGGAAAGTAAACGATGAAAATAATTTACCTCTATTTGGCGCCAATATAATTGTTGAAGGTACTGGCGTAGGGGCGGCCACAAATGAGAACGGTGAATTCTCTTTTACTGTTAATGCAGCAGACAATTTTACTTTGGTAATTAGTTATATCGGTTATCATACCCAACGTGAATCATTCTATCCCAATGATAAAATAACAGGGTTGTTATTTAGTTTGAAACAGAAAAATCTATTTGGGAACGAAATTACTGTTTTGGCCAGGAAACGAGAGGAGTCCATTAAGGATGTACCTATTTCTATGGTTGCAGTGCGTGGAGAAACAATTGAAGAAATGGGCGCAACGTCTATCGAAGATTTAACGGCAATGGTCCCAAATGTTTATGCGACGGAAGGGCAGTCTAATACAGAATTTAATATTCGGGGTATTTCTGGTGGATCAAGAAATCCCGGTATGTCCACAGCTGAAGGCATTTATATAGACGGTGTTATTATGGGAGATCCAAACTTTATAGTAGCTGATGTCATCGAAATGGAAAGAGTGGAATTTTTACGAGGTCCCCAAGGCACCCTATTCGGGCGAAATACAGTTTCTGGTGCAATTAATCTGATTACCGTAAAGCCTACCCCAATCAATCGGGCCTCTATTTTTATTGAAACAGGACAAATGGGCTATCAAAAGTTAAAAGGGTCTGCAAACTATAAGATATCTGATAAAATATATAGTAGAGTTTCAGGGTATTCATTCAATTATGATGGCTATTTAAAAAATGCTTTTAATAACAAAACAGAAAAATATAAGAATAATTTAGGGGGGCGAGTTGCCATTCGGGCTTTACCAACGCCAAAATTGACCATTGATTTAAGTATGGATTTTTTCAATGAAGATTTAACTAAAATCGGTGGACATATATCAGACTATCGTATTTCGAGTGGTAGCACAAACTTTGATAATAAGCGTTTGGATTCATTGTATTATAATCTGAAGTCAATCGATATCACTGATGATGGGAAATATTCATATAATCATGATACCACAAGTATATCAAATAAGGAAATTTATAGCGCCACGCTAAACACCAATTATAGATTAAATGAGAACCTTCAATTAATCTCAGTTTTTTCAATACGGAATGCAAAGGTGAATTGGTTTAATGATGAAGATGGAACTGCATTGGATATACTCACAGGTGATTGGCTAAATACAGGAAAACAGTATACGGGTGAATTTCGTCTCATGTCTAACCAAAACGACAAGATTTCTTGGATAGGGGGAGTATATTATTATAATCTATATAATTTTCTTTCTGGTCCCGTATATCCAAAGCCATTATTCTTTTATTATGCCGCAGGTATCCCCATGTTTATTGCTAAAAACTATACAGATTTAGTCGTTAAACCAGAGGGAAGCGGCAACACAACATCCATGGGTGTTTACGGATCAATAGATTTTCAACTCCTTCAAAAATTATTCTTAACTGTTGGTATTCGATATTCAAATGATAAAATGGATTTCAAATATAAGCAAAAGGGCATTCAAACATTTGGTTATATAAATGTACCATCAGAACTAGATAGTGATGGAAACCCGATTGGGTATTTTGATAGTACAAAAACATGGCATGCAACCACCCCATCAATGAATATAAAATATGCCATATCCGATGGTTTAAATATCTATGGTACCCTATCAAAAGGATATAAAAGTGGTGGATTTAATATGGATTATGTGTCGAGTATGAAAGCATTATCTGAACCATTTAAACCTGAATATATTACCAATTATGAATTGGGATTTAAATATGGAAATTATTCGAATACACTCTATTTGAATGCGGCATTATTTAAAATGGAATATAAAAATATGCAAGTAAGTCAGTTTCAAGATTTATTTGAAGGATACTTAATCAGCAATGCAGCATCCGCCACTATAACTGGGTTAGAGTTAGAAGTTTCAGCTCGATTATTTGATAACGCCCTAACATTGGTGGGTGGCTATGGTATTGTTGAAGCGGTTTATAATGATTTTCACGATGGTTATTTTAATGGGTATTGGAATGAGGGTGAATCGTATACGGATTCTAATGGAAATGGTAACTATGATACTGGAGAAGATTTCACCGATTTAGATAACGACTTTTCAGGAAACCATATCAGTACCTACCCAAAACAGTCTTGGAGTTTGATGGCAGATTTTCGACTACCAATCAATAGTAAAAAAATGTTTGTCTCCCAACTGCGTAGCGATTATATCGATGAAAAATTGTCACAACTCACGACGGATAAGGATGCGAATTTATTGAGGGATGATGCACGAACTCTGGTGAATGGACATTTTGGAATTGAACAGGAATCCTGGGGATTATATGTTTGGGGTGAAAACCTTCTGAATAAGGAGTATATTATCTCTCAAGGAACGAATGGATATCTTGGATTTGTAGAACAATTATGGGGACAACCCAGATTGTTGGGAATTCGATTCTCGTATAAAATGTAATACAGCTTACTTTCTCAGAAAAAAATAGAAAAGGATCATTATGGCACTGGGTGGCATTGATTATTTTATCATCATAGTTTACTTGATTGGTACAGTCTTATTCGGTATGTACATTGGACGAAAAATGAAATCCGGAGACGACTATTTTCTCGCGGGTAGATCTTTACCATGGTGGGCCATTGGTATGTCATTGGTTGTAACAGATATTGGAGCTGTGGATATGGTCGGAATTGCTGGAGCGGCTTATTTATATGGAATCGTTTTAGGCAATTATGATTGGCTAGGCAGTGTGCCTGTTATGATTGTAGGTGCCTTTTTGTTCATACCCATGTTTTGGAAATCAAAAGTGAGTACAATCCCAGAATGGCTAGGCGCCAGGTATAATCAAAGTGTACGTACTATTTCTGCGGTGATTTGGGGAATTGTAACAGCATTTGGCTTGGGTGTAACTCTTTATGCAACAGCATTGATGTTTAATCTTCTACTTGACTTGAATCCAAAAGTAGTGGTTGTAACTGAATCTCAACCTGTGAGAGAAAAAGTCGTTGATGCAACGGGGGCGGGAAAATCACATGATTTTATTTTTCTATCTGATTATAGCCAGATTCAACAAGTTATTGATGATAAAGATCCAAACTTAGTATTAATCGATCAAGATTGGAGTGGTGCTTTATCAAGCGAAAGTGCCATTATTTCATTTGATGAAAATGAGATTACATCTGATTGGGGAGAAGCCATGATGCATAAGGCTCGACCACCGACATGGACACTCATGTATTCCATTATTATTATGAGTGTACTCATTGGGACTTATACTTTATTTGGTGGATTAAAAGCCGTGGTTTATACGGATGTGCTTCAATGTATTGTTATGTTGGGTGGATCATTATTTGTTCTCTTTTTTGGAATATATCGATTGGGTGGAATTAGCGAATTTGTATCCATAATTCAATCATTAGGACCAAGAGCACAAGATCATTTTGAACTCATCTTATCTGTAGATACAGCAACGCCACATCCTTGGTCAGGCATCTTTTTAGGACTCGGATTGGTATTGGCAAATGCATACTGGTTTGGAAATCAAAATATGGTTCAGCGAACATTGGGTGCAAAATCAGAAGCAGATGCAAAAGCGTCTTATGTGTTTGGTTCCTTTCTTAAAATTTTGATTCCATTTGCTATGGTTATTCCAGGAATTATTGCGTTGGCGCATGATCCGAATATCACAGATGCGGACAAAGCAATGGCCATCTTAGTGAAAGATATACTTCCAACTGGAATATTGGGACTCTTCTTCGCAGCATTTTTAGCTGGACTTATGTCGTCTGTGGATTCTGCTTTGAATTCGGGTGCAACTATTTGGACAAAGGATGTATATCAAAAGTTTTTTAAACCAAATGCAACACCAGCAGACTTGCTCATTATTGGAAGATGGATCACTGGAGCGATGCTTGCGATTGCTATTTTCTTTGCCCAATTCGCTACACGATTTGAAAGTATATATGATTTGAGCCAAACCATATTGTCCTTATTCCAAGGACCAAGTTTGGCTATCATTGCTATTGGCATGCTATGGAAACGAGCGACAGGAAAAGCGGCATTAGTTTCTTTACTATCAGGCGTTGCTTTTGCTGGAATGCTCATGTGGGTCAATAACAATGCATCTGTTCCCTTATTCCAAGTTTCAGAGCCATTTCTGTATGTTGCATGGTGGTCCTTTGTATTATCAGTTGTTATTTTAATTGTGGTGAGTTTGAATACGCCACCAGAGCCGGAATCAAAATTGAAAGGTTTGGTATATCGTTATGAATAATGTCCTTTTAACTTCAACCGCTTTAGCAGATACGATAGCAAATCTTTTTCGAGGTGTGGGTGATATGATGCGTG
>MPMA02071005.1_pt1 | contig 12883 bp, 10 predicted proteins | sample 1617361 | NCBI WGS metagenome assembly MPMA02 (sample SAMN05944807, study PRJNA350692) | marine metagenome | biome: marine; feature: ODZ; material: water; isolation source: 180 m water sample filtered on 0.2 um supor filter | place: Pacific Ocean | collected 2012-04-08 | depth 180m m | reverse complement strand
TGACGCATTCAGGATGTTGGAGAGTTCCTCCTTGGTCGGTTGGAGACCGGGTCGGAGGTTGGCCATGCTGTAGCGGGCCCGCGAGAAGAGGAGACGTTGCACGATCTGCTGGGCGCTCATCTCGCAGGAGAACACGAGAGTAGGGATCTGCTGATCGATAGCCACGTGCTCGACGATGTTCATCATCAGGGAGGTCTTTCCCATCGAGGGTCGGGCCGCGATGATGAACATCTCTCCTGGTTTCAGGCCCTTGCTCATTTCGTCGAGCTTGGTGTACTTGGTGGGCACGCCCTCGAGAGGGCGCTCATTGTGCATGAATTGCTGGAGGACTTCGATCACCCCCTCGATGAGATCTCCTACCTTGATCTCGCCCTGGACCTCGGAGTCTTCCTTGATGGCGAAGACCTTTGCTTCAACGGTATCCAGAAAGGCCTGAACGTCTTCCGGGTCGTCGTAGGCCTTGCTGATCGATTCGGTGCAGGAGGAGATCACCGAGCGGAGGATGTGCTTCGACTTGACGATGCCCAGATGGTGTTCGAAGTGAGCAGCAGTGGGCGCGTAGGTGTAGATGGTGGTCAGTTCAGCGGCCCCCCCCAGGTTCTCCAGGAGGTTGCGGTCCTTGAGCAACTGCGTGAGGGAAACCAGTTCGATCGGTTGTTCCTTGTCGTAGAGTTCGAGCAGGACCTGGTAGAGAGTGCCGTGAGCAGGGATGTAAAAGTGGCCGGGAGTGAGGTGTTCTTCAACAGCGGCCCCGATGTATTCGGTGGGCTCCTGCATCATGGAACTGAGGATGCTCTTCTCCGGACCAGTGGCGTTGGGGAGGGCCCGGGCCGCTCCGTCATCCCCGGGTTGCACGACTTGCAGGCGGGGGGAATCCTGATCCTTTTTCTGGGAGGTCTCGGTGGCCATTGGGGAGAAGGAACTGCTCCCTGCAGGATCGATCGAATCTAACTGGGCGCAACATTTAATTAGTACATCCTGAATAATGTGGATCACGGCTCGGCCGTGCCTTTCCCTCTGGAATTACAGGAGAGGAAGCCCCGCTTTCCGCTTCACCCGGTGTGGAGAACCCGGGGCAGAACTGCGGTAATAGTTAGGCCCCGGTGGGCAGGTCGCTTGAGGACTGCGAAACAAAGTGCCGAGGGTTATCTCAGTCGCTCCAGCAGCGCGGATCCGGAGTCGGTTTCCGAGGCAGCGATGGCCCTGGTCAGGCGGCGCTTTCGGGTGGTGCGTTTTCCTTCGTTTTCGGCCCCGCAGTCTCGTCGGTCTCGACGATTATGCTGAGCGTAGCGGTCACATCTGCATGGAGTTTGATTTCCACCTCGCTCTTGCCGGAACGCTTGAGGGGTTTGTCCAGTTTGATGGCCGTGCGCTCGATTTCGACACCCTTCTCCTCAAGCGCCTTGTGAATGTCCATGCTGGTGATGGATCCGAAGGCCTTGCCGCCTTGTCCGGTCTCCAGGGTGAACCTGGGCCGGAGTCGGCTGATCTTGCCGACGAGTTCCCGGGCATTTTCAAGTTCCTCGGCCTCGCGTTGCGTGCGCTTGGCCTGCAGGGACTCGAGATTGCGTAAATTGCCCTTGGTGGCTTCGTAGGCCTTCCCGGTAGGGATGAGGAGGTTGCGGGCGTAGCCTGCCTTCACCTTGACGACATCGGCTTCGGCGCCCAGTCCAGTGATCTTCTCGCGCAGAATGACTTGGGTAGTGGCCATGGGAGCTTGGGATGGTTCGGGGTCGACCGTCGTCACCATGACGGGCGGGGCGCCGGAGATAGTTGCGCGGGCAGGTCCGGTCAAGGAGTTAATCGTCATGGGGGCCCGTCTGTGAGGGTTTTCAGGGGAGTCGCCAAGGCCCCCGAAACCGGTCGTAATCAGGCTTGGGCAGCAGGACGTAGAGCGGATTCCGGTCGGGATCGATTCTGGCGATGAGGGTGCGGAGATGGGCTTCGGGCATGGTGGTGCAGCCTGAGGTGGGCTTGGCTCCGTCCCCCCGCCAGATATGGAAGAAAATGGAAGAACCCGCCCCGGGGATTGGCTTGGGCAGGGCGTTATGAGCAATGAAGAGCTTCAGGGAGTGAGGGTAATCACCCTGTCGCATCTGGGCCCTTATTTCCCAGTTCTCCCGGGGTTCGTGCTTGAGGATGAGGTGACGGTTATAGTGCGGCGAGGAGGGGTCCTCGACCCAGAGGTCACGGGTGGTGATCCGGCGGTAGGGTAGTTTGGGATGCTTTTTGATGGACTTGTGGTAGCCCCAGGCTCCCCCGACCCGGAAGACTCCGGCAGGTGCCCGCCAGTCCCCCTCGGCCTTCCGTGAGACCTTGGATGGGAGGGGATGGAGACCGCGGCCCCAGGCCAGGCCCTTTTTTGCGCAACGCCCGCCCCAGGGTCCCTCCACCTTTTGCCAGGTGCCCGTTCCGTTCTTCTCATAGAGATAGACCGTGAGGTGGGAGCTCTGCCAGGACTCGGTGATCCCCACCACGATCTGCGAGGAGCCCCGGGGCAATTCGAAGGCAGGGGCGGCGAGACTGAGCAGAAGATAGGCGCAGAAGAGGCGGGCCATGTGTGCAGTGTAAACTACCAGGCTCCCGGGATACAGCGTTCAGTCAGCCGCGCTCCTGAACGAGAACCTTGAAGGCCTGCCCGGCCCCGTGAAGGTCGGTAAGGAAGCGCTCAGCCGCGGAAGACGATTTCCCCAGAAACGGACTGCAGTATTCACGTTGGGTGACGAGGTGCTGATCGTGGAGGCCGAGTTCTTTCCCCCAGCGGACGAGATCGTCAAAATTGACGTCAGCGGTGAGATCCTGCCTTCCAGGGAGTCGATAGAGATTCGCGCCCGTGACACACTCATGATGATAGTAGCCACGGATGGTTCCGGCGGGTTTGCGGTGATAGATTTCATCGGAAGCTCCCCCGTAATCTATGGTGAGGAGGTGTCCTTTCTTCCAGTGGGGTAACCAGTCTTCCAACCACTGACGGTAGCTGGCATGGACCTCGAGACGCTGTCCGGGTGTCCACGGTTGCCTGAGGAGGGAGGAGTCCGGAAGGTGATCTGCTGGTTGCCACTGTTCTTCTATCCCGGCTCCGCCCGCCTCAAGAACGAGTTCCTGCCAGTGATCCTCGCCTTTTCGAAAAACGCGAACGGGAAAAGCGTCCACGAGTTCGTTGGAGAAGATGAAAGCTGCACCACCGGTTGCGTGAAGCGCGTTTTCCATCGTGGAGTGGAATCGCACCGAGCGCCCGAGTTGCTTTCGTAGGACGGACTGGAGTCGTGGTGCCCGTTCCACGAGATGATAGCGTGGTTGTTTTCTGAACCGCGGGAAGGGAGGCCGGAGTTCGCGCCGGAGCGCGGTGGCGAGGTGTCCAGCGCCGGGACCTATCTCGATGACGTCCTGCAGGCCGGTGAGGCGAATGGTCTGCGCAAGCGCTTTTGCCAGTATTCCAGCCAGAGTGGGAGTGGTGGCAAAATCGCCTCCGGTGCCGATGGTGCGGACATGGCTGCTGTAGTAGCCGTGCTCACGGTCATAAAGACAGAGTTCCATGAACCGGTCGAAGCGGAGGTTGCCGGTGATCTCGAAGTGTGGTTGGAGCCAGGAATTCAGAATGAGGGTTCAGGGTGCAGCGTTCAGGTCGGGGGCAAGGTGCGCGATAGCGGCATCCTGCGGGGCGTCGTCGTGATCGTCCCGCAGAAGGGTCTGACCAGACAAGGGGGAAGAATGCCGGGTCCTCCCTTCCCGGTATCAGAGTCACTCGCCATGGCTGGCCCGCGCCAGTTGATCACAGGCCTTGAGGTCGAGTTTGCCGGAGGCCAGGACGGGGATATCTCTCACCGGGATGATGAACTTGGGACACCAGAGGGAGGGAATTCCCTCGTCCATCAGTTTGTAGCGAATGTCCACGACTTCCTGCTCGGGGGCTTCACTGGGCACGGCGGAGAGAAAGCCGATCACCTCACCCTTCTTTTCATCGGGTAGTCCCACTACTGCGATCTTTCGCTCTTCCTCCCCGTCGAGGCCGAGGATCTTGTTGAGGTGTCCCTCGATCACTTCATGTGGAACCATCTCTCCTGCGATCTTGGAAAAACGCGACATGCGCCCCTCGATGTAGAGGAAGCCGTTCTCGTCGAGACGTCCCACGTCACCGGTCTTGAACCATCCGTCGATGATGACCTCGTTGGTGAGGTCCTCACGGTTCAGGTAACCGGGAAAGATATTGGCTCCGCGAAGACAGATAATGCCGCTTTCGTTAACGGCACGCCGCTCGTCGGTGGCGGTGTCCGTGATCCTGACCGCGATACCCGGGAGGAAGGGGCCCACCGAGCCGAGTTTGCTGCCCGAGATGATGGGAGTCTGGGCATTGGGCGCTTCCGCGTCAGGGAGATTGACATTGGTGGCGGGGGAGGTCTCGGTCAGTCCGTAGCCCTCGAAGGGGAGCAGACCGAACTTCTTCTCGAATGAACGGGCAAGGTTGGTGGGAAGTTTTTCAGCTCCGGTCACCACGAGGTCGAGAGAGGCAAGCAGTTCCGGGTCGACGCGTCTCATGTAGCCCCGGAGGAAGGTGGGAGTGGCAAGCAGAAGATTGAGTTCGTGCTCATGGATGAGTTCCGCCAGTCGCTTGGTTTCCAGTGGGCTTGGGTAGGTGACGAGCTTGGTTCCCTCGATGATCGGAAACCAGAGGGTCACGGTGCAGCCAAAGGAGTGGAAGAGGGGGAGCGACCCCAGGATCCCCGCGTTGGGCGGAAGGGAGAGCCGGGTGCCAAACTGACAGACGTTGGCGAGCACGTTGCGGTGGCTGAGGGGAACCCCCTTGGGTTCGCCCGAGGAACCGGAGGTAAAGAGAAGGATCGCCTCGTCGTCCCCCCGGTTGCCCTTCTTCAATCCAAGCAGGCGGGTGAGCAGGGAGGCGGGGAGAATCCTGGAGAGCAGGAACCACTTCTTGATGCGCTTTCCGATGGAGGGCAGGATGCGTTCGATAAGCAGGAGGTCGCGGGTGGGTGGCCACGGGAAGGTGGGCACCTTTCGGACAAAGGGGTCAGCGGTGATGAACTTGTCGAGGTCGCCCTGCTTGATGGCGGACTGGACTGCGTCCTGGGAGGCAGTGAAGTTCAGGTTGACCGGGATCTTGTTGGCAAAGAGGACGGCGATGTTGGCAAGGAGGCCTCCCTTGCCGGGGGGGAGGATGATTCCAACCCGTTTCTTGTCGGTGGCATCCCGGATTTCCCTGGAGAGGGCGATGGCGGCGGCCAGGAGTTTTGAGTAGGGCAGGGAACTGTCATCGGAACCGTCATGAACGCAGACCCCTCCGTGTTTCTTCAGGCCGATCAGGAGATGCTCGGCCAGGGAGTCCCCAAGGAACTGTCGCGAACTGAATGCGGTCTCTGAGGCCTGCAGGAGGTTCTCCTGGTAGCCCGGCACGGTGATCTCTTCCCCGTCGAGGCGGTTGCCGAGGACGAAGATGGCGGACGGGAGCCGGTGGGGCGGTTCAGTGGCGAGGCGGAGTTCGGCAGGAATCGAAACGGCCACGGGCAGGGTGGGAAGGTTCAGGGCGCAGAGGAAGGCAAGGTGCCCCGGGGTGATATGGCAGGCGGTGCCACGGCGAGCGGCCGTATCGCCCGGGATGAAAACCAGGAGGGCGCCGTCCTCAAGTTTGGGCCTCAGAGCCTCGCCGATGGCGGTGGGATCGGGATCCTCCTGCGAAAAAGTGACAGCCCGCACATCCTCGCGGGCGAGATAATCCTGCGTTTCGGGTGTCACCATGGCGTTTTCCTCGATCAGCCAGGTGACGGGGCGGACGCCGAGGCGGGAAGCCAGATTGAGAAGTTCACGGTGTGGCAGACGGCCGGGAACGAGGAGGACGCCGTCTGCCGGAAGGCTCTCAAAGCCGAGGAAAGAGACGGAAGCCGAGGACATAGCGACGGCAGCGACGCTGGCACCGGGGATACCACATTGGAAGCACGAAAGGCCAAGGTTGGTGCTACTTACTCACAGCTGCCCCGGGGAAAGTTCTTCACAGACCGGGGAGGCATTGTTAGACCCCGCCGCGATGAGCAGCAGTCTAACGCCCGAAGCCCGGGCCCGCTATTGGCGGAAGAACCTGAGCTGGCTGGGAGGATTGCTGGCCGTCTGGTTCATCGTCTCCTACGGGTGCGGAATCCTCTTTGTGGATCAGTTGGACAAGATCAAGCTGGGGGGCGTTCCGCTGGGGTTCTGGTTCGCGCAGCAGGGCAGCATTTACGTGTTCGTCGTCCTGATTGCGATTTACGTGGTGGCGATGAACAGGTTGGACCGGAAGTTGCTCGGGGAGAACTCCGACTAGAGCACGGCCATGGACGTCAGGACCTGGACTTTCATTCTCGTCGGGCTTTCCTTCGCCCTCTACATCGGGATCGCGATCCGGTCCAGGGCCACTTCGACTGGGGAATTCTACGTCGCGGGCAAGGGGGTGCCCAGCCTGGCCAATGGGATGGCGACCGCGGCGGACTGGATGAGTGCGGCCTCCTTCATCTCGATGGCCGGACTGATTTCCTTCATGGGTCGGGATGGCGCGATGTATCTCATGGGCTGGACCGGAGGTTACGTTCTGCTGGCCCTTCTCCTCGCTCCCTACCTGCGCCGTTTCGGAAAGTTCACCGTTCCGGATTTCATCGGGGATCGCTATTATTCGAACGTCGCGCGGGTGGTGGCGGTATTATGTGCCGTCTTTGTGTCCTTCACCTACGTGGCGGGCCAGATGCGGGGGGTGGGGGTGGTCTTCTCCCGCTTCCTCGAGGTGGACGTCAATACCGGGGTCATCGTGGGTATGTGCATCGTCTTGATTTATGCCGTGCTGGGCGGAATGAAGGGCATCACCTACACTCAGGTGGCCCAGTATTGCGTCCTGATCTTCGCCTACCTGGTGCCCGCGATTTTCATTTCCATCATGCTGACCGGAAATCCAGTTCCGCAACTGGGACTGGGTGCCAACGTGGTGGAGGAGGGGGTCAAGGGGAGCGTGAGCCTGCTGGATAAACTCAATGGGCTTTCCACGGACCTCGGGTTCAAGGCGTATACCGACGGGCAGAAGTCCACCATCGACATCTTCTTTATCACCGCTGCCCTCATGGTGGGAACGGCAGGCCTGCCCCATGTCATTGTGCGTTTTTATACGGTCAAGCGAGTGCGTGATGCACGGATGTCAGCCTTCTGGGCGCTGCTGTTCATCGCCATTCTCTACACGGTCGCTCCCGCGGTGGGGGTCTTTGCCCGTACCAACCTGCTGGAGACGATCCCCAACAAGTCCTACGCCAGTGCGCCCGAGTGGTTCAAGAACTGGGAGGACGCGGGCTTGATCGCCTGGATCGACAAGAACGGGGACGGCAAGATCCAGTACACTTCCGGGAATGCCATGAAGGAGAAGCCGCAATTCCAGGAAGATGCCGAGGGGCAACAGACCCGGGGCGAGCACGGGCAACGGCTGCTGAAGAACAAACCTGCCGAGGGTGCTAACGAGCTCTATGTGGACCGTGATATCATGGTGCTGGCGAATCCGGAAATCGCGGGTCTGCCGAACTGGGTCATCGCCCTGGTGGCCGCCGGGGGACTTGCCGCTGCCCTCTCGACGGCAGCCGGATTGTTGCTCGTGATCTCGACCTCGGTGGCGCATGACCTGATCAAACGGACGATCAACCCGGAGATCACGGAGAAGGGCGAATTGTGGGCCGCCCGCCTGGCGGCAGCTGGGGCAGTTGTTGTGGCGGGCTATTTCGGGATCAATCCACCGGGATTTGTGGCTCAGGTGGTGGCCTTTGCCTTTGGTCTCGCGGCCTCGTCGTTCTTCCCTGCCATCATTCTGGGGATCTTCTGGAAAAGGGCGAATCTCTACGGGGTGATCACAGGGATGATCGTCGGAATCCTTTTTACCTCCTCCTACATCATCTACTTCAAGTTCATCAATCCGGCGGCCAATAATGCCGAGCACTGGTTGTTCGGGATTTCACCGGAAGGAATCGGCACCATCGGAATGATCCTCAACGTCGTGATCGCGTGTGCCATCTCAATGGTCACGAAAGCTCCCCCGCGGGAGGTGCAGGAGATGGTGGACCGGGTGCGCTATCCCCGGAAGTCGTTCAAGGAATCCGACTCGTAAGGTCAGAAGCGAGTGATGCCTTCTAAACGGGCGTGCGCACGTGCTCGATGGCCTCGATGATGTCTTCCCTGGTAATCTCGTCGGAGACAAAGGCTCCACCCAGGCGTTTCAGGAGGACAAAGCGAATCCGGCCCGAGGTGAACTTCTTGTCGCGGGCGAGGGCGGCCATGATGGACTCAGTGCTGATGTCCAGATCCAGCAGGAGGGGCAGATGCCACTGCCGATGGATGGCGAGAAGGCGGGTGGTGTCCTCCCGCGACAGGCCGGCTTTTTTTTCAGAGAGGTAGAGAGCCGCCCGCACGCCGAGGGAGATGGCCTCGCCATGGAGGAGGGTGCCATACTCGGCGGTGGACTCGATGGCATGTCCGATGGTGTGGCCGAAGTTGAGGAGGGCGCGGGTACCCGAGGTTTCCCTTTCGTCCTCTTCCACGATGCGGGCCTTGATGGAAACATTGTCGGCAATGAGACCAGGATCGACCTTTCTGTCGTCCGGATCCATGGCCTCGATGACTTCCAGCATGCCGGCATCCCGGATGGCAGCGTGCTTGATCACCTCGGCGAAGCCCTCGTGAAAGACCAGGTCGGGCAGGGTGGCCAGAACCTCCGGGTCCACGAGGACGAGGCGGGGTTGCTGGAAGGTTCCGATCAGGTTCTTGCCCTCGGGAACATTCACTCCCGTCTTCCCCCCGACCGAACTGTCGACCTGGGCCACGATGGTGGTGGGAACCTGCACAAAGGGAATGCCCCGGTAGAAGATGGAGGCCACGAAGCCGGCCACATCCCCGACGACCCCGCCGCCGAGGGCGACGATGAAGCTTCCGCGATCGTGATGATGCTCGATGAGTGATCGGCAGAGGGACTGCACCTGCTCCATGGACTTGGAGCTTTCCCCGGGAGGGATGAGGTGGGCGCTGACCTCGAATCCGGCTTCCTGGAGGGAGGATTGCACGGTCTCGCTGTAATGGAGCGCAACGTTGGCGTCAGTGATGAGAGCCACCCGTCCGGTGAGGCCGGTCTCTCTGATGCATTCGCCCGTGCGGTTGATGCAGCCCGGTTCGACGAGGATGTCGTAGGAGCGGTCGGGGAGATTGACAGGGATGGTTGGCACGACGGGCAATTGGTTGCAGGCGGTTTCTGGACGGCGAGGGTTCGCTTGGCAAGGACTACGAATTCCGGAGGGTCCGCCAGGCCGACAGATCGGGGTGGAGAAGAAGGTCGAGGGGTTTCTCCGTCAGAGCAAGAGTGTCGATGAGATGATCGAGGAGGAGAGCGGAGGCGGAGGCATCGTAGAGGGCATCGTGCCAGCGGCGTTCCGGGTGGATCCCGTCGAGACGGGGGACCAGGTCGAAGTGCTGGCACAGGTCGCCGAGAGCGAAGGAGGGCAAGGTGGGCCAGGCCGCCCGGGCCAGGCTCAGGGTGTCGATCCAGGGTCCAAAGGAATGTCCCGGAAAGGCGCGCAGAAAGCGTTTTTCGGTGCCGTGCCCGTGGGCGACCACCACCCGGTCGGCAAGGAAACGCCGGATCTCGGGCCAGAGGGAGAGAAGAGATGGCGCTTGGACAAGGTCTTCAGCGCTGATGCCGTGAACCTTCCTGGCCGACCAGGTGATTTTCTGGTCAGTGGAGAGAAAGGAGCAGAGGGAGTCTCCCAGTCCTTCCTCCGGCGACCAGAGGGCAATACCCACCTGAACGGGCACGTCAGTGCGTCCCCGACTGGCCCCGGCGGACTCGAAGTCAATGACGGCGAATCGCTGATCGGCGATGGGAGTGGACGGGTTCATGCAGGGAAGTTCCTAGAGGGCTGGGCGCTCCAAATTGTCTTTCCTTTTGTAATGGCGCAGGGGGAGAGGAGCGCTAGAATCCCTCACATCGTATCATGATTGAATCTCTTTTTGGCAATTTGGCGGCGTTGGGGACAAACGGGGTTATTCTCATCGTGCTGGGCGCGATCGTCCTCCTTCTGATCTTCTGGTTGATCGGGGGCTACAACGGTCTGGTGCGGTTGCGCAACCGCTATCGCAACGCCTTTGCCCAGATCGACGTGCAACTCAAGCGGCGCCATGACCTCATTCCGAACCTGGTTGAGACGGCCAAGGGCTACATGAAACATGAGAGTGAGACGCTGGAAGCGGTCATCAAGGCCCGCAATGCCGCTGCCAGCGCGCGGGAGGGACTGAGCCCGGATGATGCCGGTCAGATGCAGGGGTTGATGACGGCGGAGGCCGGCCTGGGGTCGATGCTCGGAAAGTTCTTCGCTCTTTCGGAGGCCTATCCGGACCTCAAGGCGAACCAGAACATGATGCAACTCAGTGAGGAGCTCACCAGCACGGAGAACAAGGTGAGTTTTTCGCGTCAGGCCTACAACGATGCAGTCACGCTCTACAACACCCAGACGGAGACCATTCCGACCAATATTATTGCGGGGATGTTCAGCTTCCGGCAGGCGGTTCTCTTTGAGGTTGCCAACGCGGAGGAGCGGGAGCGGGTGGATGTCAGTTTCGACTAGGACGTAGCGGGGCGGACTGCTGAGGCATTAACCGATCCTGTCTTCATGAACTTTTTCGAGACACAGGACCGGGCTCGTCGCCGGACGAAGTGGCTGGTGTTTTATTTGATATGTGCGTTGGTCGCCATCGTCTTCGCAATCTATCTGGGGGTGACCTTCGGGATGGCTCTGTCCGGCGACCGACTGGATCTCTGGGATCCCGGGAGGTTCATCCTCATCGCCACCACGACCTGCCTCCTGGTCTTCGGGGGAAGCATCTACAAGTCGAGCCAGTTGCGGCAGGGCGGGAGGGTGGTTGCCAAGGATCTGGGGGGACGCCTCGTCCTCCCCCATACGCGGGATCTGGAGGAACGGCAGTTGCTCAACGTGGTGGAGGAAATGGCCATCGCGTCCGGGACCCCGGTGCCGCAGGTTTATGTGATGGACGAGGAAGCGGGGATCAACGCCTTCGCGGCGGGAACGAAGCCCTCCAATGCCGTGATCGGAGTCACCCGGGGGTGCCTCCAACTCCTTTCCCGTTCCGAGTTGCAGGGGGTCGTGGCACATGAATTCAGCCACATCCACAATGGGGACATGCGGCTGAACATGCGCCTCATCGCGGTGATTTTCGGGCTTCTCATCCTGATGCTCACCGGGCGCACCATTCTCCACTCTATTCTCCGCTCTGCGTTCCATCCGCGTGCGTTGGGCGGGAGCCGTCGGAACCGAAATGGGGGGGATGTCCGGGCGTTGGTCATAGTGGTTGTCATCGCTGGGGTATTCTTCCTTGTCGGGGGAATTGGCTCGATCTTTGCCCGTCTCATCCAGGCCGCCGTCTCGCGTCAGCGGGAATTCCTGGCCGATGCCTCGGCAGTGCAGTTCACCCGGGAACCCGCGGGACTGGCCGGAGCGCTCAAGAAAATCGGGGGGTGGAATGATGGATCAAGGGTACGGAGTCCGCAGGCCCTTGCGGTCAGTCACATGTTCTTTGCCGAGGGGGGTCTTTTCAAGTGGGGGATGGCCACTCATCCGCCGCTACAAGTGCGGATCCGGGCCCTGGAGCCGGACTGGGTTGGAGGGTTTGACTCTGTGGCCCTGAACAAGAACCAGTCCAAGAACCAGTCCCTGGCGGGATTGTACGACGAATCGCGTCAGCAGATTCTGAAGCGACAACGGGGAGAGGTTGGGGCGGTCGCTGAGGAGGAGGGGGAATCGGGGGCGGTCGCGAATCTCGCTCCGGTTCAGCGCTTAAGCGGAAGCGTGAACGCAATGGTGGCATTGAGTGACCTGGGTCAGGAAACCCGGTGGTCTCTGGAGGCGGGGCAGCGTATTCACGACGGATTGGATGAGAGATTGCGTTCCGCCTCGCAGGATCGCGGAGGGGCCCAGAGACTGATCTTCGCCATGCTCCTTTCCAGGGACAGGCAACAGCGCCAGGAGCAGGTTGAGGGACTGCGGAAGGGAATGGGTTCGGATTTTTTGAGGGAAGGTGAGGACTGGCAGGAACTGCTGGAGTCGCTCCATTCAGCCGAGAAGATTGCCCTTTTGGACCTCTGCATGCCCGCTCTCCGACACATGAGTCAGCCGGAGTATGACCGCTTCGTCCAGTTGATGCATTGGATCATAGCCACGGATGAGAAGGTTGACCTCTTCGAATTCATGCTGCAGCACGCGGTGACCCGGCACCTGGCAGGCCACTTTGAACCGGATCGACGAAAGGTTGCGCCGTGGTTGCGCATGGATGACCTGCCCGTGCGCATGGATGACCTGCCCGCAGCGGGGAATGTGCTGCTCACCGTGATGGCACGGATGGAGCGGACCGAGGAGAGTGCGGCAAGGGCCTTCCAGGCCGCGGTGAAAGGGGGGCATGGTTTTGAGGGCTGGAGCCCGGAATTACTTCCTGAAGATTCATTCGGTCCCGAAGAGATCCATTCGGCTCTGGTCGAGTTCGAGACGGCCGCTCCCATGGAGAAGAAGAGCATTCTGCAGAGGTGTGGTTTTGCCGCGGCCGAGGACGGAATCCTCACCAGTCGGGAGGCGGAGCTGCTGCGAGCGGTGGCGGACGCAATCGGGGTCAGTCTGCCGCCCTTTGTCCAGGACGTCCAATTGCAGGAAGTGGGCGCCGAACAGGCTTGATTTGTCGGGTTCCAGCGGAGATTGTCCACCAGCGCCCATGGCACGACGCCCCCTCTGGAACAGCTCACTGTTATGCTGTTAGAATGGTATTCATGATGAACTTCATAGATATATCAACTTGTCTTGCCCAAGCGAATTATGAGATG
>MPMA02034689.1_pt1 | contig 12924 bp, 13 predicted proteins | sample 1617361 | NCBI WGS metagenome assembly MPMA02 (sample SAMN05944807, study PRJNA350692) | marine metagenome | biome: marine; feature: ODZ; material: water; isolation source: 180 m water sample filtered on 0.2 um supor filter | place: Pacific Ocean | collected 2012-04-08 | depth 180m m | reverse complement strand
CAGATCTTTTTTCACCTTGGCTTCCAGTGCATATAACAACCAGATTCTCCCTTGGTATGTAAGATGCCTCTTCCTCAGTAATAATATTTGATAAATTTTCAATAAAACCATTTTTAAGAGCGGCTTCAATTGTTTTTCTCATGCTTCTCCCAACCAAAGCAACTTTCCTGTTATTTTTTTTTGCAGCAACTGCAATGCTTTCCATCCTAACAATATTGGATGAGAAACAGGTAGTCACTATTCTTTGGTTGTATCGAGAAAAAACCCCAGTTAATTCTTTCCTGACCTCAGATTCTGATTTTGAAAATCCAGGAATATCAGCATTTGTTGAATCACCAATTAAAGCAAGCAACCCTTCATTGCCAAGATCTTTAAAAGCTTGAGAATTAAATTGATCGCCTAAAAGAGGATTGGAATCAATTTTCCAATCTGCAGTATGCAATAATTTCCCATAATTTGTGTTAATTATTATTGAATATGGTTCAGGAATTGAATGAGTGGTTGAAATAAATCGTATTTCGAAATTATTTAAAGTTATATTTTTTTTTGGATTGATTGGAATTAAGTCTACTTCGTCTGATTTTCCAAATTCTTTTAATCGACTTTCTATCAATGATCTTGCAAAACCTGTGGCATAAACCGGGCAATGAATTTTATCCGCAAAAAATGCTACGGCGCCAGCATGGTCTTCATGGCCATGGCTAATAATGATTGCTTCAAGATGATTGGATAATTTATCTAATATATCAAGTTTTGGAACTAATAGATCGACTCCTGGATATTTTTCATCTGCAAAAGTAATTATAAATTTGTTGTTGCTTACTTTTTTTATTTCTTCAACATCAAGACTTTCTAAAGCATCTACCCACGCATTAGGCTTAACATGTACAGAATAAACTGCACCATCTTCGAAGCTTACATAGTATTCGTTTCTTTCACCTTTATCTAGTTTATAGACTTTTTCTTCTTTCATTATAGAACCATCCAAATTTTTTGATCCAGCAGGTTTAAAATATACACAATTCTTTAATAAAATATCTGCAAACCCAACGCCGCACCACAACAAACCCAGAACCAAGATCCCTAAAAGTTTTTTCATTGTAAATTACAAGTAGAATTAAAAGTTACAGGATCTTCCATCTTTACAATTTTTTCTTGCAATGTTCTTAGTTTAACAGTGTATAAAAGAAAATTATTACGCAAATCAAGAAAATCTTTTTCTTTAATAGTATTAGGATTTCTATTGTATAATTTGTTATATTTGTCTTCTATTTCTAATCCTAAAGTTTTAAGTTCATTGTTTGGATAATCATAAAAATAAGTTTCAATAGAAATTGTTTTGTTTTCTTTAGATCTTAAATCACCATCCTTATAAGTTAGTAAATGAGAGGAAAAATAATTTTCTGTAGCGTCACTCCACATCAATGTCGCATCATCAAGTTTTACAAGGACATCTTTTGCTGGCATATACACGCTTAAATTATAAGCGTATTCATTAATTACCCAAGCCCCAAAAATTTCTTCTATGAAGTTAAACGCAATTTTGTAACTTTTAGAATCAGGACCTCTTTCTGTAAAAAAACATTTGTAAATTAAATCTTGTTTAGCCAATCCGTATATCTTTTTTATCTTATTTTCAGCAAACCCGACATTGCACCACATCAAAACCAAAAAGATGTATAGAGATAGTTTTTTCATTTATTCACAATCAGCATCAAAAAGTACAAGAAAATTATTAGTATCTTTCATGCCTTCTCTAAAAAAAACATTTGAAGTATAATAAAACTTTTCTTCTTCTACAACATAGGTATTAGTACTGATAAGTTCAGCATCATGATCTTTTTTTGCTATTTCTGCTTTATTATATAATTTATTAAATCTCTTATAATCTGATGCTTCAAGTTCTATACTAAAGTTTTTATGTTTAACTTTGTTCTCACTTAGTTCAAGAATATCGAAATATAAATCACGATCAATTAAATCGAACCATTTTAATATTTTTAAATCCTCGTCATAAATTGCGAATTTTTTACCCCTTTCTGGACAACATGAGTGTTCTACAAAAAAAGAGTTGTATGAAAATCTATTAATTGAAAGTGTCCATTTAGCAGTCCCTACACTTGGTATATCTTTCTGCACACATGAATATTTTGCTTTAGATATCCCCGTCTTCAATTCTCTCTTTATAACTGGTTTTTTTATATCTTTTGAAAATACAAATGGGCTACCACATTTTTTTGGTTTCTGCCAAGAGTAACGTTTTTTATTTTCTTCTAAACATTTTCTCCATTCAAGATATTTTTTTGCCCTTTCCTCTTGTTCTTTGTCAGATATATCGGATTTTGAAATATTAATTTCTTTTTCTGTAAATTCTCTATCAGGACAACTCGCCGAAAGATAAAAAGTTTCATATTTGCTTTCATCTTTTATGGTTATCTTAATATATCTTCCATAAGGACTACCCGTTGTATATAAAGTTCCCTCATAAGAATATATTACTGCTTCGGGAACATCGGATTTAAAAGAGTAAGCGGTGTATTCTGATGTGTATTTAAATAGTTTATCTTTTTGAGGATATCCATCATAACTCTTACGTTGTTCTGCATACATTTCAACTTCATTATCAAACCCAAGCAAAATATTTAACTCATTATCGCTTTTATTTAAAATTTTATTACTTTCTGTATCAAATTCTATTTTTAGTACTTTGCCATTAAACCTTGTTCTGGTTACGTCTGCAATATTTTCTAATTTATCGGAATATATTAAACAATTGTATTTTAATATTTCTGCTACACCAACATTGCACCACAACAAACCAAGAACCACGATCCCTAAAAGCTTTTTCATTATTTTAATGATTTTAGTTTATTAATTACTATCTCTTGGTTTTGTTCATTGGCATATTCAAGTGCTTGTGATTTATCTTCTTTGCTGATTTTTTTAGTTTGAAAATACTCTACGCCTTTGATTGCTTTTCCTGATTGATTTTCTGGATCTGATGCCCATTCAGTTATAGTTTTACATTTAAAACAAATCATAGGAAATATATGCAATCCGTCAGAGTCTCTGATTTTTGGTTTTCCTTCATTATAAATCATAAGCGTTGCATCTTTTCTTTTTGCAAGATTAAATAATTCTTCGGAAATCTTACACTTTGGGCATGCTAATTCTTTTATCATTTAAACTTTTTGCTTATTGGTGAAAGATAAATTAGTGCAAGAATTGCTCCTTCAATTATTAATGAAACTGAATATAAAATTTCTTCTATGGAATCTATAAATGTATATTTATATCCAAAAGAAATTAGCATTGACAAAATTATGGTTAGCAAAAACAAATTTCTTCCTATTGCTTTTAACTTCCACACCATGATTAACGAAACGATATAGACAGCAAATATTACAAAGGCTATCAAAAAGAATAACGCTGAATACTCCACAGTTTCTTCGTACATTAATATATAATCAGTTAATTCTTTAGGGGCGAAATAATAAGTAAAGAAAATTACTTTAAATAAGGATACAATACTTAAAGCAACATACGATAGTATTAATCTTTTTAGTATCTTAATAAGATATTTGTCTGTCAGCATTTTCATAAGCCAAATTTAATTTTCATTTCTTTTTTTTACAAACAGACCATCTCGAGAAACCTTGTAACATTTATAATCTGGTCGTTTCGGACCCTTTTTCGCTCTTATAAAAACTATATTGGGATTTTCTGTTCCATACAAATGTTTTTCATAATCAAAACCCTGATCTTTATAAATGACAAAATAATGACTTGGATATTTCTTGTTACCTTCGGGTTTAGTCGACATAATTTTCAACTCATCAAGATCTTTCAAAACAATCAATTCTTGAGCAACCAATGATTTGTAATTTTTAACTTTTGCAACGTTATCTGTCAGAAAGGCTTTTTTTATCTCTTCTTCCATAATGACAGAAAAATAGAAAATTGAATCGTAGGTATTGCAGACTAGCAAAATTCTATTTTCCTGCTTGGGTGTACTATAGTACTCCGAGGCCCTATAAACCCTACCTGTCCAGTGGTAGATGATGTATTTGTTAATTTCATCTTTTGACTCAATACCCACAATATCTCCCAGGTCTGAAAGTTTATCGGCATTATCAATTCCGTGTTTTCTCAGTATCTTTCTAATACTTAGTGAATGAAGATTATTAAAATGTCCGCTTTGAGTATCTTTACCTACTTTTTCAATTATCCTTGCTTCATCTGAAGCGAAGTTTCCCATCTCATCAAAACCTTTATTTATTTTACCTTCTTTAAGAATTTTATCTTTAGATCCTGAAACAGCATTATCCGTTTCTTTTCCAAATATCTTTGAGGTTTCATCTATTTTAGATCCAACTCCTTTACCTGCTTTAGAAAAGTATTTCGCAATACTTGTAATGATTTTTGCAATGGCACCGCCTGCCGAATGGGCATTTGTTACGGTTAATAAATTAAAGATAATTAATATTAGAATATAGTTTATAAAAGAATTTCTTTTACTTTTATTCATATTTAAATTGTTAACTCAATTAAGTAATTTACAATTAATAATACCAGCAATACTGTTGTAGAAACACCAAATACCTTTTCTCCTGTTATGAAATACTTTTTCGGATGTTGTTTGGGTCCAGTAAGCTGTTTCTTTTTTAAATCTTTAAACATATAGATTGCACGTAAAAACATAACAAAGAGCAATACGCTAGCCATATACTCGCTTATTAAAGAGGTGGAATAAATGTAGTTATAAAATCCGTGAACTGAAACGGGAATTAATAATGCCAATAGGAGATTAAGGTAATTATGTTTTGACTCAAAAATTGATTGAGTTATTAAAAAACCCATTATAACTCCTGTGAGTGCATGCATTGGTATAGCTGAGAATGCTCTAATGTAAGCAATTTCAAATGAGGGGTCTTTGTAAAAGTACAATACGTATTCAATATTTTCGTATGCTGCAAAGCCTAGCGAGGCTGCCACACCATAAACCAAACCATCCATGGGCTCATCGAAATCTACTTTTCTACAACAGTAAAAAACTATTATAAATAATTTAAATAGTTCTTCTAAGAAAGCAGCTCTTATAAAAGAATTAAAAAAGTAAAAAGTTTCTCCATTAAAATAATTTTGACTGAAATTATCTATGACTGGTATAAATAATTCAACTCCCAGGGTAATTCCACAACCAAAAAGGAAGGTTTTGATTACAATTGCTTTTGGTTCGGGAAACTTGTCTTGCCTATATACATAAAGCAAAATCAGAATAGCAGGAAGTGCTGCTGCTAAAATATATACAAAATGCATTGATTATTTTTTTCTTCTTCGTCTCGGCTTTCTCTCGGTACCCGAACTAGGTACAGTAGGAGAGCTTTTCTTTCTCGCAAAACCAAAAATTGCAGCGATTGGGGCAAGTATTATCCACCAGAATTTTGCCAGTAGTGGAAGAAACTTTGCCAATATTCCTGCTTTAGCTAAAACTTTAACGCCCAGGGTGCCAGCAACCAAACCACCAATACCAATAGCTGCGACTTTGTCTCCCGATTTGTAATCTTCATGTCTTGAACCTTCTTTAAAGTTTATGTATTGAACAAACTCTTTTGAAAAATTAGCCTCCTGAACTAAGTTGGTATCAGGAGTGACTTCAAAAACAAAAACAATTCCTAAATAACCTTTTCTTCCCAACAATATGTTCTTTGACTCCAATGTTTTAACACCATCATTCCATAGAACTTCGTAAGAATAGTTTACATTATTGTTTTTATCATCAAATTCAGGCTCAGAAATCCAATCGATGTTTTCAACGTAATCTAATTTTTGTTTTTTAAATATTTCGGCATTAGTCTTTGCCGTATTACGCATTTCTTTTATCCACACATCTGTGTCTATCGACTTCCAATCATCTAGCGTAACATATCCCTCATCAATAAAATTTATATATACTGTATAGGTACCACCAAAGATAACCAAATCCTCACCATCACTTGGTTTACCGAAGGTCCACCAACTATATTGGTTAATATCTTTATTACCTTTTAAATAATATTCATGCTCGAGTATGTCCAACTCTACATTTGCTTTTTCCAATGTGACTATATGATTTTTTGGATCGTCCCAATTATACCAAGTTAATGTATCTAGTTTTTTTATTCGCTCCTCTTTATTTTCAATTTTTCTTTCTTCAACAGCAAAAGAAATTGATGAATAGATAAATAAAGTTATAAAATTTATTAATAAGAATAATTTTAATAAATTTTTACTCTTTTTCCTCATTATTTTTTTTCTCCAAGTAAATTAAGCAACTTACTTAATATCTCAAGCTTTTTAATTTTTTCACCCTCTGTTTGCTTTCCTACAAATTTAAGCTCATTAACTAAATTTGATTTATCAGTTTTGAGCAGCTTGGAAGCTTCAAAAAACGATTCTTCAACTTTTTTTTCCAACATGCTTTTATTTGACATTTTAAGAAATGAAATGGCTTTTGAAGCTTTATCTTTTCCGAACTTAGACATAAATTTTTCCTGCTCTTTTTTTGAAAAAGTTTTATCACTTAAATAAATATCAAGAGAACCCCATAGAAGAGCTCTGTCAAATACTTCTTTATTTGAGATGTCTATTTCGTTACCAATAATTTTTTTAATTGTTTTATCTATTTTTTGATCAATGGTTTTTAAATCATAAGTTCCTTTTTTTTTTGTTTCAAAAAAATCATGGTATTCTTTTGACATTGAAAACCATATTAATCCTTGCATACGAATTAAAAAGCTTGGGTGAGTACTCCATAATTCAGAACTACTTTTTCCTATAGCTTCAAGTTCTCTTAGTTGATCTAAATATGCCGAAAATTTAAATTGCAAATGTTTTTCATTAAGACCTGAGGCAAGTTTCAAATTTGCTTTTAAGGAATCTTCTAAACTGTTACATGCTAAAAACCCAATTCTGTCAGCACTAATTTCTGCTGAACGATTTAGGTTAAGTATATTAAGTTTTAAACTTCTTTCGTTAACATTTTGATAATTCGGATACAAAGCATGTTGATAAATATAATGAGCAACTTCGTGACCTATTACAAATTGGAGTTCTTCTGTTGAAAGTAATTCCACTAGCCTTGAAGTTAAAATAATATCAGGTCTTGAAGCTAAAGACATTAAACTGCAAGCTGCATTTGCTTGATAACTATCTGGTGTAACAAAAAAATTAAATTGATTTTCTATTTTAATTCTATCAAAAACTATTTCTATAGCTTTTCCAACTTTTGGTAAAATTTCTTTACTAACTCTTATAGAATGTGAGAGCAGATTTGATAAATGGCTACCATCTAATTCACTAGTTTTTTTTTTAAAATCTTTTAATTCTATACCAAATTCTGATGGGTCATCGTTACGATATTTGTATTTTTCTAGAAAATTCATCAGCAGTTATATTGTTTTCTAAGATTTGCAATAATTTTAACCATCTCTTTAGCTCTTTTCCTTCTTTTAACTTCTTTGTGATTAGTTTGTGCATTCCATTTTGTATATTCCTTTCTTAAAACCTTGCACTTTTCTTTATCATCCATGTCAGAAGTAATACCAAAACTTTCCTCTGATGGTTTTTCAGACATTTCGATCTTATCAACGCTTGCAACAACTTTATTTTTCATTTCTTTAAATGTTGCAAGATCAATTCCTGTTGTTTTTGCAATTTTATTTATAAGGGCATCTTCCTCTGAACTAAGTTTAGAGTCCGAACTCGCTATGTCCAACATCAATTGAATAGCTAAATATTTTTGACTCTTGCTAGCTTTATTATTAAAATCTTTTACCAAATTGGATAGTGAAACCTTTTTGTTTTTTGCTTCAGAATAAGTTTTCTTAATAAAATTACTAAAATGTTTCTTTTTTTCTACTGCTTTTTCTTTATCTAGTTCATCCGTTATTCCTTTTGCCCAATTTTTTATTACATTAAGTTCTTTTTGATCTAAATGTCCGTCGGCAGCAGCCATACACATGCCAAGTTGTATTGTTAGATCTTCAACTTTTTCTTTATTGATAAATTCATCCATGTATCCAATTTCTTTAGAAGCGAAATCTACAATTTGATAAGCATGATGTTTGATTTTTTTTATATCGTCATACGCTGAATGATGCACCTCGGTGTCTGTGTCGCAAGCTGTTAAGTTAAATTTTAACTTTCTTTTTCCTTTGTGCGGTGCAAGAATGAAATCTTTTGGTATATAGATCCAATCATAGAAATCTGGAATATAAGTATCAGGTGTGGTTTTCCAAATAACATTTATACCAAAAACTCTGTTGTCTTTTTCAGCAAAGGAAGGATGAGCTGATAAAACGGGATCTCCAAACTCATCATCGCCTAAGTCTGTATTGTCGTGAATAGTTAGAATAATTCTAGTCTGATCTTCTGTTGGGTGCCCAATCCAACCCTTTATTTTAATACCAATGCATTTTACTTTGGGTAAATCCTTTTCTTTTGGAGGAAATTCTTCTTTAATTTTAAGTGTAAGTCTTGGAATTGAGTCAATTACTTCTTTTATTCTTTCTTCTTTATTTTTTGAAAAAAGAGTTTGAATAAGAGCCCAACCAATAATAATTATAATCCAAATTATAATTCCTTCCATAATTATTCAATTTCAAAATCTAGGTTTTCTCTTAATTCTTTTAATTCTTTAGATCCTTCTGGTTTTAAGTTTAATTCATGTTTCTTTTTGGACTTTACATCTTCAAATATGCAATGCATCTTTCCGTTTAAATCATAGGAATAAGTAACTTTTATCTGATCTCCCTGTTTGCTATTTTTTGAAAGTTCCAATTTTTCTTTGGCAATAACATGTACAAATTCAACATCTTTTTCCTCTCCCTCGCTTTGTGTTACTGAGCAATCTATTGCTTCTTGACCATCAAAAAGTACTGCATAATCTTTAGTTATTGAGGTAGGTAATTTTGTATCTCTGGGTATAACTATATCATTTACCATCATATGTTGTCTTCTTTCTTCATCTATAACTGCCATTAACGTTCCCATATAAAAGTTGCAGACGTCTTTTAATTCCACTTTCGAAACGGCTTTTTTTTGAGCAGTATTTAAAGATGATATATTTTGAAGACCCGCATAAATAGCAGCACCACAGGCAACTGCTTCGTCAACATTAACTCCTTTGACAGGATTTTTCTTCATAATTTTAGTAATAACTTCAGTTATAATTGGAATTCTGGTGCTACCTCCCACCAATAATGTTTGTGAAATATTACTTGGTTTGCATTTTGCTCGGTCCAAGGCTTCTTCCATCAACATTTTAATTTTTTCAATATAAGTATCAATTGAATTTTCAAATTCTTTTCTAGATATTTCTATTTTGTGAGGTCCTTTGGGACCTTCTATTATTTCAGTAACCTTATCTTTATTAGATAATATTTTTTTTATTTTTTCAGCTATTTCAAAATATTTTTTGTCTTCTTGATTTATTCCTTTGCCCTTTGCCTTTTTATATTTTTTATCAATTATTTTTAAAATTTCCCTATCAAAATCACCGCCGCCAAGTTCTTTGTCTCCAACCGAAGTTATTACATCAACTTTTTTTCCTTTAACACCAGCTATGGTAATATCAAAAGTACCTCCACCTAAATCAAAAATTAGAACTCTACCACTAATTGATGATGTGCCTGGCAGGTTTGCATAATGCAAAACTGCGGCAGTGGGTTCGTTAATTAATTCAACATCTAATTTTGATAATTTTGCAGCATCAAGTGTAGCTGATCTCGCAGCTTCAGCAAAAAGTGCAGGCACTGTTATAACAGCTTTTTTTACTCCAGAAGTATAATCTTTCAGTTTAGATAATATCAGCGATGAAATTTGTGATGGTGTGTATCCTTTTATGCCTTTTTTTTCTTTCTCCTCAATCCATTTGCCATCTTTAGTAGAGTAGACGACATTATTTTCCATTTCTCTCTTGACTTCAAAAACTACTTTATCAGGACTTGTTACAGCGGCGTCTTTTGCTTTTTCACCAACTATCGCCTTGTCTCTTCCGATATAAACTGCAGAACGAGTAATTCTGTCATTATTTTCTGGATCAGCTAAGACTTCAGGATTGCCTAAATCATCAAGTAAGGCAATCGCCGAAAAGGTTGTTCCTAGATCGATCCCTACTACTTTTGCCATATTGGAGTCTCTAATTTTATATTATTTAATTTTAGCATTATTTTCCTCATCATTTACAGCGTAAACTTTGACTAAGGCTTTTCTTACATACTGGATTTCTTTACCTTTTAAAATTAACTTATATCCATCTTTTAAAACTGAATGAATTAAATTGATTTTATTTGTATCATTAGTAATTTCTGTAGAGAGACTCACTTCACAGCCGTGATTTTCCAAACTTGAAGTATTCAACTCTGGTTTGAATTTTTCTATTCCAGAGTTATTTAATATAATTATCAGCTTATCTTTTGTGCTTGAAAAATATGATTTAGCGGTTTCATCATTAGTGCTAATTTTATTTTCGGCATTCTCGATAAACTCTATTGTATCGATGATTCCATCTAACAATGCTTTGTTTCGAGAATACTCATAACCCTTCTTGTATTCCTTTAGCTCATCATTCTTTTCTCTTGCAACTTTTTCAAAGGGTGCAATCTTTTCATCAACTTCGGATATAATTTTTTTTGCATCAATGTGTTCTTTTTTTAAAAAATTCTTTAATTCGTTATTGTAAGATCTAGTTTCGTTAATAAAGTTATCAATTTTTTGTTCTGTTTCTTTGGGAAATTGAATTAAATTGAAATTGTCCTTACTCGAGCTTCTAACCTTCTTCAAAAGACTGAAAAAAAGTATTGAAACTAATACTACAACAATACAAAGCACCACAATTGTGGAAATTGCTATAAGATTCAAACAGCCTCCCAAATAATATTTAATAATTGTTTATTGTAATATTAAATCAGCTAGTGAGGATTTTATACTGATTTAGATCAATAGTTGACGAATATCTTATAAAGAAAAAATTAAGTTTTATATTAATTGATTCCTTTTTTTTATTTTTTTCATTTTATATCCCATTTTAATTTTTCACAAATGCCATAACCTTTTGAGTTTATTTCTGGTTTATGGTCGAAGTTGTAATTGTATTTTAATATTTCGGCGTATGAATTTTTGCAAAATAACAAACCCAGAAAGATGTATAGAGATAGTTTTTTCATTTAATTAATATTCAATATAATTTGGTAGTTTTATCATTTCATCTTTTAATCGTTTTGCTAATTTTGTAGGTTTTTCTTTAAATATAATATCAATGTATGTATCTTTAATTCTTATGTTTTTATTATCTGAGTTAGAACTTAATAAAAAACCTACATAATCATTATATCCTATAACCTCAATACAAAAACGTTCGGGCATTTCATGTAAAAAAAGAATAAATAAAAATGACTCTAATCCATCTTTAAAAGTAAAGCTAAATTGATCTGTATTTTTTTTTGGCTTGTCATCTAAATCGTTAAGAAAAGCATTATTTTTTTTTAGATAGTCCAAAACATCTTTTGTTGTTATTTTTTTGTTCTTTTTGAATATTTTAAGAAAATATTGTTGAATATCATTCACAGTCTTATCAATTAAGGATGAGTATAAATCTACATTATTAAAAATACCTTTAAAAAAATTTCTCATCACCCAATTATCCTAATCGATTTTTGCAAGGGGTACTGCATGGTTATTTATTTTTTATATGCTCAATTTTTTTTTCAGTATCTATAAATTCTGCTTCAAGAACTTTCTCTTCAGCTGTCACTTTATGAAGTATTTCTGAATGTTCAGGTTTATCAGGATAAAGAGGAATAATAGTCTCATGTTTTTGAAACATGCTTAAATTTTTGAACATATTTAATACTAATTCCCTACGTTTTAAATGCTTGTTTTTTTCTTCCCCCTCTAGATTTTTTTTATCTGTTAAAATTAATGTTCCCGCATGCATTATTAATGCTTTTTTAATTTCGTCTTTTTCATAGGGCATTTCCTTTTCGTTAACTACTGACCTGCTCCCATCATTAACATACAAATCAGTAACCTTGAATTTATCTAATATCGCCCCATAAGAACTTAAAATCTTTGGTACTTTGTCAATATTAATTAAACCCCCATCCTTTTTTTTGAACAGTTCCTTGTAGGCTAAAATAATACAAAATATAATCCAACCTAAAGCCAAATAGGATGTCCAGCATTCACCAAAAGATAAAAAATTGTTTGCAGAGCAAACTGCAAATTCATTTTTTAAATATTTTAATATATCACTCAGCATTCACCAAAAGATTCTCCATAATCACCCAATCTTAACAAAGAATTACCGTTGAGTCAGGTGCATGGATCAGTGGGAATTATTATTTAATATGGATCAATAGCTAACGAGTGTTTCTGGAACTATCATAATTAATAACCATATAACAGGAAATGCCAGATCCCATTCTTCCTGATTTTGCTGTTGATTTTAAGAACATGAGCCATCGAGAGATTATGATAGCTACTGGTTTAATCTCTGGAGATGAGCCTAGTAAGGATGATCAGAAATTTAATATTGCATTAACTCTTGTAGGTAAGAGTGCGTGGAGATTAGTCGATAGAGTACTGTTAGATTTTAAGAGCAAAAGAACTGATAAATATCATAAACTTTATAGAGATCAGCTGGGCGTAATTTTAGCTAATTTATACGAAACATATTCCATTCAAGACTATCTTTTCACCTTTTATTCTAGAAGCAATAGCAACTATAAAGAATCCAAAAAGTATAATCCTAATAAAATATCAGCTAGACCATTAAGGTTTTTAGCAGATAGCCTTATAAAGCATGGTTGGGTAGGTACTTCACAATGGTTCTACGATAAGAAAAATAAAGGAAATAGATGGTGTTCTAGAATGCGTCCATCT
>MPMA02107933.1_pt1 | contig 12952 bp, 4 predicted proteins | sample 1617361 | NCBI WGS metagenome assembly MPMA02 (sample SAMN05944807, study PRJNA350692) | marine metagenome | biome: marine; feature: ODZ; material: water; isolation source: 180 m water sample filtered on 0.2 um supor filter | place: Pacific Ocean | collected 2012-04-08 | depth 180m m | reverse complement strand
AGCCCGTAGATTATTTCCATTTAGTGTAGAATGTAAAGCACAAGAATCTCTTAGTATTTGGTCTGCATTACAACAAGCAGAAAGTAATGCTGGAAAACATATACCATTATTGGTATTTAAAAGAAACAGAAGTAAAACATACGCAGTGTTAGAATTTGATAAATTATTGGAATTATTGAATGAATAAAATCGTTAATCTTATAGATAGAGTATTAAATTCTAAAGGTAGAAGATTAAGAAAAGCAGATGAGTATATGTATTGGTCTCCATTTGTTGTACATCATAAACAAAAACTTCAGATAAATATAAAAACTCAAAAGTGGCATTGTTGGGTTTCTAATGAAGGTGGATATAATTTATTTCAATTATTTAAAAAAGTTGGTGCTTTACAAAAACATTTTGATGAACTTCGTGATCTTGTAGGAGAAATACCATATAAACAAAGGGGTTATGAAAGTAAGGAAGTAAAGAAAAAGGAAAAAGTTGAATTACCAAAAGAATTTAGTTCATTGTGGAATGGACGAGAGAGTATTGTTAAAGAACATGCGTTGAGATATCTCAGTAAAAGAGATATTAAATCCCAAGATATTTTAAAATATAATATTGGTTATTGTGATAGTGGATTATATGCTAATAGAATTATTATACCTTCTTATGATAAAGATGGTAGATTAAATTATTTTGTTGGTAGAGATTTTTATGGAGGTAAGTTTAAATATAGAAATCCACCAATTTCAAAAGATATTATTGGATTTGAATTGTTTATAAATTGGGATGAACCAATTTTGTTATGTGAAGGTCCATTTGATGCAATAGCAGTTAAACGGAATGCCATACCGCTATTTGGGAAGACTATTCCTACAAAATTAAAAAAAGAAATATACAAAAATAAGGTTAAGTTAATATATATTGCCTTGGATAGTGATGCTATAGTTGATTCATTAAAAATAGCAGAAGAGTTTATGAATAATGGAATTAATATTTATTTTATAAATTTGACAGATAAAGATCCAAGTGAAATAGGATTTAATGAATTTTTAACCTTAAAGAGAAATACTGAAATATTTAAGTTTTCAGATTTAATAAAATTGAAATTGTATGGCAAAAAAAAAAAATATATGGAAATTTAATGAGGATGATTGGAAAGTTCATATTGAGGATAAAGAACTTGTTGATAAACTTGTGGAAAAGTTTAGCTTGGAAGCTTCCACTATTTATTATGAAAATGGTGGGTTTGCCGAGGAAACATCATGGGATATTATAGTTCCTGATAATCTTATTAATAAAATAAAAAAATACATCAAGGATAATAGTTGATAAAAAATGTTGTAAAAGTTCCATTTCGTAAACTAAAACACATTCACCACATATCGGATATCCAAATCCGAAACCTTAAACGACACAGAGAATACGAAGAAGTCTTTATGCGTTTATACGAAAAGGTCAAAGAAAATAAAGACAATGCAGTTGCTTATATTGGTGGAGATATAGCACACTCTAAAACAGATATGTCTCCAGAATTGGTAGACCAATTATCAAGGTTATTAAAAAATCTATCAGATATATGCCCTACAATTATTATTGCAGGAAATCATGATTGTAATCTAAATAATCGTTCTCGTCTTGATGTTCTCACACCAATAGTAAATAATTTAAAACATCCTAATTTACATTATTTAAAAGATAGTGGTGTATACACTTGCGCTGATACTTCATTTGTAGTGTGGGATTGTTGGACTGATGAAAAGGATTTTATTACATCTGATGAAGTAGATGGTGATACTAAAGTAGTTTTATTTCATGGAACTGTAGATAGAGCATTAACAGATTTAGGATTCAAACTACCTTCGGATGTTCATATAGATAAGTTTAAAGGTTATGATTTAGGATTATTGGGTGATATACATAAACGACAACATCTTAATAAAGAAGAAACCATATCTTATTGTGGTAGTTTGATTCAGCAGAATCATGGAGAGGATATAGGTAAGGGTTATTTGTTGTGGGATGTACCATCTAGAAAATCAAAATATATTGAAATACAAAATGATTACGGATATTATACATTAGATATTGATAATGGGGTTGTTCCATATGTAAAGAGTATGCCAAAGAAAGCTAGATTAAGAGTGAGGGTATGTAATACAGATGCTGTTCAACTTAAAAAAGCACTTGCAGTAATACATTCTAAATATGGAATTAAAGAAATAGTAGTTACTCGTACAGATGGATTTTCTACAGATAAAGTTAGAGCAGAAGATAAAATAGATGTTGGTGATATTACGAATTCAGATTATCAATATAGTTTGATTAGTGATTATTTGGCTAGAAATTATATTATAGATGATGATGTTCTTTTAAGAATCAAAGAAATTAATGAAGATTTAAATGCTTCAATGCCAGAAGAGGATGTTTCGAGAAATGTTAACTGGAAATTGAAAGATTTTAAATTTGATAATATGTTTTCTTATGGTAAGGATAATATACTTGACTTTAGAAAACTTAATGGTATCGTTGGTATGTTCGCACCAAATGCTACAGGTAAATCTTCTTTATTAGATGCACTTTCATTTTGTTTATTTGATACTTCTTCAAGAGCATTTAAAGCTAATAATGTTTTAAATAATAAAAGAAGAAATTTTTGGTGTATTGCAAATTTTGAAATAAATCAAATGGATTATTTTATAGAAAGAAAAGCTAGAAAATTAAATAGTGGTCATGTAAAGGTAGATGTAGATTTTTGGATGATAGATGATGGTGGAGATAAAATATCTTTAAATGGTGATCAACGTAGGACTACTAATGCTAATATTCGTAGAGTTATTGGAACTTATGAGGATTTTATTTTAACAACATTATCATTACAAACTAATTCTACTGTTTTTATAGATAAGACACAAAAAGAAAGAAAAGAATTACTTGCTCAATTTATGGGCATGAGTATTTTTGATAAATTATATACTTCAGCTCATGATGACGTATTTGAGGTTTCTGCTGTATTAAAGGATTTTAGAAAAACTGATTATGATAAACAACTTGCAGATACTAATAAAGATATTTTTAAATTTAAATCGGAGTATGATAAATTAGTAGCAGAAAAAAATAATTTAGTAGATGAAGAAAAACAATTAAATGTAGATATTTTAGATTTGACTAAAAAGTTGAAACCTATAGATCAATCTATAACTAATATAGATAAATTGAAAAATAGTAAAAAGGATTATAAAAAAGAGTTAAATAGTATTGATATAAGATTAGGAACATTGGGTGTAGAAAAGAAACAAAATGAAATAAAACAAAAGGAATTAAAAGAACGAATTGACCATTATGCAGATAGTGATATAAATAAATCTTTTCTAAAGTTACAAGATATTGAGAAAGAAAGAAAAGAAACAAAAATAGAAATAGATAAGTTAAAAATTGATGTTAGAAATAAACTTGATAAAATAGAAAAGTTGGGCAATTTAGAATATAGTAAAGATTGTACATATTGTATAACTAATCCTTTTGTTATTGATGCTATAAAAACACAAGAAGGATTGGAAGAGGATAAAGAATTAGCTAGGAACTATGTTGATAAAATTAATACATTAGATTTAAATATAACTAACATGGGTAATATAAGAAATGATAAGATTGATTTAGATAGGTCATTGGATGCTTTAAAATCTATAGAAATAAAAAATAACCAGTATGTTTCTGAAGAAACTGTACTTACTGAGAAAAAGAAAAATTTTATAAGTCAATTACATATTTTAGAAGATAAGATTTCGAAATATTATGCACAAGAAAATGATATATTATATAATAAAGAGATAGAAGAAGATATTGAGGATTTAAATCAAACAATAGAAGATTTATTTCATTTAATTAAAAATAACGAAGATGTTTTAAATGTTGTTCATGGAAAAGTTAAAGTAGGTGAAACTACTAAAGAAAATATAATTAATACTATAGATAAAGTAGAAGAATTAGAAATTAAATATAAAGCATATGAGTATTACTTAGATGCAGTAAAAAGAGATGGTGTTCCTTATGAACTAATATCAAAAGCACTTCCAACTATTGAGGGTGGGGTAAATAATATTCTTACTCAATTAGTAGATTTTCAGATTATATTTGAAATGGATGGTAAGAATATTAATTGTCAACTTGTATATGATGATGATAATATTTGGCCATTAGAATTGTCAAGTGGTATGGAGCGATTTATAAGTTCTCTTGCTATTCGTGTTGCATTAATTAATGTATCTAATTTACCTAGAAGTAACTTTCTTGCTATTGATGAGGGTTGGGGAACAATGGATTCAGATAATATTAATGCTGTAGAACAATTATTTCAATATTTAAAAAACCAATTTCAATTTACATTGATTGTGTCTCATATTGATTCTATGAGAGATGCAGTTGATAACTTACTGGAAATCAAAAAAGAGAATAACTTTAGTAATATTAATTATGTGTAACTTTCTCTACGGGTACTTTGAAATTACCTTTTTTTGATGTAATATTATTTCTTTTAAGATTTAAAATATAATTATTAATAACTGCGGACATGGTTGTATGTTCGTCTTTTGTATATAATCTAAACCAACCAATTAAATCCTTATCTACTGTAAAGGATACCTTTTCTTTCATACCGATAATCTCCATATAATATCCATATATAAATATAAATAATTTGGATTTTTGATATTTATATGTGAATAAGTTTATTCTTCGGAGATTCTAATTAATGCTTGAAAAAAAGATACTTATAAGAAATTTACATAATGCTGATGTTTTTATAGAAGATACTGAGGCAACTTCTAAATATTTTCAAATATTGGAAGCACCTCAAGTTTTGCCTCCTGGTAGAAGTAGTATATTAATAAATGGGTCTTCATTTCTAAAACAAAATACTGAGATAATAGTTGAACTTTTAGACACTAATGATGATACTATTTATGCTAATCCAATACATAATGTTTTAGAAGGCACTTCAAGAAGAATTGGAATTGAAGTATACCAATCAACACCTCCTGGAGAAGCAACATTAACTGTATTAGGAGAAATAGACCCAGAAAAAGTTGATTTTGTGATACCAGAGGAATTTGTAGGTGTATATAATGTAAGATTTCAGAAGACATTTACAGTTGATCCAAGTTCTCAAAATAATGTACCAATACACTTTATAAAACTACCTCAACTTGGTGTATCAGAAAAAATAATTAAAACAATTACTCCATCTGAAGGTGTATTTGGAGTAACAAGAGTTGTTTCTGGTTCATTGAGTGGAAGAAGAATTCCATTGAGAGAATCCCAGGTAGTTAATCCAGCTTCTATTAAACCTGTTACGGCAGTTATTTCTGCTCCAGATATTAATTTTCCAACTGAGGGTGTAATTTTTAATAGAGAATTTAAGACTAAACTTAGTTCGGTAGATTCTACAGGTACCATTATAAAACGGAGATTTGATTGGGGTGATGGTACTTCTGTTTCATCTTCAATTCTTAGACCAATACCAAATGAAGCTCATGAAGAACATACATACACTCGAGCAGGAACTTATACTGCAAAGTTAAGTGTTGCTAGTCCTACTGGCCAAAGTGATCAAGCGTTTTATGCAGTTAATATTAGTAAACCACCGGCACCTTCAACAGATTTTTCACTTAATTTTACAACTGGTAGTATGGGTGCTAGTACAGATCCTAATGTATCTGGATTTCCAATAGTAATAACAGATACAACTCAAAATGTAACTGGTATATCAGCAGGGGATGGTGTTTTTGATAATATAGTTGATACAGAATATAGTTGGTCTTTCGGAGATGGAACATTTTCTAATCAAGAAGGACAGAATACTAATGGTGCAATTCCAATTAATTATACATATTCCCAAACTGGTTCTTATTCAATACATTTAAATGTAAAAAATGCTTATAATACTCAGGTAAGTTCGAAAACAAAAGGTGTTTTAATTTTACCACCTGTACCGATTGCTTCTTTTACGATTGATAGTGGATCTGGACATTTTCCATTAGTAGTAAGTGCTTCTAATGTTACAGATAGTGGATCAAATCCAAATTCTTCTCTTGGTGGTCCTGATGGTAAAAATATTCAAGCAGTTAGTATGAGTTATGCTTGGGATTGGGGAGATGGAACTACTACTGCTGGCAAAACTGATGATAGTGATTTTAAAGGATCAGGAAATCATAGATACACAGATCAATCTAGTGATAAAACTTATACTATAACATTAACAGCTACAGACCAATATAGTAGAAGTAGTGAAGTAAGTGAAGATGTAACACCAGCTATTGCTTCACCAAAGGCAGTTGTTACTGCAACTTCAGCTAGTAAGTCATATCCTGTAACTGTTCATTTTAATTCAGCCCAATCTACTGGATCTGCTCCTAGTCATCCAGCAGACCATACAGATCCCAGAGATTGGTCCGCAGGAAAATATTTAGATAGTACTTCTTATTATTGGCAATTTGAAAATGGAGATCCTGCAACAAGTAATGATGCAAATCCTTCAGTTGCTTATTCCGCTTCTAAATCAGATTTTACAGATCATATTGCACAATTACGATTAGTAGCTACTACAGGAAAAACTGATGTGGTTGAATTTTTGGTTAAGATGGAGCCGCCTCAATTGCCAGCAGCTTCATTTACAACTACTACAGCAAATGGATTTTCACCATTAGAAATTGAATTTATTAATGGTTCAACTTTTGATACAACAACTCCTGCAACTTATGTTTGGAATTTTGGTGATGGAAATTCAAGTGCTGATACTAATCCTACACATACTTACGCAGCTGGTTCAGAAACTGGTAGAGTTTATAGTCCAACATTAACGATTACGGATGGATTTGGTCAGACTGCTACATTTTCTAAAGATATAACTGTAAAAGATCCTACACCAATGGCTAATTTTGGTATGGCTGGTGGTAATACGGATATAGTTATTGGGCAGTCAAGACAATTTACAGATTTAAGTTCTACACCTGCTGAAACTACTATTGCATCACGATCGTGGTCATTTACACAAGGAAGTATACAACAAACAAGTACTGCTGCATCTCCAACTATTACATTTAATAATGCTGGTTATGTAACAGCTAAGTTAACAGTAACTAATAGTTTAGGTATTTCTCATAGTAAGACAGTTGTTAATATATTTAGTGTGGGTTTGCAAAAACCAACTGCAAATGGTAATTTATCTACAACTACTGCTTATACAAATTTGACAGTAGTTTCAGTAACAGATACTTCAACTTCTAATCATGCAAATGGAATTAGTGCAGTAACGGTAAATTGGGGTGATGGAACTGGTAATAATACACAGGGTCCAGGTGCAACTTGGACTCATACATATGATACTGCTGGTTCATATGTTGTAAAAATTTCTGCTCATGATTCAACTGGAACTTCAGTAGCTACTTTGGGAACGGTTGTTGTAGCAGCACCTGCTGCTCCAGTTGTTAGTGAAATTAGATTATTTGGAAGTTCAACTGGAAGTAAACCACATGAAGTAGAAGCAGAATTAATTGTATCTGGTACATATGATACTATTTCATGGAGTTCTGGAGATGGAAAGAGTGCGAGATCTCGAAATTGTATTTTTATTTATAACAGTTCAGGAATAAAAACATTAAGTGTAACTGCTACTGGGCCTGGAGGAAGTTCTACTAAAACAAAAGATATAACTGTTTTTGAAGATATTTTTGATGATGACGATTCTGATATTGAGGATCCAGAACCAACAGATGATACTAATACAGGTCAAGGAAGTGCCAATCAAGGTGGCGGCGGAGGTGGTTGTGTTCTTGAAGGTACTCTTATATTAACAGATAGAGGATATATTCCTGTTGAAGAAGTTAAACTTGATGATAAGGTTATTTCATATGATTTTGAGTCAGAAGAGTTTAGAGATTATGAAATTAAAAAGGCTTGGAATAAATTACAACCAGCTTGGTGTTTTATAGAAACAGATTTAGGAGTTACTCTAAGTTGTTCAGATACACATTTAATATATCATCCTGATTATAAACACAATGAAATTGCAGTACGTGATTTGGTTGTGGGTGAAATTATTTATGTTTATAAAGATGGTAAGTTATTTAAAGATAATGTAAAAAATATAACATTTTTTGAACAAGAAAAGAGAGTATATAACTTTTCAATTGATGATGTAAAATCTTATATTAGTGATGGTATTTTATCACATAATGAACGAAAGAATCGTGGTAATGATCCTGGTGGTGGAGAATCGGATGATCCTTATGGAATGAACTTGGCATCTCCTGCACAAGTAACATATGAGATTACTAGAGAAGATGCTGGAGAAGATACTGGTTCATTTTGGGAAGAGGATATGGTAGGTGGAATTGTTACAGTTCCTAATATTAGAACAGCTATTGTAGATTCTGATGCAATTAGGGGATTGCAGGGTCCAGATAATACTTCAATAGTTGATAACGCTACGTGGATTACAGCAGATACATCACCATATATTTTTAAAGTATTGAGTATTGAAAGAGAGGGTTGGAAACCTGGTTCAGATTCATTTGGACAAAGTACAAAAGTACCTTCATGGCATCCAACAAATAGTACAATTGGTTTGAAGGGTATGTTACTTCCTGAATTGGGTCCAATTGTAACAAATAGGGTATTTGAAACTAAAGGAACTGTTTATAAAGAGTATATGGATTTTGCTCCTACTGAGTATACTATGAGTTATACTAAACCTGTTAGTATGTCTTATGATGTTATCAATAAACAATCGTATGCTAAAGTTGCTTTAACAAATATGAGAACCTTTTCTGGGCAGGTTCATAGAATAAAAATTTATTTTAAGAGTGCTGGCGATTTAGGTCAACATGGAGTTTTATTTGATAGCCCCGTTGCAAGTGCAGATATTCTTGCTGATGAATTTGGTCATACTGGATATAGAAGATTGGGATGGTTTAGTGATCAAGTTCATGTAAATAAGTATTGGCAAGGAAAAGAGGGATTTCAGGCTGGTTTGCATAATGGTAATGTTGAGGGAAATACTATACAATGTGAACAATTTCAATATCATTCTGGGTCTCTAACTTATACTGGAGAATTTTACGGTAATTCTATGATGATATCTGGTGCTAATATGCCAGAAAATCATTACGTTTCTGCATATACAAAAGATATACAAGGTTCTTCGGCTGAGTCTGGTTCATTTAGATTAGCAAGAGGTGTTGAATATGCACTTAGAGCAAAAGTTACTGGACTACAAAAGAAAAAAGAATTTAGATTAACACCAACAGAAGCTGCGGAACAAGGAGGAAATCAGGGATTACAATCTGGACCAAAAGCTAAGTTAAATTTTTATTTAACTGGTTCTGCAGTTGAGTCAGATCAACCTTGGGGAAGAAAGCTTGGGTGGTTAGAAGTAGAAAATGAACCTACACATTCATTTGGAATAGTTGAACAAAATTTTACTGTAGCTAAAAGTGGAGATTTTAAATTACAATTAGTTGCTGAATCTGGTCAATGGCATGTTAGAGACATTATGATTAAACCAGCAAGGGAAGTTGGATTTTCTCCTGATGTATTTTCTATTACTGCTAAGATGCCAACTTTACCTCGGAGACCAGATCAACTTAGATTTTTTGTAGAATTTTATACTGCGGATGGAAAGTTATCAGTTAAAAAAGCAATATTGCCAGAGTTTGTTCAATTTGAAGGTGATAATGTTGTTATAGATGGTTTAGAAAATATTGTTTCTGGGTCTTTGCATATTGGTAGTGCATTAGGATCAGGATTTGAATTTTTTGGCGGTGGTTCTGCTTATTTAAGAACTGTAGATTATGAAGGATTTACGAGTGCTTCATTGAATCTTGCAAGAGGTGGATTTTTAATGTGGAGTGGATCAGTACTACCTGATAGTGGTGATGATTATGATGGTGTAGGTATGGAGATGCACGATGGACTTGGGAGTGGTTCATTTAGATTTAGAACCAATCCATCTGAATTAGATATTCGTACTGATAAGTTTTTCTTTGGAAGAGATGATCAATTTATAAGTGGTGCTAATGGAACAATAGCAATTAGTAGTTCTAAATTTTATTTGGGAAGTCATACACAATTTGTAAGTGGTGCTGATGGTAATATAGAAATAAGTTCTTCTAATTTTCATTTAAGTGGTAGTGGTGATGTTACAATGCAAGGTAAGATTACTGCAACATCAGGTGATATAGGTGGGTGGCAGCTACAAACAACTACAGTTAATGGAACGGAAAGAACTGTTTTAAGTGGGAGTAATACAACATTAGATGGAACTGGTGCTGCTCTTTATATGTCTAATAAAGGACCAGATACAAATAAATTGGATGGTTATTATATAGATTTCTCTCCAGATGACCAACCGCCTGGTGAACAATATTATGTTAGGTTTGGAACTAACTTTGCAGTTAGGGAAGATGGTCAGTTATTTGCAAGTGGTGCAAAGATAGAAGGTATTCTTACTGCAAGTGAAGGTTTTATTGGTGGTTGGACTATTGGGTCTGGTTCACTTTATAAAGTACAGGGTGGTAAGTATACTGGATTATCTACTGCAGGTGATACTCGATTTTTTGCTGGTGCAACATCTCTTGCAGGAAGTGGAAGTGGTGTATTTACTGTTAAGAATACAGGAGATATAACGGGTTCGCAAGTATTGTTTACTGGTGGTAAAATTGCAGGTGCAACAATTGGGAATAGTAGATTATCATATGGTTCAAATTGGGCAATATCGGCATCAAGCGTTGATAATGAAGTTTTCATATCATCAAGTAAATTTAATGTAAAACAGAGTGGTGATGTAACTGGCTCTGCTGTATTATTTACGGGAGGTAAAATTGCTGGGTGGACTTTGTCTAGTGATAGACTTACTGGTGGAGATTTACAATTCTTTAAAGATGGTACTATTAAATCATCAAATTATCAATCTGATCTTAAGGGGTGGATGATAACATCAACAGTTCAAAATGGTTATGCAGAATTTGAAAATGCACGAATAAGAGGAACACTTTCTACAACTGTATTTGAAAAAGAAAAAGTAAGTGCTGTTGGTGGTCAAATAATAGTTTCTAATTCTACAACTATAAGTGGTTCTGCATTTAGTGCTTCTGAAGCTACAATGAGTGTTGAGAATGCTAGTGGTTGGGCAGAAAATGAAGTTGCTGCTATAAAGAAAGTAAGTCCTACAGGATTTTCAACTGAATATGTAAGAATTGTAAGTAGTAGTAGAATTAATCCAAGTAGTGAAGTAGATTTTACTGGAGCTCTTTATGTTACTCGTAGTTTTGGTGGTAGTGAAACTTATGCAGGTTCTGCAAGTTTAAGCCCAGATAGTGGTTCGAGTGCTTCACATAATTATGAACCTGGTCAAGTTATAGTTTCAACTGGTAGATATATTTCAGGTAATGCTCCTAATACAGTAGGTACTGGTTATGTAAAAATAAATGCAAACCCAACAAATCCAGCAACACCGTATATTGATATTGTAGAAAGAACTGGTAGTGCAATTTATGATTTAGAATTAAAAGCAAGACTCGGTGATTTAAGTGGAGTTCGTAATTTTGTTAGTGGTGGTGTAGAAATTGTACCAACTGATCCAGGCTTTGGATTATTTACTCAAAATGTATTTTTATCTGGAAAAATAATTGCAACAAGTGGAAGAATTGGTGGACTTGCCATGGAGCCTCAAGAGATTTATTCTGGTACAGGAACATACGGAAATGCTAATACACCATTTTATGTAAATTCTGAAGGTGATTTTAGTTTAGGTGATAAGTTAACTTGGGACCAAAGTGAAGAAGAATTAACTGTAGCAGGAACTATAAATGTTACTGCAGGTTCTGGGTTCGCAACACCAGCATCTGTTAGTGCTAGTTTTGCAAGTCCATCTGGTGTAAGTGGTAGCGTTGATATTTTATCAGGATCAATGGACACTTCTCTTACTAGAATTGGAACACAACTTGTTCTTGATTCTAGTGGTATGTCTTTGAAAGATGCAAGTTCTAATACTTTAGCATCTTATGGTACTACAGTAACAATAGGACAGGATGCTAATGATAAATCTCGTATGTATATGGATTCGGATTCAGTTGATTTAATTGTAGATGCAGGTGGAACTGATACAACTTATGCTTCTTTTGGAGCTACTACTACAGTTGGTCCTACAGCTGCTGAACATACATCAATTTCTTCAACTGGTATTGAGTTAAAAGATGCTAGTACAGTTGTTGGAAAGTTTAGTGCAGGTGGTGCAACTATAGGTTCTACTGGCGGTCGTCATGTATCTGCATCAACTACTGAAGTTACTGTTAAATATGATAGTGATAATTATACAGTATTGGGTTCTAATAGTTTGGATATTATATTAGAAGGACAAACTTCCGCTTCATTTGGAGCAACAACTTCTATAGGTCCAACTGGAGGGAATCATGTTTTAATAGATTCAGATGGAGTAAAAATAAAAAATTCTTCAACAACATTTTTATCGGCTTCCGCAGGTGGAATGTATACAAGTGGTCATATACATGCTTCGCATGGAACAATTGGTGGGTTTGTAATTGGGGGTAGTACAATAACTGGTGGTAGTTTATCATTAAATTCTGCTGGTAGTATATCTTTAGGTAATTTTTCAGTTGATACAAGTGGTAATGTAAAAGCAAGAGGAAGCTCCCATATTTTTGATGGTAATATAACTGCTCACACATTAACTGTTACTGGTTCTGCTAATATCGGTGGTTGGAATGTAGATTCTAATGCTATATTCTATGGAACTGAAGGAAGTAATGCTACATTTACTTCAAATAATAGTGATATTACATTAGGTGCTGGATTCATAAGTGCTAAAAACTTTTATTTAGATACAAGTGGTAATGCAAGAATAGCAGGTAATATTTCTGCGAGTGCTGGTAATATAGGTGGATTTACACTT
>MPMA02000336.1_pt1 | contig 12959 bp, 7 predicted proteins | sample 1617361 | NCBI WGS metagenome assembly MPMA02 (sample SAMN05944807, study PRJNA350692) | marine metagenome | biome: marine; feature: ODZ; material: water; isolation source: 180 m water sample filtered on 0.2 um supor filter | place: Pacific Ocean | collected 2012-04-08 | depth 180m m | reverse complement strand
CGCTGGATACTATAAGAGCTATGTTAAAGAGGAAGTCTTTTAAATTCAGAGGTAATACACCAAAATAACTATAAGCAACAGGTATCTTTTCATAAACCACATACAGCCAGATCGCCTAACGCCAGCAATGCGATTTTTCTGTGCTCACGTTAATAACGACCCAGAACGGTTTTTCCATGAACACGTATAGACACTTTGTCTATATGAATCACCCCCGATTGTACGTCATCAGCCCATATAGGACCACTAGCACTGTAGCCATCGAATCATACTTGCAGATTTCTCTGAATAGGGTGTTAATTGTTCCTATACCCATCTACTGCCTTAGTCATCATTATCTCCTTCTTCTTCGCCCATCATTTTCAAAACCTCTGAATAATCAAGAGTTAAACAATAACCGTCAGCATAACTATCAAAAAGTTCAATGGGAAATTCGTCTCCACTATATGACATACTGAAAAGTGATTGGCATTTTTCGTCTTCTGTAAACCTTGCGTCTGTTGTTAATTCATTGAATATAGAGTTAATCGTAACTTCGCTATCAACCATTACCAATCCTTGACCATGTTCAGAATCAAGGATCATATATTTTTCTGCATCAGACCAAGCTTTCCACTGGGGTAGGTCATTGGATCTACCTTTACCTGGATCGCCTGTATAAGCAAATTCAGCCCAATAGGACATCATCTGATCTGATAATTTCTTTGCTCCATCATAAGAATCTTTGATGACTATGTTCTTAATTATGAAATTATCAAAAGCTGCTGGGTACAGGAAAAGAATTTCAAGCGCATGTGCAGCACCCACTAGAACCCCAAAATCAACTCCCTGAATAACTGGTAAGTCGTCCCAGTCAAATCTATAAACATAAGTGTCTTTATGGCCTGACTCTACCAGTTGTCTAGCAGGAGTATCAGCCGCCCTCTGTTTCCAGGAATCACTAGAGTATTGGTTTACCGCGTTATAGAAATCTGGTCTCATTATCTCTAAAGGCAATTCATCAATACCTACCCCAGAAAAAACCTTAGATAGTAAACCTTCACCCTCTCCCCACCGAACAAATCTAGGGTTCCTCATGTTAAATAGCTTGGTCTCATATCTGTTAGTACCAAAAATAATAGGTACTCGAGTCATCTGATCATTAATAAAAGACTCATAAATCCCACTTTTGCTTAAAACATGTCCATCATTAAAGACTCTTGTCATCCCACCTCTCTTGGGCCTTGCTTCTCCATAAGCAGTAAGTAATTGCTCAGGAGTTCTGCTCCTAAGATATTTTTCTATCTCTACTAATGACATGCCATTTTGTAGTTCTTTAGCTCCTTGAACATCTTTTGCTTTCTTTTCCGTGATTAAAAGCCTATTAATAATCTCCTTAGAACTATTTATTCCTGAAATTCCATCTTGTGGATAGTAAGACTCTGCGTCTTCAATCTTAGAATGAGAGACGATTCCACTCTGGACAATCGCTTTGTGAAATAAGCCCAAAGCAAGAGGAGAGGCGTATAGAGCAGCAACATTGTGTCCACCTGCAGACTCTCCAAAGATAGTCACATTGTCTATATCGCCACCAAAGGCAGAAATATTTTCCTTAATCCAACGAAGCGCCATAATATTATCTAGGGTTCCAAAGCTTCCTGACGCATCTTCTAAAGTTGATCCTTCTTGCCTCAAAGCAGGATGCCTAAACCAACCCAAATTAGACATTCTGTAATTGACAGTTATTACAATTACCCCATGATTTGAGACTAAGTGACTAGGATCATAAGTATTTGCTGAACCTATAATGTTTGCTCCACCATGTATCCACATCATTACAGGCACTTTCTTATTAGCCAATTCTTCAGACGACCAAGCGGGCGACCAAATATTTAAATAGAGGCAATCCTCTGAACCAGTCCAGCCGCCGTCTTCGCCTGTCATAAGACCTTTAGGCTGGAAACACTCTTGAGAGAATTTTTTGGCTTCAAATCTTGATTCAAACGGTTCAGGAGGTCTGGGGGCTTTCCATCTCAATTCATTTATGGGAGGCTGCGCAAAAGGTATGCCTCTCCAAACATAAGTCTCAGCCTCTCTAACTCCTATAACTTCTCCCTGAGCTGTAATCCTTGAAGAGTTTTCATCCAAACCCTTACTACAACCAAACGATACTAAAATAGCTAAAAATAATGTTAAGTTGTTTTTTTTCATTTTGCTCCCTGTTCTATACCATTTAAGGTCTCATTATTCTTTCTTTTCTTCGTACCCCAAGCCTAACAATTCCTGTCAGCTAATTCACAAAAGAAATCTTTGTACGTCGTCAGCCCATATGGGACCATTAGCACTGTAACCATCAAAGCTTACTTGTAGATGCCTCAGAATGTAGCCCGTCAGCACTAACTGGACAAACAAGCTGTGTTTCCACAACAACCGGTATAGTCTTCCACGTGATGAATTCCAATGAGGCGGGATCCATGATCGAACCCACACATCCAGGACTGAAGCAGCACCGCATGCAGACGTCTACCGTCGTCTTCATGATCTTTTGTCTGTGTGCTGCCGGTGCCTACGGGATCGAGGACATGATTCCAAATGCGGGGCCTGGACTCACGCTCGTCATGTTGATTGTGCTCCCATTCGTCTGGAGCACGCCGATGGGTCTTGTAGCCTCGGAGCTGGGGTCCGCAATTCCTGAGGAGGGAGGATTTTACAAGTGGGTGCAACGCGCCTGCGGTGAGTTCTGGGGTTTTCAGGCTGGCTGGTGGCGCACCATCTCTATCTATTTCGACAATACGATCTACGTTGTGCTTGCGGGATCATACCTTGCCAGCGTCATCGACCTGACACCCATCGAGGAATATCTCTTTAAGGCATCGGTCGTCATTTTTTTTACGTACATCAATATCCGAGGTATCAGGGACGTTGGGGCGGTGAGCACGGGCATCTCCATCGTTGTCATGATTGCCTTTGCGATGGTCGCAGCCTTCGGTTTCGCCAACTGGCAGAGCAATCCCTTTGAACCCTTCATTCCACCGGACCAATCACTGCTGCAAAGTATAGGGGCCGGTATCGCGCTCGGTATCTGGGTGTACTCCGGCTACGAGTCCATGTCGACCATGGCAGGCGAACTCGAAGATCCCCAGGTGATTCCGAAAGCCACCCTGATTACGGTCCCATTGATCATGGCGGTGTACATCCTGCCCACGATGGGTGGACTCGCCTCACTTGGATCCTGGAGTGAATGGGCTTCGGAAGGTGGCCTGTCGTATGGCGATGTCATCGCTAACCATGTTCCCGCGCTCGGGATCCTGTTCGTGTTCGTCGCGGTGATTGCGCAGTTTTCCCTTCTCAATACCTATATCGCATCCGGCTCAAGAGGGTTTTTCGCGCTTGCTGAAGATAACCTGGCACCGCGAGCGCTTGTTAAGTGCAGCAAAGAGCGAGGCGTTCCCTACATCGCCGTCCTGTCCCTGGGGGCATTCAGCCTTATCGTCTGCATGTTTCCGTTCGGCGTGATTGTGGTCGTGGACGCGATACTCTTTATGTCTGCCTACGTACTGATCTTCATCGCCGCCTGCATCTTGCGAGTCAAAGAACCAGATCTGGAAAGGCCCTTCAAAGTTCCCTTCGCAACCAGGGGATTCATCGCCATGTGCGTTCCACCGATTAGCATCGCGTTCATTGCTCTGTTTATTAACGGAACCGACTATTTTGTGGGTGGTATACTCGCACTGGTGAGTGGCCCGGTTGCGTATGTCATCTTCAAAAGAAAATTCGGTGGTTTGACGAAGATCGACCCTGTACGTCATCCGGTCAATCCGAAAACCCGATTGGGAATCGGCGACATAAAGAGAATGGCGTGGATGTTCGCAATCCTGACGGTGATCGGGATAATCGCCGTCTTTTTCCTTCCCTGGTACGAAGACCCACAGTCTTACACGGATGACTACGGCATCGAGGGCCTTTTTCACATTCTTATGAGCTGTATACGTTGGATGACGGCGGCATTTGGTGTGTTCACCGCCGTCCTGCTGATGATTGCAAGGCGTGTCGAGCCACCCGCTCGCCTTCCGTAGACAATGCGATTGTGGAGCCGGAGATAGTGCTATTCCGATCGCAGTGTGCGCATTGTAGTGAAAGTGAATCAATCCCAACAATCAACCTTAGATTAGAAATGGCACCATGCGGGTCATTGCCGACGTTACTGAACCAGACATCATTCAGAAGATCCTAGATCATATCGAGGCACAGCCACCACCAAATCAACCGGCAACAATTATCCAATCCTAAAACAAGCTCCGCCATGCAAGCCAAATCACCCAAGTCAGGGCGTCTTTAATTTGAAAAGAAATCAGCAATTACCGTAGTTGACCGTTCTTCAGAAAATGCGGGTTATACTGCCTATCCTCAATAGAGGTTATAAATTATGAAAAAATTTCTCATTACTAAATTAATTATAGTGGCTTTCCTTTTATCTAATAACGCTTTTGCAGGAAACAATCATGCATCAGATGAATGGCAAATAGACGCTTATTCTAGTGCTGCTCCTTCATTTATAGGAGATTTTGCGACAATAATTGGTGGAGACGGTAAGGTAATAAGAGAAGGTTCAAATGGTTGGACATGTCAGGCCGGAAACCCTAGACCATTTCCTAAAAATGGTTGGAAAAATGTTCACGAAGCGATGCCTGCATGCTCTGACAAAGAAGCTATTAAATGGATGATGGCTTATATGGCAGGGAAAAAACCTCAACTAGATAATGATGGTTGGATGTGGATGCTACATGGTGATGTCGGAGAAGACAATCTTAAGGCTGGAGTTCTTAATAAAAAAGATAGCACTCCAGGACAATGGATCGAGTCTGGTCCTCATCTTATGTTAATGCCAAAGGATCCCTCATCACTTGATAATATGAATGCAGATTTCACAAATGGCGCACCCTATGTAATGTTTCCTAAAACGATTTGGGCACATGTCATGATTCCCGTTGAAGGTTATTACAAACATCAGGAAGATTCTTCTCCCTAAAATACTCATATTATCTTTTACGAAAATATTTTATAGAATAGTGTCCGTCGTCAGCTCATATGGGACCACTAGCACTAAATCCTAAGAGACACTTTTCTGCTCCTAACGAAACTCCTCTGCTTCAGTTTAAATTAGCAGAAGTGTCTCTTAGCAAACAGGGCTAGGTGGTGCCGTATGGGCTGACGTCACACAGTAAGTTGGATTTGGTAGAACAAGCGTCTCTATCTTGCTTATACTCACATACGGGTTTCGAAATCCGCGACTAACTGGTTTACCAATCCCGCGCCATGCGCTGCAACAAGTGCATTGACTAGTTAGAACATTAGCTGAGGGAGGCTTAATGCTTGTTCCTTTCACGACCGAGGATTCGGTCAGCGTCGCGCAAGTCGGAGGTAAGGCCGCCTCGTTGATTCGGCTGAAGGGTATTGGTGCATTGGTACCCACCGGCGTTGTGCTGACCACCGACTTCTTTGCCGCCTGGCTAGACCGCATCGAGACCTGCAATGAGTGGCAGGCGGCGATCGCTATTCTGGCTGAAACCGGGCTCGGACACCCCGATCTTGCCACACGTACCCGCCTTGCAGAAGCATGCGACGCTGTGAAAAGTGTCGCTCTCCAATTCGACTTCACAACCGAACAACACAGCGTGCTGAAATCTCTAGATGAGTTGGGCATGGGACCTTTTGCAGTGCGTTCTTCGTCACCTGAAGAAGACCTGTCGGGGGTCTCATTCGCTGGTCAATACGAAACCGTGCTGAACGTGGATACTGCCGAGATCGAAGAAGCCATCCGAAGCTGCTTCGCGTCCTGTCTTGATAGCCGCGTACTGCTATATAAGCAGGAGATGAAGTTCGAGCGCCTGGCGCCCGCCATCGCGGTGGTAGTGCAGCAGCAAGTGCCGAGCGAATCTTCTGGGGTCGTGTTCTCCTTGAATCCACTCACCAACGACTACGATGAGATCCTCATCAATGCCAGTTGGGGGCTTGGCGAGGCGCTGGTCAGCGGCGATATCACACCGGATTCAGTTGTGGTGAGCAAGGTGACCGGGGACATCGTTGAGCACCGCATCGGCGACAAAGGCGCAGATCGTGCCGAAGAGGCTTGTCTCGACCAGGCGCAGATCGGCGAGCTATCCACAGAAGTGAAGAGGATAGAAGAACTTTTTGGCACGCCGGTGGATGTTGAATGGGCCTTTTCCGGCGGGCGCCTGCATGTCTTACAAGCGCGGCCCATTACCGCGTACGTGCCGATGGCGCCGGAATTGTTGACCGAGCCAGGTGCGCCTCGTCGTCTTTACCTCGATGGCTACCTGACCGACGGCATCACCATGAGCGGCCCTGTTTCGCCTATGGGCAGTGAATTGGTGGTACATCTCGTGCAGTACATGCTTGCCTGGGCTGTGGGGCCGGTAGAGAAGCTACGCCTCGACGATTACGGCTTTCGTATTGCCGGAGGGAGGATGTACGTCGATCTCTCTGCTTATCTGCATGTGATGGGAAAAGGGAAGGCGTTGGCCAAGTCGGCGGAATCGATGGATCCCACCGTCGCGGCTATCTTGACGTCGCCAGAGCTCGAGCAGTATCGCCCACCCGTGGTTCCTAAACACATGCGTCGTCTTGCACTTTTTCTTCCCTTGCCAAAGATCCTCTGGCGTATGCGACGGGCCGTCCAAGTCGTCGTTCGGGCGAGCCGTAAGCCGCAGATCTTCCAGGCTGAGTACAGTCAGATTCTGGCCGATTTCGAAGAGCATGTGCGGCGTCCCATCGACTTCGATCAATCTTTGGTGCAAGCCATCCGTGAAGACATGATGCACGCCGGGACCGTGACCATGGATTCATCCTATCCGGCTTTCATGGTGTTCTGGATCGCTACCTTTCGTATCAAGGCACTGATCGATGACACCAGTGAAGAACAGGTCGCGTTGGTGGACGCGTTGCTCAGTGGATACGAGGATGACATGGTGGTCAACATGGGCCATGCGTTGTTCGATATGGCGCAGCTCCTGCCCACCGACGCATTTGATGACTTGCAGCAACTGGTAAGTGCGCTGCAGGCTCGCTCTTTACCTGACAAGTTTCTCGCTCGGTGGGATACGTTCGTCTTCGATTATGGCCACCGAGGACCGTTGGAGATGGACTTGCTGAATCCTCGTTATGGAGATTCGCCCCGGCTGATTCTCCGGCAAATCGCGACCCTAGCTCGGTCCGGAGGCACCTTCAATCCGCACGACATGCAGGCCCAACAAGTGAAAGGCAGGGAGGTGGCCTATCAGAAATTGCTCGAACTACTACCTGCCCGTAAGGGCAAGAAGTTGAAAAAGCTCTACACCGACATCCAGTCGTATAACGGCGCCAGAGAGTACTTTAAGCACCACATCACAGAGCTCTATCATCGGTATCGCAAGCACACCATGCGGCGGGCAGATCAATTTGTCGCAGACGGCCGTCTCGACCGGGCAGACGACGTCTTTCAGTTATCTTTTGAGGACGTCGACCGGGCACATGCTGATGCAAGTATGGATATCCGGGCATTGGTGGCGGAGAAGGGCTCCCTTTTTGTCAAACAATGTGCTCAGGTACGGCACTTTCCGCTCGCCATCGATTCCCGCGGACGACTATTCAGGCCGCAAGTACCCTCAACGGATGAGCCCGAGGGCACGCTCGTTGGTACGGCGGTATCTGCGGGCGTCGCCACCGGCCCCATCAAGGTACTCAACGATCCATTTGAGAAGGACGTGGAACCTGGCGACATTCTGGTCGCGGTCACCACTGACCCTGGCTGGACGCCGCTCTTCATCAACGCTGCCGCCGTGATCCTGGAAATCGGCGGCGAGCTTCAGCATGGCGCGTTGGTAGCGCGGGAATATGGAAAACCTTGCGTCAGCGGTATTACCGACGTGACCCATCAATTCGAGGACGGCCAGATCGTCGAGGTGGATGGCAATACGGGGCGGGTCCGGCTGGTGGATTAGAGGGCATCCCCCGGGAATAACCGAGGCGCCATTGATGGCTAACTAGGCACCTCTGGTACAAACGTTCCCATCGCGTAATCCACGTACTTCCAAACCCTGACTGTTCTTCAGGAAATGCGGGTTATACTGCCTATTCTCAATTCGTGGCAAGGCGGCTGCCTCGACTATTCCAGAGAATGCTGGTCGACCCGACACGGCGACTAGTTCTGTAACTTCCGCGCAGGCGGCAATGACCGCGCATTTCAACATACTGTGATCCGCAGACCTGATCACTGCATGCAAACAGGGCTGTACCACCACCTACCGACAATACTATGTTCGTGGAGAGAACCTTTCCCCAGGCGCTGAGGAATTCGCCGACTATATTCGCGCAATCAGCGAGAAGGACGGTGGCTAGGACGTCAGACGGATTCTGACCCATTGTGCTCGCGCAGGTATTGCTCCAGCTCGTCCTGAATTGCCTGCTGATGTTTGCTCCGTGCGGGACCGTGGATGATGAAGTCATCGTGCTCTACGAGGAACTGCCATAGGGCATCATCCATCTGTTTCTGAATTGCGACATACTCCGGATCCCCGGCAAGATTACTAAACTCATTGGGATCGTCGTTGAGATCATAGAGTTCCACTGGGGCAGAGTGGACATTGATCTCCGATAGGCGCCGGCCCGGCGTGCGGTGTTGATGGGAGTCATAGTGGAGCTCAGCCTTCACCGGCGGATGGTATTCCATCCGATTCGGATAGAAGTTACGGATGAACTTGTAGTCTCTCGTTCGGACGCAACGCTGACCTTCTTCAACCTGAGCAAAGATCATTTCGTTCAGTTCTTCCTGGTTGGCTGGGTCGCGGATCTGGCCAGAAAAATCCTGACCGAGAAACTGCTCCGGCTTTTCCCAGCCAAGCAGTCCGTAGAGGGTGGGCAGAACATCAACGTGGGTCGCCATGGCCGGCAGGACCAGAGCCCGAGGGATTACTCCCGGTAGCCGCATGAGCCAGCTCACGGAAATCCCTGGATCGTACATACTGGCTTTTGATCGGGGCAGTCCGACACCATGATCTACCCCCATCACAACGAGCGTGTTGTCCTCGAGCCCGCGTGTCTTCAAACTCTCAAGTATTTTACCGATCGCCTCATCCCCCCTCTGCAGGTACCCCTGAAGGATGCCGACGGTCTTCATCCCAACGTCGTTTGACTCCAGGTACGGAGGAATATGCAGGTCTTCGGTTTCCGGTTCGGGGAACCTGTAGGATTTCCGATCCTGCTCATAAAACTGTGTGCCAAGGTGAGACTCGAAAAAGCCGATCTGGGCAAAGAATGGCTGTTCATCGCGGGTATCAAGCCAGGAATCAAATGCACTGGCAGAAACATCGGCCTCAGGCCACGGCCAGGCATTGAACATCTCATCATAGTCCATCACTTCATGAACATGCTGCGGCGCCGCCTCGTGCTGCACGCCAAACAATGCGGTGTGGTAACCCTTCTCATGTACCAGTTGTGTGACGTGAGAAATATGGCGATGAATTCGGTTGTCCTGGGGAGAGAAGGTCAGGAACATGAGCCCGTTTTCCTGGCCGTGGGTGCCGGTCATGATTGCTGCCCGGGATGGCGAACAGAGGGCACAGGCGGAGAACATATTGGAGAATCGGACCCCTTCAGCGGCCAACTGGTCCACATGAGGGGTCCTGACACTCTCGTTCCCGTAACACCCAAACCATCTACCAGCGTCATGCCAGGTGATGAACACTATATTGGGTGTTTGGTGCACAGTGGCTGAATCAGCATCCTTCATTTTCTGTCCTCTCTGTTCGAAATCTGCACCCAGTGTCTGAGCGGCGTTCCTGAACCCTAAGCGTAAAGGATCTTGCCACCACAGTGCCAACGGAGCTTTGGGGTCGGGACTCGGAAAGGACCCGCTCACTAGTAGTCGTGGTTGAACTCTACCGACCCTCATGACCACATAATGATGTACGATTAGCTGATGTAGTTTTCTGTTGGCGCCGGACGAAACGTTCCCCAATGCATCAAACCGGTAATAATAACTGTTGGAAAGGAGTGTAGACGTAGTGGAATTTGGCTCAAATAGACGGCACCTCACCGCATGGTTTTCAATTCTGCTGCTAATGGGCCTCGCCGTGAAACCAGTGTACGGACAAGGCGATTGGCCTTCATGGGGACACGATGCGGGCAATCAGCGTCACTCCCCACTGACCCAGATCAACGCGGAAAACGTTTCAACACTAGTTCCCGTATGGCACTACAACATGGTGAAAAGGGGTGTGGCGTCAAAGCGCGCTCAGTCGACCCCACTAATGGTCAATGGCGTACTTTATCTGTCTTTTCCGTACTATCGCGTGGTAGCGCTACAGCCGGAGACCGGAGAAGTCATCTGGGAATTCACCGCTCCAGGAGACTGGAATTCCGAGGAACACCAGAAACACTGGACGGGCAGTTCCATGCGGGGACTGGCTTACTGGCATGGAGAAGGCGCGATACCTCCACAGATTGTTCTTGGTACCGAAGAAGGTGAGCTGATTTCCCTCAATGCTAAAACGGGCATCCCCAATCCAAAGTTCGGTAACAATGGAACGGTTAACTTAAAAACACCCGACGTAATGAACGGTTTCCCGAACCTTCACTATGGCATCGGATCGGGCGTAAAAATTTACAAACATTTAGTGTTCACTCCCGTTCACAATGCCGACGAGGCGGGGGTAAAAGGACCGGCTGGCGACACTCGCGCCTGGGATCTGCGTACCGGGGAGCATGTCTGGTCTTTTCACTCCGTCCCCCACGCGGGGGAGTTTGGCAATGAGACCTGGCACGATGACTCCTGGCGCAATGCCACCGGCGCCAACACCTGGAGTTTCTTCGCGATCGATGAGGAACGCGGCATCCTATACATGCCGCTGGGGTCGGCCCAGAATGACTTCTATGGTATGGACAGGCGCGGCGACAATCTATTTGCCAACTCTATCGTGGCATTGGATGCCATGACGGGAAAACGCTTATGGCACTTCCAGGCGATTCATCACGATCTGTGGGATCAGGATATGCCAGCAGCGCCCGTTCTGTTCGATGTGGTAAAAGACGGTAAGACGATCCCGGCGGTTTCCGCTATAACCAAGTATCCCTTACTCTTTATTTTCAACCGAGTCACCGGTGAACCCATCTATGGAATAGAGGAACGACCAGTACCTGAAGGGACCGTCCCCGGAGAATATTATTCGCCAACCCAACCCTTTCCTGTTAAGCCACCCCCGCTCGGGCGGGTTGGCTTCACCACCGACGATATCGCAACACTGACGCCAGAGCACACCGCCGCTTGCCGCAAACTGTTTGAAAGCTATGACGGCGGACGCAATCGCGGCCCTTATTCTCCTCCCTCCCTGGAGGGTACGATGATGTTCGCCCATCCTGGAGGCGGCATAGAATTCACCGGTGCGACATTTGATCCGAGCCTGGGATACTACATCGTCAACAACACAGACGGCGGCTACATCAGCGCACTAGAGCGCATCGAGGAAGGCGATACCGGGATTTACGTCGGCCCAAAAGAATCCCCCGTGCTCTACAACCATATATGGAAATCGGCTACCGTCGATGGTTGGCCCTGCTGGAAAACACCCTGGTCGACGATAACCGCGGTCGATGTGAACACTGGCGAGTTCGCCTGGCAGATCCCTTTCGGTAGTGTGGAGGGCACTCCACCGGGCATAAAAACCGGCGACACCCGCGCAAATTTCGGCGGACCGACTTCCACTGCGGGCGGAATATTCTTCATCGGAGCCACCACCGATCAACGCTTTCGCGCCTTTGAAACCAAGACCGGACGAGAACTGTGGAGTATCAAAACCGAGCAGAGAATCAATGCAAACCCGATCACTTACATGGGCACGGATGGCAATCAGTATGTTTCGGTAGTGGCCAATACCGTGCTGTTGACCTACGCACTTCCCGGGACAAGAAAAGACAAAGCAGAGACAACAAGCACCCCACAAACCATCATCTGGAACGGTGTATACACCGATAGTCAGGCTAAAATGGGCCAGCGCGTCTACCAGCAAGTATGCACACAGTGCCACCTCGATGACCTAAGCGGTGCCGAGAGAGCAACGATCTTAATCGGTAAGCCGTTTCTTAGTCGCTGGAACAATCTATCGCTAAGCGACATGGTTAGCACCATCCGCGATACCATGCCGCCAGGGGCTGCGGGTAGTTTGAGCGATGAAGAAACGACCAACCTTACCGCTTATTTGCTGCACAAGAATAAGGTCCCCAGCGGGGATACCGAGTTGTCTGCTAACAGGGACGACCTTTTGAACATAATCATCACCCAGGGAAACCAGCAGCAGTTGCATAGACCTAAAGGCAGCAATTAAGAAAGGAAGTCCGGGGACAGGTTAGCGCCTTGCTATAAATCCTATAAGTTCCCTAAGTAGTGAGGATGACTACTTATGTAATACGAAAGCCTAATCAGGCTTGATGAAAACCAGGAGCGACGAATGTCAAAAATAATAAGAATGTACGCCGAAAATCAAGGGAAGGCGATGCTGATTGCCGCCTTAGCCGCTATATTCTTAGGATGGCTGGCGTTTTCTCCCGATGCTGCAAGTAAAAGCACCCTGTATTATTTCTTGCACGTTATGGCGATTCCTGCCGATCTGTTCAAAGCAGTTATCAACCTAGTTGTGCCGATATTGGTGAGTTCAGCGATTTTTATCGTAGCTGCCGTTGGAGCGAAGATGCTTTCAGAAAAAGACGATAGCCTCGCGGGCAAGAAAAAGCTGTCACTTGGACGGCTTTGGACTTTGCTGGAAGCTAATATGGTAGAGGCGGCGGGAATCGAACCCGCATTTCTCACCATATATAGATCAAGCACTTACGGCGCTGTATCAGCTCGTTAGTGGCTAATAATGTAGCAAGAAATGTATCAAAAGCAAACCTTGATGGGGCGGGGCAGGTGACCACACCCCCCCCATGGG
>MPMA02005878.1_pt1 | contig 12969 bp, 14 predicted proteins | sample 1617361 | NCBI WGS metagenome assembly MPMA02 (sample SAMN05944807, study PRJNA350692) | marine metagenome | biome: marine; feature: ODZ; material: water; isolation source: 180 m water sample filtered on 0.2 um supor filter | place: Pacific Ocean | collected 2012-04-08 | depth 180m m | reverse complement strand
GAAGATGGCCCTTGGTAAAAAAGTTCGTTATTCAGCAGGGGCTTATCTACCATAAACTCTGTTGGTGTCCCCAGTGGAAACCTTCTTTGGAAAGAGAACGGGCGGTTGCCAGGGCGTGGGAACACCTCCCGCAAGCCTTGTGACAAGCCTTTTTGAACCATCCATGAAGGCTTGGTTGAGGGCCTGTTCCGAGGCAGCGTTTTCATTCCTATAGTCATCAAGCTTGACCACGGCCTTACCTGTCTCGGTTATGCTACTGCCAGTTTCAAGGTTTTTAGCTATAAGCAATACCTCAGCATCATAGACAACGACAAACTCCTTGATGTCTTCCGTTAAAGCACTGGCCAGATCACCTAAGATGCTGTCCAACATAGCAGCACCTGCATGTTCAGGATTTTTAACTTGCCGGGGGCCAAGAAGAACGACAGATATAGCAATGGTCGTATCTGTGGCCGGCCTTTCCTTCTCTTACCACATGACTATTGGGAAGACCTTGTAAACTGCGGTGTATAGCATCGGTGGCGGATCTATATTCATTGCCATTGTACATTGTCGGTTGCAGGAAATAAGTCGTTCCAGATTCCGTTCTTCTGGCAACTTGCTGAGGTTGGCGTTTTGACAGATTCTCTTTTTCTTCTCTTGCCGCCGTGACCAAGGGGGAGGATGTTTCTTCCTTTGGACGCGGGATGGGCTTGGCGTCTGGCAGATGCGCCATGACAAATGCCCTGTCCCCCTGGACCGTAGCGTTCTGGTGACGACCGTATTCACGCCGGGCAGCGTAGGTCATTTCTTCATCCAAATATGTCTTAATCTCACCCAATGTCACCTCACCGTCACCGTTGCCGTATTTGTCCGTATCCGCCTTGCCGTAAAGAGCTTCAAGCAGATGATGGGTGAAAAGGCCATGTTTGTTCTTGTTATCCCAACTGGACACCTGATCCCCCTGGGAAGCGGTCAGAACGACCATGCCTTTTGAGGCGAGGGGAATTTTTGCCTCAATCGCAATGCCGGAGGCGTTATTGATCAGCGCGCCGCCGGCGCTGTCGCCGGAAAAACATGCTTCTAAGTATACGGTTGTAGAACGGCCCCCCAGTTTAGTGAGATTTTCGTAGAGAGTGCCTATTGAAAAGCCGTTGATCTCCGGTCTCTCCGGATGGGAGTCCACGGGGAGAAGATACCCCTTTTTGTCCTTCAGCCCAGGCACGCCGTGGCCGGAAAAAAACACTGTGATATCGGAACGTTCGGTACGCACGATCTCCCAGAGCCTTCCTTCATGGGTACGGGAATTTCCGAAAACACCTTCCATTTCGGCCTGTGTGGCGTCGTGTAGGGTGATGATATTGCCGTCCCGGTAGCCAAGTACATCAATCAGATAGGTCTTGATGGCGCCCGCGTCCCTGTGGGCGTAGTCTACGGCAGGAATGCGTTCAGATTTATAGGTTTTATTGCCGATGATGACGGCGGCGGCATCAGCATTTTGCTCCACGGCGCCAGGACTCGATGGCCAAACGCCAGCCATCATCAAAAAACAAAATAATAGGACCCTGGTGAGATATGCGCTAAACGGCCTTCTTATCAATCTTCCTCCACGCAAAAAACCTTCATCTTCAATTACCGCCCGACATCCAATTTATTGAAGGTGCTGCTGCAATGGGCCAAAATGTGAATACTTCGAGCTTATCTATGTCAGCCCCCTTAGAAAGGCTAACATAGCGCTGGTCCGGTAGTAAATCTTCCGTCCGGCCGATCATCGCCATTGCGGCGCCGCAATTCCCCCTCTCTCCCTTCCATAGCTTCAAGTAATCCTCCCTGAACGTGAACTGGCGGGCGTTTCGGATAGGGAACGCCCGCGCCTTTTTCAGGGGAGAAAACGCTCAAACGGAGAACAGGTCATGCACGATAGCTCGCAAGGAAACGCCATGACGGAGATCGCCCTGGCGCTGGCCATGGGCTTCTTCTCCATCATGGTGCTGACCATGGTCTCCATGGGCGCGGGGGCGGGGACCGCCCCCCCGGCGGCCAGCGTGATACTGGCTCCCCCGGCCGAACGTGAAAACCAGGCCGGGTTGATCGAGCCCCGGACCGGCGACCTCATCGTCGTTTACCACGAGGGCCATTTTTTCGACCGCGGCCTGAGGCCGGTCGATCCCTCCGCCATCAACGCCAGCGGCCGGGTGGTGCTCGCCCTCGATCCGGCGTTGCCTATGGGCGAGGCCCTGACGGCCCGCTCCCTTGTCCACGCCGAAAACCTGATTGTATCAACGCTCAACGAACAATGGATCAAAACCCTGAAGGAGATGGATCATGAACGCCAATAATTTCAAGAGTCTTTCGGGACTCTCCCTTTTCACCGCCGCCGTGCTCGGCTTCGCTCTTGTCTCCGTCAGCCCCGCCGGGGCGGCGACCAGGCAGCAGATCAAACGAATGGTGGTCGAGGAGGCTCTGCTCACCAACGTGCCGCCCTCGCTCGCCCTCGCCGTCGCTAAGACGGAGTCGAACTTCCGTGGGAATGCGCTAAGCTCTGCCGGGGCGCGCGGCGTCATGCAGATCATGCCACGGACGGCCCGGGGCGAATTCGGTGTGGCTGCGGACGAACTGTGGAACCCCCGGCTCAACATCCAGCTCGGCATCGATTACCTGGAAAGCCTGATCCGGCGCTACAACGGGCGCTGGGACCTCGCCCTGTCCCACTACAATGGCGGGACGGTGGAGAGCGCTGGATTTCCACCAAGGCCCCATACCTATACCAGCAAATACGTCAACGACGTGCTGCGTTTGGAGAAGCGTTACCGGAACCAGGCGAAGACCTGGGCCGCCGCTTTCATGAACAAAACGGACCTTGGGCGTCCTCTGCCGTGGGTGGATGAGAAGCCAGCAAAGCCGCGCCGAACACGCGGAAGGATTTTCTCTGGCGACGACTTCAGGGGGGATGAGAAGCCGGCGAGGCCGCGCCGGACACGCGGAAGGGTTTTCTCCGGCGACGATTTCGATGAGTCGATCGAGGCCCGGCGGCTGCGAGTAAGGCCATACCTCGATGACTTCACGCCTATCGTCCGCTGGACAAGCGGATGATGCGGGGAAGGCGCGCCTAAAATGTCCGACCGGGGACGGAACGTGGGTTTTATTTTCGGCGTTACGTCCCGGCATCGCTGTTTTCCCGCGGCAAGACAGGGAAGAACGAAGGGCGTGGCGTTTCCGGCCCACCGTATTACAATGACGGTGCGGCGGCGCGTGGTGCCCGGTGGCGTATTGGGAGTCGGAGAGTTCCACTGCCGCTGTTACAGGGGGGCCGCATTCGGGGAAGATCGACGTGTACAGTCTTTCCACAGAACAGGCGATGCTCGAGTCGGGCAAGAGCCCCGAACTGATCTCCGTGTTTAAGTTAGTGGAGGAGACCGGGGTTGACGGCGTACCCAAGTTCTCCCCCTGCGTTTGCCGGGATCTGGCGAGGACGATCACCTGCCGGACCTATGCGCCCGCTGTCTTGGAATTTTGCCACCTGGTCGTCGTCGCCAACGCCTGTGGTGGCGGCCGGAACCGTTTCGAGGATTTCTTCTGGGGGAGTGGCCCGGCGCGCACCAGCGGCTTCCAGAGCTACATCAGCCGTAACCTGGCGGCGCTGGGAGAGGGGGAAGTCTCGGCCACTGACACCGGGGTGGAAATCGTATACGCCGACGGCGGGTTCGCGGTGAACTACTCGCGGATGCCGTTTCTCTCCGCCCTGATGGAGTTCCTGATCTCAACGGTCGGCTATCCGGTGCTGGAGGGCCTCTCGAGGAGTGTGGCCGAGGAGGGTGCGACGGCAGCCGCGGTTTCCGGGTGCGCCAACGAACTGTCTCGGCACGTCTATGATTATTTGAAGGATCATCTCCCCACCGCCCAGAACCAGCGGAAGTTCCATCGTCTGATCACGTTTCTGGAGGAGTGGCTGGGGGGCGATTTCGAGGCGTCCTCCGTCGACGATGAAACGGTGCTCGAGTTCTGGAAGCGCGAATCCCCAAACACGGCCGACGACGGCGCCGACTGCAAGACCTTCCTCTCGGTGTTCAGGGCCTTCGTCCGCTTCTGTCAGGCTCTCGAGCGAGTAGCCGATCTCGGCGCCCTGGCGAACCCCGTGGCCATTGGGATGGATCGCGAGGCCGGCGAGGTCGACCCGGACAGCGTCCTTGGCCTGGTCGAGACGGTTGACGAGGCCCGGAATCCGCTGATGGCGCTGCGGGAACCGCCGGCCGGCGCTATCAAGTTCCTCAACAAACAGGAAACGGCAGCGCTTGAACTACTCGTCGAATGCGGACGAACAGCCTTTGAGTTGCCCTTGTCCCTGATGCGGTGCGAGGTCTTCGGCAAGGGGCAGGCGCGGATCACCCAGGCCCTGCGCCGGAAACTGACCGCCGATGGGCTCGGCGCCTTCATCGACGACTGCGTCTCCGGGGACTACCTGCTTTGCAAGGAGAGCTTCGAGGGGCTTTCGGCGCACATTGAGCGGACGCTGCTGGCCAGCCTGTACGCCTTGATCCGGAGTCGCGACTCGGAAGCGATCACCCTGCTGATGGTCCTGCAGCCGAACCTCGACCTCGAGCCGTTGGCCGAGGTGCTTTCGGTCGGCGACGGCGGCGCGGACAACGTGGTGGCGCTCGGCGGTGCGGTGGTGGCCGAACGTTTCATGTCCGTCATCGGGGACGCCGACAAGGTGGGACCCGAGATCTCCGCGCTGGTGGAAGAGGCGGGACGGGCGTTCAAGGGACTTTCGCGCCAGGGGTTCGGCGAAGAGGAGGTGGCGGCAGAACCAAACATTGCACGGGGGTTCGCGGAGGGCGCGCGGGCCCTTCTCGAGATCGACGGGCAGGTTACGGCCTTTTGCGGCGAACTCTCGCGGGTGGTGCTTCCGCAAGGCGATTGGGCCGGGCAGTTCGAGGCCGACAGCGGCACGTTCCGCACGCAGTTTCAACTCTTGTATGGAGGGGTCCGATGACGAGGACATGGGTAACGTTCACCGCAAAGCAGAAGGCACTTGCCGAGAAGGTCTTCGATGCCCTGTCGACGCTCGATGCCCTTGGCGGTGAGGAGCCCCCTGGAGAAGGCCGGGAATACCGCATTGGATTTGCTGATCTTTACGATTACGCTGTCAACCCGGAGTGCCCCGGAGGAGACGAGGTCGAACGCGCCATCGGCCACGACGAAAAGCTGCGCGAAGACTTTCACCGATTGCTCGAAAAGACCTCCCTGTGCCGTTTTCCGCACCTTGCGGCGGCCAGTTCCGGTCCCGTGACTACCCGGGAGTGGGAAGGGTTCAGGATTCACCTCCGCGGCTCCCACGCCGAACCGTCACAGGTCTATATCCAGATCGATCTTCTCGACCCTTCATCTCCCCCGCCGAAGGCCCTGTTCGTCATCGGCGGCGAGCGCCAGTGCCGGAAACACCCGCTCCCGGAGGCGCAGGAGAAAACCATTCAAATCCTGGCCGATGCGGAATCCGACCTCGTGAAGGCCCTCCAGGACAACAAGACGGAGGTCTTCCTCCGTTGAACTCGGTCCGGGTCTATATCGCAACCACCGAAGGCCCCGCTGAGATTCAGCGGATCACCGAGGAAGACCCCGGGATCAAATCCGTCGTCTGTCTCGACAGCAAGGCCATGGCCCTGCCGATCAGCGCCGGCTACGACGCCTTCGTGCGTGAGCCCACCGGCGTTATCGAGAAGTGTTTCGGGCATTCGGCTTTCCGCATGGACGTGTCGCGGCACATCTCCGAGGGGATGAGCTGGCAGCTGGGCGTCTTCGCCGCCCATGCTCTGTTCTTGGCCGGCTGTCTGGCGGGCAAGCGGGAAGCAGCGGCGCAGGCGATCTGGTTGACTGGTGAGGTTAACCGCGACCTCGAGGTCGGGGCGGTGGATCATGTGGCCGAGAAGCTGCGGCGCTCCGGGCGCCTGTTTTCAAAACTCGAGACAGACGGGATCCCGGTGATGGTCTTCCTGCCTCGGGAGGACTTCACCGAACTTGATGAGTCCTGGCTGCGCGAACACGGCATCGGCACGCAATCCCGCCGCATCGTGCCGGTGGACGGCGCCGGGGACCTCTTCCGTGCCCTGGGTTTGGACGAACCCACGCCGCCACGGGAATCGAAGATAAGCCCCGAGGAAACAGAAACCACGTTACCCCTGCGTCTCCCCGCCGCGAGAACGGCATTGGTCATGGGCGGTCTCGCCGTGCTCGCGGTTCTGCTCGGAGTAACCGCTTGGCGGTCCGGCGTGGCGGATTGGCTGGCGCTGGCCGAAGGGGGCGACTTCGGTAAACTCGATGCCGCGTTCAGCAAGGTGGAGAACGACGCGTGTTCGCCGTGCAAGCTCATCTTGCGCGGCTATCAGGCTTTCCTCGCTTCGGCGGCTCCATACGACGATGATCTGGCTCTCGTCGCGGTGGAGACCCGGGCGCCAGAGGGTAAGAGTTGCGCCGCTGTTCATTTCGGAACCGCCGAACCCGAGGTCGTGGAAGTGGCGCGATCGGCGGCGGGGCAGTTCAAGGCGATCTCCGCGCGGGGCCTGTGCGCTCTCGAATACCGGCTCACCAACAGAGACGGGCCTGCCTACGTCTGGGCCGTCGTCTCGGAAGGCGAAGGATATTCGACCTTCGTTCGGACGAAACCGTCTTTGCAAGGCTATCTGATGTCCGAAGGCAGCGCCGATTCGCTCAGGGTGGAGCTCCGGCGCCGGATCAAGGAACCGCTGACCTACCGGATCCTCGTCATCGCCTCCGCCCGGCCCTTCGCCGACGTTCTTGACTGGCTCGCCCGCGAGGTGGCCGCCCTCGGCCCGCGGCTGGACGCCGTGACATGGGCAGGGCTGCAAGCGCGGCTTGAGAACGGCGGCGTTACGGTGCTGTCGCCGGCCCACGAGATCACACCATAGGGCTTTGCCGGTTTTTCTGGTAACTCTGGGTTGAGGTAGAAAGCGTTATCGCGAGTTTGTAAAATGACAGGCGATCAAGAGCGGTCTCGGCCCATCTGTCGTCGAGCAGCCAGACCGTCAGATCATCCTTTTCCATGATCTTGTATCGCGTGAGCAGGTACCCTCCTCTAAGGTCCAACTTACCCTCTTCGGGCACGATCAGACGCAGGTTTATGAACACGTGCCCGGCGATCCAGTTCGGAAACATGCGGAACGCATACCATTCTCCTTTTAGCCCGGGAGCCGAAAACGGGATTTGTGAGCAACGACGCCATCTCTTGAATCTACGTTGGCCGCTTCACTACCGTAGCTCATCACTATCAAGACATCGGTCATTCCGTCCCCTTGACGCACGAAATCGACGAAGGACGTTTTCCTTTGTTTTTTCTTTGTCGCCAACGGCGGTCGTTTTCGGGTCCGACAGAGAGTTCGTGAAAATCTGAGGGCAGACGCCAAGGAAAACCGCCCACCCCCTTTCATAGCCCTGTTATGCAATCACCAAAGGAGGTGAACGATGAAACATTTTCCTACCAACGAGGTCCCCGGCCTTTCGCGCAGCATCGCGTTGACGGCCGCCCTGCTGGCGCTTGGCGCCTGCAACATGAACTCACAGACCAACCAGGCCGAGGGCATCGGCTTCCGCGAGGCGCGATTCCAGGAAATCTCGGCGATGCGGGAATACCGTGCCTGCCGGGACGAGGCCCTGGAGCTGGACGGCCAGGCGCGTGTGAGCGGCTCTCCGGGCCGCCATCTGGCAAGCGCCCGGCTCTTCGAGAAATGCGAGGCCGATCTGGGACCCGCAGCCGCGGGCGTGGCGGTCGACGAGCGCATGCGCGCCTATACACTCGGTATCCTGAACTACCTGAAAGGCGGCGACATCGAAAAGGCGCGCGAGAACTTCATGCGCTTCAAGGAAGCCTATCCCAGCAATGACCTCTACTTCGTGGACGGATCCTCCTTCGTCGAGACTATGGAAGTCCTGCTCGGCCGGAAAGGTCCCTGGGATATCGGCAGGTTTGCCGCGCTCAACGTCAACGACGCGTTGAAGGACGAGATCCGGCGGGTCCGTTACTGGAAGCGTAAATAGTTTTCCGTGAGAGGAGAATATGATGAAGCAATACAGTAACCCTCAACGCGAGATCGCGCAGCAACTCATCAGGGCCGTGGGCATAGATGGCGCCATTTACTACGCCCACCAGAACCAGTGGGAAGGAATCGTCACCCAGATTCGCAACCCCCACGCCACCGCGATGAACAGGACTTTAACTCTTGAAACAGGAAAGCCGGCTCGCCGGAGAAGCGCCCTCATCGGCGTCTTGGTGGCAGGGATTATCGCCACCGCCATGCCGAGCCTCGCCGCGGCGGAGATCGACCGCGCGACGTGGAGGCCCGAAGCCAGCGAACGCCTGATAAAGCTTCCCGGCGCCTATCTGAAGAAGGCAATTGATCACGATTTCGCGGGCTCCGAGCTTGCCGCCGCACTAGGAGACGTGGAGACGGACATCAACCTGAAGAACCAGACCCTCTCTGATCTCCAGGCGGCCACCGATCAGGCCAACGGCGAGCTGCGGACCGAACTCCAGCACCAGTTTCTCGCCGAGAAACGCGAATACCTGAGACTGGTGGGAGAGAGGCAGGATCTCGTCCGTCGGCAGTTGAACACCAAGATCCGGGTTTACGAGAGGCTCCTGAAGAAGCTCGATCGCGAGGGCGCGGGCATGACCCCAGCCCGGGAGGCGTTGCAGGAAAATCAGAAGAAGGCGCGAGAGCGGTTCGAGAACTCGGTCGCCAATGTCGACATGCAGCTGTTCGGCGGGTCGGCGGCCTCCGAGAGCAAGTATGCCCGGGAATACGCCAAGAACCTGGTGGCGATCGAAACCCTGGTCCAGGCGATCAAGGAGCATCCGATGAACACCCAGACCGAAATCGACGGCCAGCCAGTGAGCAAGCAGGACTATCTGCGGCAACTCATCTCCGAAAGCGAATCGGAGCTGGCGGTCATCGACCAGGAGGAGACCATCCTCGGCTACATGGCCAAGCTGATCGGGCTTGACGCCACGGCCCTGTCCGAAGAGGTGGCCGAGGCCAACGTCACGGACGATGACCTCTCTTCTGAGACGGCCAACATTACTTCCGCTGTGGACTTCTTCATCACAAGATAAGTGAGGTGTGCGATGAAAATGAAATGGATTTCTATTCTGATGGTGGCGTGGGTTCTGTGCGGGGCGGCGCTTGGTCCCGCTCAGGCCGACACCCTCGAGAACATGGAGCGGGAACGGGCGATCCTCCTCGACGCCCTGCTGTCGCCCGGCCTTACGGTGGCCGAGCGTGAGGGCAGGATCACCATCTCCAAGACGCGCCTCATTGACCTGGAGCGCATGGTTTTGCGCGACAAGAGTCTTATGGGGCGTAACACGCCGACCGTCCGGGCGGCGTTCGAGAACTACGACCTGACGTTCCTCGTCCACGCCACCGCCGAAAAGAACTTGGCGCTGATCGACCATTGGTTGCACGAGGTCGGCGTCTCGACCCCCGCGCTGATGAACGCAAGGATCGGGAGGCGCTAAGATGCGCGGATGCGTGCAGATGCTCAGTATCGGCTCACGAACGATCAGCTACATGCTGGGAGGGCTTGTGCTGATGCTGGCGGCGACGGTGATGATGTCGTCCCTGAGCGTCTTCGAGATCACCGCCTGGGCGCACAACATCCTGGGCTTCACCTTCATTGCGCTTCTCGGCGGGTTGATCTTCACCGCCCTCATTTGCTGGGTGCAGATCGCGCACCACGAAGAGCAAACGCCCGCCGATCAGGTCTGGCTGGAAGGGGGCATCCAGGCGGCGAACGGCGTCGTCACTCTTGCCCTGACCTACACCCTTCTCGGGATCAGTCTGGGCATCGGCAGCCTCGCCGGAAAAGAACTGACGCCGGACACGGTGCAGGTCGTTATCCGCGGCCTCACCGAAAATTTCAGCCTTGCATTCATGACCACGGTCGTGGGTCTGCCGGTCTCGGCGGTCCTGCGCACCCTGCTCCTGGTCACGAGCGCCCGCAAGCGTCAGAGTCCGGCGGTCTAGATAACCGTCACCAAAGCAAAAGAAGGGAAAGAAAATGAGATTTCTGCTGTTCAATCTGGTCGTTGTCGGCTCCCTTGTCTATTTGTTCACGCAAGACAAGGACGGCGTTTATGAGACTGTGGACCGCGCCTACGAGGGCGTTGGTCAAGTCAAGGAGGCGGCGAGTGCTGCGGTGGAGAGGGCCGGTGATTTCATCGAGAGGGAAAGGGCCGGATCCTCGCGGTCTGCCGACGCAGAAGAGTTGGCCGAAAAGGCCGGGCCGGATTCGGCTCCGGAATTCGGGTGGAAAGACATAGCATCTCCGGAGAGATTCGATGAAGCGAAGAACGATAGCGATGGCGACCGGAACGCCGGGGAAAAGGATGCGTCCATAGCGGAACCGCCGGCCATGGAACCATCCGAGATCCGGGTGGCGGAGCGGCCGGTCAACACGGTTCCCGCGCCCGAGAGCGTGGATGTGTCGCCGCCTGGAAGGGATTTGAAGACGGCCGAACGCAGTTCCAAGGTCCCGGAAAGGCGTGAGCCAACCAGGAAATTTGCCATCGCCGAAGGGGAAACCATGATGACCCCGAAGCAACGCCAGCGCGATCTCTTCACCCTGGCGGAGGAAATGGAGCTCATGTTCGTCCGCAAGGTGGGCGAATGATGCCATGCCGTCTCCGGGCTTCTGCAGGAAGACGTCAGTTCTGCTCTCAGTATGGATCGGCGCTTTTCTGCTCATCCAGTTCGTTCCGCAAACGCGGGATTCCTTTCCCCCCGGAACACCTCCGGAGCCCGCCGGCCAAACGGTCGCGGCGGTAGAAGCAAGGCCCGGGAACAAATCCTCTGGTATCGCCCCCATTTTCCTGCCGCCGCCGCCAAATCTCCTTTCTTCGTTCGCTCCGGCTACCGAGGCCAAACCAGAGCCGGTGAAAGCAGCGAAGCCATTAAAGGCGGATACAGTCCAGGTGACGTACAAAGAGGCGGAAGCCATTTCACCGCTGCGCCCTACGGAACCACCGCCTCCTGCCCGGGACGAGAGGGCTGTCAAACCGCTGCGGCCAGAGCCCGAAGAGAACCGCCAAGCCGAGGCGGTTGGTACGGTTCGCCCGTTATCACCTGAAAAAAGGTCGGAGGAAAAAGTGGCGGGGAAGGTTCCACCCGATGACCGCTCCGTCCCGCCGCATGCTGAGGCGGCTGCCCTAACCGTCATCGCCGATGCGTCGACGGTCACCGAGGGGCGGGCACTGCTTCGTCTCCTCGAACACGGATCGGGACCGAGCATCGAGATCGTCTGGCCGCCGTCGGCATCGACTCGTGAACGGTTGTTCCAGCGTTTCAAGAGCTGTTTTGGCATGCGCGTGGCGCTGATGGACGGCGGCGGCGGACTCTATGCGGCGACAGGCCGGCAACGTCGGCCATGGGAGCTCAACCTCGACCGTTACAGCGGTTTCGTCAGGAAACCCACGGGCCGGCTTTCGGCGGACGAGCGCGGAGAGTTGAAGGATATTCGGGCCCATCATGGAGGTTTGGGAGAAACCTCCCCGGTCCGGGTGTTCCCGCGCCGGGTTGATGCCCTTCTTCTGGGCGGTCTGCGCCAGTTGGTCGGTGATGACTACGGAGGCGTCGCCGCCGTCCGCGCGGCCTACCGCATGAGAGAGGGTAGCGTGCTTGTGGTTGGCGTCGAGGCCGATGGCCGGGATCTTCCCGGAGAGATCGACCTTACGGGAGCGGTGGCGCCGGCCTGCCGGAAAGGGGGCCGGATATAATGCCATGTAATTCAGCTCTAGTGAGCGTTCTCGTCGCTGGCTGCTTAACCCTCGGCGCTTGCGCTCAGATCAATTATGTCCCCGACGATCAGCAAAGCGGTTCCGGCTCGCCGGCGGCGCGGCGCGTTTCCTACCACGTCGGTGAAGAGTTCTATATCGACCCGCCGGACTGTGCCGTCGTCCTGCCTTCGGAAGATCGGGAACACTCCTCCCTTGGCGAGAGCACGGAGCGCGCTATCGCCCGTTATCTGACGGGGAAGATCCCCCGCGTCATCGGCCCCTTGGAGCGCCGCCGCGCCGAAAGGCGGATGGCCTTCGCCCTGGACCACCCCGGGGACCGGCGGCGATTCGCGAACGAGACCAGGTGCCGCGCCTTCGTGCGCTGGAAGACGTTCGATGTCGGCAACGACTACCTTATCGTCTGGTCCCGGCAGCATTTCGGGCTGGAGGTTGAGATGTTCCGCGAGGCGGACGGCGCTGTTCTGTGGAAGGCCTCACATGTCGCCAGCCGCTCCGACGGCGGCCTGCCGCTGTCGCCGTTATCGGCGCCGGTCGCCGCCTTCGAGGCGACTCAGTTCAGCCAGGACGCCGATGTCATGCCGTCTCTGGTTGACGATGCGGTACGGAGAATCTTTGTGACCCTGCCGGATGTAAGTTAAAATCACGACTCTAAAGGGACGGTTGTGGCGCAGGCTTCCCTTCAAGGGGTTGGGGCAATCGATGTCCGCTTTGCTCGCCCCAGTTTCCGCGCCTCGGCAATCTGGGCGGGCATCATCGACAAGACGATTCCAGTTGTAATGTGCATAAGGAGAATTTGCCTGAACTTCCGTGGGGGCGATGACAGGCCGTGTCTACAAGTGACCGAGTGGGGGCAATCTGGCCCATGCAGGCCTACACTCATGGGCCTTGCCGTCCTTCACGGCTGGCCACAGTTCCATGACCGGCGGTGTCGCGCTAAGCTGATGCCCATGAGCGGCATGGTTTGGCTATAAACGGTTTGTAGATTAACTGTGGCAATGGCGTCCCGGAGGGACACGCCATGTCGCCTACTTGAAGAAGATCGTAGATAGACACTTCCTACGGCCACAGTTCCGTAACCAGCTGGATAGCGCTAAGCTGATGCCATGATGAAACGACTACTCACCATTCTCTGCTTACCCGCGCCTGACGTTGGCACTGAAGACGATCAAATAAAGATGTAGATG
>MPMA02019607.1_pt1 | contig 12974 bp, 11 predicted proteins | sample 1617361 | NCBI WGS metagenome assembly MPMA02 (sample SAMN05944807, study PRJNA350692) | marine metagenome | biome: marine; feature: ODZ; material: water; isolation source: 180 m water sample filtered on 0.2 um supor filter | place: Pacific Ocean | collected 2012-04-08 | depth 180m m | reverse complement strand
TTGTTGACCTGGTAGGGGATTTCGGTGACGACGATGGCCTCGCGGTCCTTGCGGATTTCCTCGATCGCGGTTTTTGCGCGGAGGATGACCGAACCGCGTCCGGTATGGAATGCGGAGTGGATTCCGGCCCGGCCCAAGATGATCCCGCCGGTTGGAAAATCCGGCCCTTTGACGTGAGCCATTAGGTCTTCGATGGAAATTTCCGGATTGTCAATGCAGGCGCAACAGGCGTCAATTACCTCGCCCAGATTATGGGGTGGAATATTGGTGGCCATGCCTACGGCTATTCCACCCGCGCCATTAACCAGAAGGTTTGGGAACTGGGCGGGAAGAACCGAGGGTTCCTCCACCGAGTTATCGTAGTTGGGCTGGAAATCCACCGTGTCCTTGTCGATGTCTTCCAACAGCGAATGGGCGGACAGAGCGAGACGGGTTTCGGTATAACGCATGGCTGCCGCACGGTCGCCATCCATGGATCCGAAATTGCCCTGCCCTTCCAGCAACGGCAGGCGCATGGAAAAAACCTGGGCCATGCGCACCATGGCGTCGTAGATGGCTTGGTCGCCGTGGGGATGGTACTTACCCATGACGTCGCCGACCACGCGGGCCGACTTGCGGAACGGCTTGTTATGGTCGTATCCACCCTCTTTCATGGCGTAAAGAATGCGGCGGTGGACCGGTTTCAGACCGTCTCTTGCATCGGGCAGCGCCCGTGAAACGATCACGCTCATGGCGTAATCGAGATAAGACCGGCGCATCTCTTCCTCGATGGTGACCGGAATGCTGTCTGACGGCTCTGAAGTCTGCGTGAGATTCACTAAATTTTACAAGTAAAATCAATATGATAGTAAAAAAAGCCGACGATGGCGCCGGCCCCTTTTACGAGGCTCTCAAATCTAGCAGATTTTGCCATCCGGAACAACGGAATCAGGGCGTGAATCGGGGACTTTTTTGAGCGTTTTTCTGCCCTGATTCAGGCTCTTTGGAAGCTCTTAATAAAAACCCGAAACAGAACTCCGCAGCGCTCCCTAAAAGGGAATGTCGTCGTTAAGATCGGGAGAAGGACCGGTGCCACCGGACTGGTCTCCGCCTCCCGTATCGCCGCCCGTATAGCCTCCTGTATCGCCGTCCATATCACCGCTGGAGGCGTCGTTGGAATCGCCTTTAGAATCGAGCATGGTCAGGACCCCGCGGAAGCGTTGCAGGACAACTTCGGTGGAATATTTCTCGACACCGCTTTGATCGGTCCATTTTCTGGTCTGGAGCTGGCCTTCGAGGTAGATCTTGCTTCCCTTATGGACGTATTGCTCCACCACATCGATGAGCTTTTCATCGAAGATCACCACCCTGTGCCATTCGGTTTTCTCGCGCCGTTCGTTGGCCCGTTTATCGAACCACCTTTCCGAAGTGGCCACGGAAAGATTGGCGACCCGGTTGCCGTTCTGCATGGTGCGGATTTCGGGGTCACGGCCCAGATTACCCACCAGGATGACTTTGTTCACGCTGCCTGACATCAATAGCTGACCTTATTCTTGGCCGCCGCGGCGGCCGGGTGGAGAAGACGTTTCGCACTCTACACGCAAAGGAAAGCTTTTCGCCACCGCCTTTGCATGGATGGAGAATTTTATCCCGGGAATACCCGTCAAGGCTCGCCATTGCCCCCCTGCAGTGCTTATAGTGGGGGGTTTCCCTTTTTCCGGAAAAACAGGCGAAAATTTCCTTATGGCATCGAAAAAAAGCTCAAAAAAATCCCCTTCCAAGGCCCTCGGGAACAAGAAAGTCCGCACGGTAAAGAAAGCCAAGGCCCCAAACGATGGTCACGTTATCAGCGTCAGCGGCGCCCGCGAACACAATCTCAAAAATATCCATGTGGATATCCCCCGCGACAGGCTGGTGGTGATTACAGGGCTGTCGGGGTCTGGCAAATCGTCGCTGGCCTTCGACACCATCTACGCCGAGGGCCAGCGCCGCTATGTGGAAAGCCTGTCGGCCTACGCCCGCCAGTTCCTCGAGCTGATGCAGAAACCCGACGTGGATTCAATCGAGGGGCTGTCTCCGGCCATCTCCATCGAACAGAAAACCACCTCCCGCAATCCCCGTTCCACTGTGGGCACGGTGACGGAAATTTACGATTACCTGCGTCTGCTGTATGCCCGCATAGGGGTGCCCTATTCCCCGGCTACCGGGCTTCCCATCGAATCCCAGACCATTTCCCAGATGGTGGATGGAATCATGACACTGTCCGAAGGCACGCGCATTTACCTGCTGGCGCCGGTGGTGCGGGGGCGCAAGGGGGAATACCGGCGGGAACTCAAAGACCTGCAAAAACGCGGTTTCCAGCGCGTCAAGGTGGATGGCGAGATGTACGAAATCGATGAGGTGCCGGCGCTCAACAAGAAGATCAAGCATGACATCGAGGCGGTGGTGGACCGTCTCGTGTTGCGCGGCGACCTGGAAACCCGGCTCGCCGACAGTCTCGAAACCGCGTTGGGGCTCTCTGACGGGCTGGTGTTCTGTGAAAACGCCGACAGCGGGAAGCGTCAGACTTTTTCCGCCCGTTTCGCCTGTCCTCAATCGGGGTTCACCATAGACGAGATCGAACCGCGGCTGTTTTCCTTCAATAATCCTTACGGGGCCTGCCCCGAATGCGACGGGCTGGGGGTGCGGCGTATGTTCGATCCCGAACGTATCGTCCACGACGAACGACTGTCTCTGCGCGAAGGAGCCGTGCAGCCTTGGGCCAACGCTCCTACCCGTCATTATGCCCAGACCCTGGACGGGCTCGCCCGTCATTACGGTTTCAGCACTGACGTCCCGTGGCGGGACCTGCCGGAGTCCGTCCATCGGATTATCCTCTACGGGTCTGGCGATGAGGCCGTGACCATGGATTACGAGGACGGGTTCAAGAGCTATTCCGTCACCAACCCCTTCGACGGGGTGATTCCCAACCTTGAGAAACGCCTGCGCAAGGGTGACACGTGGCTCAAGGAGGAACTCTCGCGCTTCATGAGCGACTATCCCTGCCAAAGCTGTAGCGGCAAGCGTCTCAAGCCGGAAGCCCTGGCCGTGAAGATCGAGGGGTTGGACATCACCGAAGTGACCCATATGTCCATTTCCGAGGCGCTGGCGTGGTTCTCGGGGCTGGGGGCTAAACTCACCTCCAAGCGCCGCGAGATTGCACGGCGCATTCTTCGTGAGATCAATGAAAGACTGGGGTTTCTGAATAATGTGGGGCTGGAATACCTGACCCTGTCACGGGCTTCGCGCACCCTTTCGGGGGGCGAATCCCAGCGCATCCGGTTGGCCTCGCAGATCGGGTCGGGGCTCACCGGCGTGCTTTACGTGCTTGACGAGCCCTCCATCGGACTCCATCAACGCGACAACCGGCGTCTTCTCGACACCCTGATCCGGCTGCGCGACCTCGGAAATTCGGTGCTGGTGGTAGAACATGACGAGGAAGCCATCCTGTCGGCCGATACCCTGATCGACATGGGTCTGGGGGCGGGTATCCATGGCGGCGAAGTAGTGGCCACGGGCACCCCGCGGGAAGTTATGGCCTGCAAGGAAAGCCTCACCGCCCAGTACCTGACCGGGGAGCGCTTTATACCGGTTCCCGGGTCACGGCGCCCTGGAAAGCTGGGGCAGGCCATCAAAGTCCACGGGGCGCGGGCCAACAACCTCCAGAACCTCGACGTAACCATCCCCCTGGGCTGTTTCGTCTGCGTCACCGGGGTCTCGGGCGGCGGTAAGTCGTCGCTGATTATCGAAACCCTGTACAAGGCCCTGGCACGGCGTATTTTCGGGGCACGGGAACATGCCGGGGACCATGACCGTATCGATGGCATCGCCTTCATCGACAAGATCGTGGATATCGACCAGTCGCCCATCGGCCGCACGCCACGCTCTAACCCGGCCACCTATACCGGGGCCTTCACCCCCATCCGCGAATGGTTCGCCGGGCTGCCCGAGGCCAAGGCCCGGGGCTACAAGCCGGGGCGGTTTTCCTTCAACGTCAAGGGCGGCCGCTGCGAGGCCTGCCAGGGCGATGGCATGATCAAGATCGAGATGCATTTCCTGCCCGACGTCTATGTGCAATGCGACGAATGCAAGGGCCGCCGCTATAACCGTGAGACTCTTGAAATAAAGTTTAAAGACAAGTCAATAGCAGATATTCTTGATATGACAGTTGAAGAAAGTGCTGTCTTTTTCAAGGCGGTTCCCATCATCCGCAATAAGCTCGATACCCTGCACAAGGTGGGTCTCGACTACATCCATGTAGGACAGGCCGCCACTACCTTGTCCGGCGGCGAGGCGCAGCGCGTGAAACTGGCCAAGGAACTCTCCAAGCGGGGCACGGGACGCACCATGTACATCCTCGATGAGCCCACCACCGGCCTCCATTACGAAGATGTGCGCAAATTGCTGGATGTGCTCCAAGCATTGGTGGACCAGGGCAATTCGGTGGTGGTGATCGAGCATAATCTGGAAGTCATCAAGACCGCCGACTGGATTATCGACCTCGGGCCCGAGGGCGGCGACAAGGGCGGGCGTGTCGTCGCCGAGGGCACGCCCGAGGACGTGGCGCAGGTGGCGGCGAGTTATACCGGACAGTATCTGGCGCCCATTGTGGGGGCCAAGCCCCGTCGCAAGAAACGGGCATGATGGAAGCAAGTCCCGTTCACGTGATCGGCGGCGGGCTGGCGGGCTCGGAGGCCGTGGGGCAGATCTCCCACGGCCCTTGTTATTCCTCGCTTTTGCCGGCTTGCAGCCTGGCCCTAGCCGCCTTGATAAGGGGATGATCCTCGGCGCAAGCGCCCTCCTCCGACCCGCCCTTTGTTCCCAGCCCGATTTCGCCCGCCATCACGCGTGAGGCAAAGGTGGTTGCCAGCTCCGGATCATTGGCGGGATTGAGCCTCGCGGCTAACTCTCTGGCCGCCGCCACGGCCGTCCCGGGCCAGAGCCAGGAAAGACGAAGCTCCTCTCCGGGGTGGGGATTTTGCCAGACGTGCTGGAGGCTTCGGGCGCCTCTTCCCGTTTCCACCACTTCAAGAACCCCCTCAACATACTCACGATGGCCGTTGTCTAGGCGGAACAGGGCATTTTCTGGGCAGGGGCCTTCAAATATCATGTGTATGTCGCGCTGATCCGTGGGGTCCCTGACCTGGAAAGTGAATACCGCCTCCTGGTTCCGCAAATCGCACAGGATCTCCATTTCCTCGTTCAGGGTGAAGACCCCGCCCGCATCCACGGGGTGCGGCAATGTAAAATCGAGCATGAGGGACCGCGATTCCGAGATCTCTGGCACCGGCTCGATTGCTCCGGTGTTTTCCATACGGCATCTATAGCCCCAATTTTTAAGCAGGGCAGTGGGATCAATACGGGTGGGTTCGGTGATGAATTTCTGAAGACGCAGGCTCGTCAGACCGTCGCGCCGGGACTGATAGGTGGTTGCGGTCTCGATATATCCGCAAACGGCTCCCTCTTCACCTCTCGCGCCAAAGGTAATGGTGGTCTTGTCACGGAGAATCCGCACATGATGACGCCCCCTCATATACCGTCCGACTAGAGTAAAAAAGGCCATGCAGATGATATTTTTTAATCTTAAAAGATAATTTTTCAGGACTAACCCTCCAAAATAAGAGATGAAGCCTCAATTATGGCCATGAGGAATACCCTTCATTTATCTGCAAAGAGTTGAAAGCAGCGGGCCATGACCAAACATATAGTCCACTCTCAAAGCAAAGGCCTTCGGAAAAGACGGATTGATACCAGAACTAGAATGTATAATTGTTGAATCCACTAGATTTAGTATTTAAAATCGTTCTGATTTATTAAATCCCTTTCCCGAAAGAGGCACCTCAAACGCCATTCAACGAAGGAAACAGTTATGAAGCAACCGCTTGAATCCCTGAATATGACGGTCGTTCTCGGCCTCGTGCTCACTCTCATCATGACCTGTGTGGTGGCCTCCACCGGCTATTCGTCGGCCATGGACCTCTATCAGTCGCCTGTCATCATCCGCTGGCTGCACGTGGTCAGCGGCGTCATGTGGGTCGGCCTGCTGTGGTATTTCAATTTCGTACAGATCCCCAACATGCCGAATATTCCCGATGATCAGAAACCCGCCATTGGCAAGATTATCGCCCCTGCGGCCCTTTTCTGGTTCCGCTGGGCTGCCATGGGCACCATCATCTTCGGCCTCTATCTTGCTCAGCTTAACGGCTATCTGGCCGAGGCCCTGACGCTGAGCGGTGGACCCAACACGGTAGCTATCGGCATCGGCATGTGGCTGGGGCTGATTATGTGGTTCAACGTATGGTTCGTGATCTGGCCAAACCAGAAAAAGGCGCTGGGTATCGTCGAAACCGATGCCGACGCGAAAGCGGCGGCGGCCCGCACCGCCATGTTGTTCTCGCGGACCAATACCCTGCTTTCCTTCCCCATGCTACTGGCCATGGTATCGGCCCAAAATATCTAGAACTCATAATATCTAGTCTGAATTTCCAGATATTAGTCCAACTGTCAAAAGCGGAAGCTTTTTCCCGGAGCCCTCTGAAATTCAGGGGGCTCCGGTTTCTTTCCCACCCCTATTTCTCAGGTAAGGGCTAGAATGGTTTCCTGCCCCAGGAGATAGCGGAAGAAAAGGGGAGCAGCGTGGTGCTGGCTACAATCTACGCTGGCTGAGACCCTGGATTTGCTATCAGGATACGGTTTTTACCGCCGTTACGGGAGGGTTTCCTCGCCGGTCGGAGCCGGGGCCGTGGGGCCTTCGCTGACATCGCGGCGCAGCTTCAATTTGATCAACAGCGGTGCGGCCACGAATATGGAAGAATAGGTGCCCACGAAAACGCCCCAGATCATGGCGAAAACAAAGTCGTGGATCACCTCGCCGCCGAAGAAATAGAGGGCGAGAAGCGCCAACAGGGTGGTGACGCTGGTCATGGTGGTGCGGGCCAGAGTCTGGTTGATGCTCCGGTTGAGAAGATCGGGAAGCGCCATCTTCCTGAATTTGCGCAGGTTCTCGCGGACCCGGTCATAGACCACCACGGTATCGTTGATGGAGTAGCCAGCGATAGTGAGGATAGCGGCAATGGTGGACAGATTGAACTCAAGCTGAAGGATGGCGAACAGGCCGATAGTAGTAATCACGTCATGCATCAGCGCCACCACCGCGCCAATACCAAACTGCCACTCGAAACGGAACCAGATGTAAATCATGATTGCCAACAGCGACAGGCACACGGCCCAGGTCCCGGCCTCGATCAGTTCCGCGCCCACCTTGGGGCCAACGAACTCCGTGCGCCGATAGTCTGGCCCCTCTCCCAGGGCTTCCTTGACGGCGGTAATCGCCGCCAATTGCGCCTTTTCGTCACCTTCCTGGCGCTGGACACGGATAAGGATGTTTTCGGGTTCGCCAAATTCCTGGATTTCCACCTCGCCAAGATCCAGCCCGTCAAGCTGCGTGCGCAGGGAAGGAATATCAGGGGCCTGTTCGAACTTCACGTCGATCATGATGCCGCCCTGGAAATCGATTCCGAAATTAAGGCCGCGTACGGTGAAAAAGAGAAGGGACAGAAGAATCATCGCCAGCGACAGGGAAAAAGCGGCGATACGCTTTCCGGTGAAGTCGAGATTGGTGTCCGCAGGGACGAGTTTGATGAGTCGCATTGTGCTTCGACCTTAGACTGGCAGCTTTTCTGGACGGCGGCGGCGAAGCCACGTCACCACCATAAACCGTGTGACCATAATAGCGGTGAACATGGAGGTGACGATGCCGATGGACAGCGTAACGGCAAAACCCTTGATGGGGCCAGAGCCGAACTCGAACAGGAACAGCGCCGCGATTAGGGTCGTCACATTGGCATCGATAATGGTGGTCAGCGCCCGCTTGTAACCGGCCTCGATGGCGTTGATGGGGGTCCGCTCGCCCATGGTTTCTTCGCGTATATGCTCGAAAATCAGCACATTGGCGTCCACGGCCATGCCCACGGTAAGGACAATTCCGGCGATACCCGGCAGGGTGAGCGTCGCCTGCAACAGTGATAGGGCGCCAAAGATTAGGGCAAGATTTATCATCAGGGCCACGTCGGCCATAAGGCCGAACAGCCCGTATCCCAAAAACATGAAAACAATCACGGCCAGAAGACCAATGACACAGGCGATCTTGCCGGCGGCGATGGAATCGGCGCCGAGACTAGGACCGACACTGCGTTCCTCAAGAATGGTCAGGGGCGCGGGCAGCGCGCCCGCACGCAGCAACAGCGCCAGATCATTGGCCGATTGAGCGCTGAAACTGCCGGAAATCTGACCGCTGCCACCAAGGATGGGCTCCCGGATCACCGGCGCGCTAACCACCCTGCCGTCGAGAATGATAACCAGACGCTTGCTGACGTTGTCGGTGGTTACCTTGCCGAATTTCCTCGCGCCCACGGAATCGAACTTGAAGTTCACGATCCACCGTCCCGTATTGGAATCATAAGTGGCTTGGGCGTTATCAAGGCGGTCGCCGCTGACCATGACGCGTTTGCGCACCACGAAGAAAGACTCGACGCTGGAAGGATCGCTAGAGGGTACGATCATAGCGCCAACCGGGGCCTTGTTATCTTTGATCATGGCCGGGGTTTTCTTGTCGAGAAGATGCAAGGTGAGTTTCGCCGTGCGCCCGAGAAGATTTTTGATGTGTTCGGGGTCTTTTATGCCGGGAAGCTGGATCAGAATGCGGTCGGCCCCCTGACGCTGGATGGTGGGTTCGCGGGTGCCGGTTTCATCAATACGGCGGCGAACGATTTCAATGGATTGTGACATGGTGGCGGTTTCCATCTCGCGCAGGGTTTGCGGACTGTAGGAAACCTTGAAACCTCCCTCCTCTCCATGCTCGATCACAAGGCCGGGCTCCAAATCACGCACCAATGTGCGGACTGCATCGCTCTCATAAGAATCGGTCAGGGTGAAGCTCAGGGATTCCCCAGCAGCGCCAAGCCTCCGATAACCGATTTTTTCTTTACGCAGGGCGCTACGGATGGAATCAACCAGCGAGTCTAGCCTCTCGGTTGTCACCGAGCCCACATCCACCTCCAGCAGAAGATGGGAGCCACCTTGAAGATCAAGGCCAAGATTAATTTGCTGATGGGGCAGCCAGCCGGGAAGTTCGTTCGCGGTTTGACGGTCGAGGAAATTGGGCAGCGCGAAAGCAATGCCCGACACGCAGAGGATGGCGATCAGGATAATCTTCCATTTGGCAAAATAAAGCATGAGGACAGGACGCCTTAAGGGATTATCCGTTTTTCCTGGATCTGCCGCGTTTGCGGCCGCGTTTTTCCCCGGCTTTCTCGTCTGGGCTCTCCCTCTCCGTTGTTTCTGGCTTGTCGTTGGCCACCGGTTCGGTCTTGGAGAGCACATCGGCCACAGTTCCCCGCATCACGGACACCCGCACGTCTTGGGAAATATCTACTAGAAGTTCATTGTCATTAACCCGGGCCACGGTGCCGACGATACCGCCGCCGGTGACGATACGGTCGCCGCGGCGGATGGCGTCGAGCATGGCGTTATGTTCCTTCATTTTCTTTTGCTGGGGACGGATCAGAAGGAAATAGAAAACCGCACCAATAAGGATCAGCGGCAGAAACATCTGGAATATGGATGGCTCCGCAGCGCCGGCGGTCTGGGCGAAAGCGTCGGAAATAAACATGCGTGGCCCCGCAATAGGCTCAAAGAGTGTGCCGGACTATAACGGCAGGGTGTATATTTGCAACCGTCCTGCGGAACTGATTCCCAGAGCGGGACCCGCTCTAAAGATACTTGGTGGGGTCCACGGCGCGGGTGCCGCGCCGCAGTTCGAAATGAAGTTGCGGTTTCGAGACGTTGCCCGTGCTTCCGGCGTGTGCCACCACCTGGCCCCGCCTCACCTTTTGCCCCCGTTTAACAAGAATTGAATCGTTATGGGCGTAGGCCGATGTCCAGCCTCCGGCGTGCTTGATCAACAACAGATTACCGAATCCCTGTAGTTCGTTTCCCGAGTAAACCACCACGCCGTTTTCCGCGGCCTCCACGGGCGCGCCTTTGCTTGCCAGGATATTTATGCCGTCATTGTGGAGCCCTCCCCTACCGGGGCCGTAGACACTGACGACCTTACCCCGCAGCGGCATGTGAAAGCGGCTGGAGACGCGGGGCGGCGGCGCGTAGGAATCGGGCCTCTTTGGAACATCTCCGGATATTCCGTTTTTTCCTACCGCACCCGGGGAAGAGTCCACCTTAAGTGACGATGTGTTTTTCGATGCCGCCGGGGAAGGGGGTGAAATGGTGCCGGGAAGCCTCAGCTTTTGCCCGACACGGATTTTTCCCGGAGGATTGAGCCGGTTGACGCGGGCAAGCAGGCTCATATCTACCCTATAGCGCCGTGAAATGCTGTACAGCGTATCTCCGGCAACCACGGTATGGGTGCGGCTTCGCGGCAGGAAAAGCACCGACCCCACCAACAGCGTATAGGGCGGCCGTAACCGGTTGGCCTCGATCAGATCACGCAAGGGAACGTTATGTTTGCGGGCGATGCCAAACAGGGTGTCTCCCCGCTGCACCCGCACCTCGCCCTTACCGGTTATCGCTGCAGGCTTGGGAATTTTTGCCAGGGCCTCTTCCTGGGTTTTTACCGGCCCCTTGCGCCGGCCATAGGGGTCCTCGCCATAGATATAGCGCTCGCATCCCGTCAGAACCGCACTTAAAGCGGAGCATAAATACAAGACAACTAAATGGGCGGTGATCAGGCGCGGCATGGGCGGAGTTTATATCTCACCGGCGCCGCCTTCAATCTGCTCCGGAATCGGGTTCACCTTCCACCAGCGGCACGAAACGCACAGGCAACAGTTCCTCATGGTCGAAACCGTCAGCCGTGCGAGTAATGCGCAAAACTTGCTGGTTCCCGTATTCATCGCCCACAGGAACAATCATAATGCCGCCTTCCTCAAGCTGATTTGCCAATGCTGGGGGTACATCCGCAGCCGCCGCGGTGACGAGAATACGGGCGATGGGAGCCTGTTCCGGCCAGCCCTTGGAGCCATCCCCCACCCGCGTGGTGATATTGGTAAGGCCCAACTCGGCGAATCGTTTCTCTGCCTGGGCCATGAGCCGCTTATAACGTTCGATGGTGTAGACCCGACGGCACAGCCTGGAAAGGATGGCAGTCTGATAGCCTGATCCGGTGCCCACTTCGAGAACTCGCATGCGCTCTTCCATCCGCAGGGCCTGGGTCATCACACCTACCACCAGGGGCTGGCTTATGGTCTGGCCACAGTCGATAGGAAGGGCCACATTTTCGTACGCGCGGTCATGGAGAGCCTCAGGCAGGAACACCTCCCGCGGGGTCAGCTCGATGGCCGACAACACACTGGTATCGCTGATCCAGGACCGTCGTAGTTCCATGATGAGACGGATTTTCTTGGCCTCAAGATTCACGGGAGTACCTTTTTCAAGCTCCTGATGGCCGCCTTGTGAGTGAGGTCCGGCTTCAGCGATGCCTTAAACATCTGGGGCAATCACCTCAAGCCCCCCCATGTAGGAGCGCAGCGCCTCTGGCACCTCCACCGATCCGTCGGCGCGCTGATAGTTCTCAAGGATAGCAATGAGGGTGCGGCCCACGGCGATACCCGAACCGTTGAGAGTGTGAACGAAACGGGTGCCCTTGGCTTGCGCCGGACGGAACCGCGCCTTCATGCGCCGTGCCTGGAAGTCGCCACAGTTGGAACAGCTCGAAATCTCGCGATAGGTGTCTTGGTTCGGCAGCCACACCTCGATATCGTAAGTCTTGCGAGCGCCGAATCCGGTGTCCCCGGAACACAAAACAACCACGCGGTACGGCAGGCCGAGTCGTTTCAGTACTTCCTCGGCGCAGCTTGTCATGCGTTCCAGTTCTTCTTCCGACTCATCAGGGTGGACGATGCTCACCAGTTCCACCTTGGTGAACTGGTGCTGGCGGATCATGCCGCGGGTATCCTTGCCCGCCGCCCCGGCCTCGGAGCGGAAACACCATGTCATGGCGGTATAGCGGCATGGCAAATAGTCCTCCTCGATGATTTGATCGGCCACCATATTGGTGAGCGGCACCTCGGCGGTGGGGATGAGCCAGTAATCGTCTTCCGTATGAAAGAGGTCCGCGGCGAATTTAGGCAGCTGGCCAGTGCCGAACAGGGCGTTGTCGCGCACCAGGGCGGGCGGGTTGACCTCCGTATAGCCATGCTCGGTGGTGTGGAGATCGAGCATGAAGGCCGCCAGCGCCCTTTCCATCCGAGCCAGGGAGCCCGAGAGCAGAACAAACCGCGCCCCGGACATCTTCGCCGCGGTGTCGAAATCCATACCTCCCAAGCCTTCTCCTACCTCCACATGATCCTTAGGCATAAAGTCGAAGGCCGGCGGATTGCCCACATTACGCACAACCTTGTTGGCGCTTTCGTCAGCGCCGTCGGGAACGTCCTCGGTCAGAATATTGGGCAGCCCAGCAAGAAGGGCGTCGAGTTTCTCGCTCTGTTCCCGTCCTTGCTCCTCCAGGGCCTGCATCTCGTCTTTCAGTGCCGCCACCTGGGCCATGCATTTTTCGGCCTCAGCCTCCTCACCCTTGCCCTTCAAAACTCCGATCTCCTTGGAAAGGTCGTTGCGGAGCCCCTGCTTCTCCTGCAGGGCGGTCTGCACCTCGCGGCGCGAGGAATCGAATTTTAAAAGGGCTAAACTGCCAGGCTCGGAAATACCCCGGCGCTTCATGGCGGCGTCGAAGTCCTCGGGGTTTTCACGAATCCATTTGATGTCGAGCATGGGACGTCTGGTCCTGTTCCTTCTTTCCGGGGTTATACGGGGTCAGAGGAGACCCGTCCACACCCGGCGCTCATTCGCTCTCCGGTGGTTCCGGCTCAGGATCGTCCCGGCGTTTCTCAATACACTTCACGGCGAGAATAGAAAACTCGTAGAGCAGCAATATGGGCAGGGCCAGC
>MPMA02002641.1_pt1 | contig 13013 bp, 7 predicted proteins | sample 1617361 | NCBI WGS metagenome assembly MPMA02 (sample SAMN05944807, study PRJNA350692) | marine metagenome | biome: marine; feature: ODZ; material: water; isolation source: 180 m water sample filtered on 0.2 um supor filter | place: Pacific Ocean | collected 2012-04-08 | depth 180m m | reverse complement strand
GAAGATGGGGGGAAACCTTTTCCCAGACCTCATCCCTGATGACGAAACGTCCCGTGTTCATCAAAACCTCCTTGCAAAAGGAAGTTTGAATCACTTTTTGACGCTCTTGGGAATCCCTTAAATGTCAACAGGCCCTAGCCCCGCCCCCTTTTCGGGCGGGGCTTTGTTTATTGCGTTTGCCCGACTGCCCAGCGGGTAGTAGCATTGCTGCGTTCAACAAGGTGGATGCTCAACAAAAATCCACGAATTCGGAGGATTGATCATGAGTGACCAAAGTTCAGGTGGCGTCGAGCAAAGCGGCAAGTCCGGCGGCGATGCATCGGCCGGTGCCGGTGCGGGATCGTACTCAGGTGCCAGCGCGGGTACCAGTCAGTGGGGCGCCAGTGGCGCCGAAGCCGACACCCATGCCCATTCCGGGGCCGGGGCCGGGGCCGGGGCCGGGGCGGCCGGTGGCGACGCAACCGATCAGACCCGAATCGGCTCGATAAACGTCAGCTCGTAAGCCCTAGCACAATAGCGCCGGCGATGGATGCCGCCCGGTGGGCGGGGTTCATCCCGGGCGATTTTTTTGACCGGCCTTGAAACCGCGCATCGCCATCTTTTCGGGTGAGAACTCGGCCCAGGCGGCCGACGTCGCCGCCGCCGTCAAGGCCCAAGGCGGCACGCCGCTGGTTTTCGACATCGGCCTCGGCGGCGCTACCGCGGTCAGCCTGCGGCCCGGCGGCGGCTCCTGGCAGGGCTGCGATTTCGCCGACATCGCGGCCATCCACATCCGTTGCACGGCACCCAACACGATGCCCTCGCTGCCGCCGCTGCTGAATGCCGCAAGCTTCGCCGAACAGCGCCTCGCCTTCCTGCGTGAGCAGTCCTACCAGGCCACCACCTACGCCTTCTTCGAGCACCTGGCCGGAGCGGGCAAACTGGTGGTCAACCGGCTGACGCGGGGTTTCACCGACCACAATGCCAAGGCCCAGCTTTTTCAGAAGCTGCGGCGCTGGCGCATCGGCGTGCCCGAAACCATCAGCACCAACCATCCCGGCACCGCCGCCGCCTTCGTCGAGCGTCACGGCGAGGTGGTGGCCAAACCGGCCATCGGCGTCGGCTCGACGCGGCTGGTGGACGTGGGCGACCGCGCCCGACTGGCCGAGGTGGCACTGTGTCCGGTGCTGCTGCAACGTTTCGTGGCCGGCCAGACGCTGCGCTTGCACGTGGTCGGCGACAAGGTCGTGCTGCCGCTGGAGATCGACACCCAGGGCCACGTCGATTCGCGCACCGCACCGACCGCTTTCCGTTATACCGCCATGGCGCCTAGCCATCGTGCCCAAGTGGTGCGGGCAACCCGGCTGCTGGGCCTTCACTATGCCGCCTGGGACGGCATCGTCGGCGCCGAGGATGGCCGGCTCTACCTCTTGGATTGCAACCCCGGGCCGTCGCTGATGTGGATCGGCCCCGATTTCCGCGAAATCGTCTGCCGCGGGCTGGCCAGCTACCTGGTCGCCTGGGCCCAAAGCGGCTCGTTGCGCCAGGCCCGGGCGGCGGTGCAGGCCTGGTCGCCATGAGGGCCTGCGGATACGCACCCCGTGGTGCGAAACAAGCTGCGGCTGTGCTAAGTTCTGGCCAACCCGGCTGGCGTCCGGCCTAGAGGGAGGCAAGGGTTGTCGGATCAATCGAACAAAGGCGGCGTGAAGGTCGAGCAACGCCTGGCCCAGGACACGCGCCATGCCGTGCGCGCCGCCAAGATTCTCTATTCGCCACCCGGCGTGGTGCTGCGCGGCCCCATCTACATGGTCTTTCTGGTGGTCTTCGGCGCCCTGGTCTATTCGGTGTTCGCCAAGAAGGACATCCTGGTGGTGGCGCCCTTGAAGCTGGAGCGCAAGATTCACACCGTCGAGGCTCTGGGCGGCGGCCTGATCACCGAGATTCTGGCCACCGAGGACACCATCGTGCAGGTCGGCGACCCATTGCTGGTGGTGCAGGAGAAGTTCCGCGCCGCCATGAGCCCCGAACAGGAGGCCCTGCAGGCCCGCGTCGAGGAGATGGAGAAGCAGCGCCGCGATGTCGAGCGCGACTACGAGTTCCAGATCTCGCAACGCCGGCGTGACTACCTCGATGCCTCGGGCCAGAAGGAGATCCGCTCCTCGGGCCTCACGTCACGCATGCTGCAAACCCAGCAACAGATCGCCACCGTCGAGCGCGGCAAGCGCCAAATCGAGGAGCAGAGCCGCATCCGGGCTTCCGATTTCCGCTCCCGCATCCAGCAAATCGAACAGCAGATCGACACCGCCAAGCGCAGCCAGCGCCAGGTCACGCTGCAAAGCCGCACCCGGGCCTCGGCCCTCAAGGGGCGCATCCTGCAGACCGAGCAGCAGATCGCCACGGCGCGGCGCAACCAGCGCCGCATCGTCGAGCAGAGCCGCACCCGGGCCTCGGCCCTCGAAGGCCGCATCCTGCAGACCGAACAGCAGATCGCCACGGTTCGGCGCAGCACCGCCCGCTTTGACGAGGAGGTCGAGGACGCGCGCCGCGATTATGAGGAAAAGAAGGAGCTTTTCGAGCAGCGCGACATCACCCGGCCCGAGCTCGAGGCGGCCGACGACCGGGTCAAGAATCTGGAAAAGTCGGTGGCCGACTCCCAGTCCCAGGAGATTCAGCTCGAACTGACCAAATCACAGCTCCAGGAGGAATTTGACCAGGTTGCCATCGGGCGCGACAAATCGATCGCCGATTCGCGTTCCCAGGCCGTGCAGCTCGAGCTGACCAAATCACAGCACCAGGAGGAGTACGACCAAGTCGATATCGAGCGCCAAAAGGCCATCGCCGATGCCCGGGCCCAGATCGTGCAGCTCGGCCTCAACCTGGGCCAACTCAAGGAGGAATACCAGCTTGTCGACGCCGAGCGCGACAAGGCCATCGCCGATGCCGCCGCCCAGGTGGCGCAGTTCAATCTCAGCCTCGAACAGAGCCGGCGCGAGTTCAAGCAGCTCTCCGACCAGCAGTTGCTGACCATCATCCAGGAGGATATTCGCAAGCTCGAAGGCAACAAGGAACGCGACGTGCGCGAGTTGGATGACTATATCCGCGGCCTCAAGGCCCGCATCGCCGAGGCCGACACGCTGGTGCCGGGCGTGCGCTACGGCGACCGCATGGTCAATTACAAGAGCATTCTCGACGGCATCGTCACCCGCATCCACGTCAGCAAAGGGAACGTCATCGGGGCCGGCAACGATCTCGTCACCATGGTCTCCTCCATGGCGCCGCTGGAAGCCGTGGCCTACGTCCAGAACCAGGATATCGGTCAGCTGCGCCGGGGCCAGCCGGTCAAGATCAAGTACTTCGCCTACCCCTTCCAGGAATGGGGCATCCAGCTTGGTACGATTTCCGAAATTTCGACCAAGCCCAGCGGCGAGGCGGGCCGCGAAAGCATGTACACCATTCGCGTCGCGCTGGACACCGAGATCATCACGAAAAAAAGAACCCGCCCGCGCAAGCTCGAGATGGGTCTGGAAGGCGTGGCCGAAGTCAAGACCGGTGAGAAACGGCTGATCTCCATCGTCTTCTCGCCCTTTGCCCGATTCTTCGAAGAACCTGGCGGTGACGGCGACGGTGGCGACGGTGGCGACGGTGACGATGGCGGCGGCGAGGCCTGAGAATGGTCGACATCAACCGGCGGGCAATCCACGAAATCCTCAACACCCACGTCATGTTCGCCATGCTCGACGATGTCGACAAGGCGGTGGTGGCATCGATCTTCGAGGCCCGCGCCTTCGCTCGCGACCAGGTCGTGGCCGAGCAGGGCACGGCCATCGAGGGCCTCTATATCGTCCATTCCGGCCGGGTGCGGCTGAAGGAGGACGCCGAGGGCAAGATCGAGAGCCTGGGCCTCTCCGGCACGGGCTCGTCGTTTGGCGAGATGTCGCTTTTGGAGGACGCCGATTGGGACTACCAGATCGTCGCCGCCGACGACCGCGTGGTGATGTTCTTTGCCCCGGCCGACAGCATTCGCGAACTGGTCGAGGACCAGCCCTCGATCAAGGAGCACTTCCGGGCCACGGTGGGGCTGGTCGAGCTGGCCGGCCTGGTGCGGGGCCTTTTGGGCGATGCCGAATACGAGCAGAAGGACTTCCTCGACATCCTCAAGAAGGTCGGCGTCAAGGTGGTGCGCCAGGGCGAGACGGTGTTCGAACAAGGCATCGCCGACCCGCGGCTCTATTTCATCGAGCGCGGCCAGGTCGACATCTCCTGGCAGCCGGTCGAGGGCGACCCCATCATCCTCGACCGCGAGAGCCGGGGAAGCCTGATCGGCGTGCCCGGCGCCCTGGCCGATATCGAACCCGACGGCATGCAAGCCAATTCAGCAGTGGCTTTGCGTGACGTCACGGTGCTGGTGATCCAGCAGACCGAGGTCAGCCGTATCCTCGAGATCAACGTGGCACTTCACGAGCGCTTGCGCCTGCGGGCGGTCGAGCTCAGGGAGGCCGAGAGCCTGGAGCAACGCAGCCGCGAGCGGGCCGAGGGCGTCGATCTCAGGATCAAGCTGGCCGAAGGTCTGACCGAGGAAGAGTTCAGCCGCTTCGAGGAGGAGAAGGAGATCTCCGCCTTCCAGGTGGTGCGCCAGAACGAGGAAGCGGATTGCGCCGCCGCCTGCCTGACCATGGTGCTCAAACACGCCGAAAAGAATTTCCAGCTCGGTGCCATCCGCGAGCTGACCAGCCTGCACAACGAATATCCCTCGCCCATGGAGATCATCTCAGGCGCCGAGTTGCTGGGCATACGGGCCAAGGCCACGGCTCTTAACTGGACCGATCTCAAGCGCGCCAAGCTGCCCGGCATCGCCGCCTGGGAAGGCTTTCACTACGTCGTGGTCTACAAGGTCACCGAAACCGCGGTGCACATTGCCGACCCGGCCGAAGGCATCCGCAAGGTGCGCAAGGCCGACTTCCTCAAGTCATGGTCCAAGGCCGAGCTCTTGGATCCCGACATCGCCGATGCCCAAAGCGGCGTCTTCATCCTGCTCGAGCCGACGGTGCAGATGGAGCACCTGGAGCCGCCCAAGAAGCCTTATCTCCATTTCATCCGCTACATCACGCCGCACAAGAAGTATCTCGGCGAGGCATTGCTGGCGGCGCTGTTGATCAACATCCTCAGTCTGGCCTCGCCGCTTTTTATCCAGACCATCATCGATACCGTGATCGTGCACCAGGACGTGGCGCTGCTGAACATGATGCTGGCCGGCATGGTGATGGCCACCGGCTTCATGACGCTGACCACTTTCGCCCAGTCGCTGCTGCTCAATTTCACCACGGCGCGGATCGATATGCGGCTGGTGTCGGAGTTCTATCGGCACGTTCTCAGCCTGCCCATGAGCTTCTTTCACACCCATAACAAGGGTGAGATTCTGACGCGCTTTGGCGAGAACCAGAAGATCCGCGCCATCATCGCCGGCCAGACCATCACCACCATTCTCAACATGATGATGGTGGTCATCTACTTCTTCATGATGTTCGCCTACAACACCAAACTGGCGATCATCGTGGCGGCTTTCCTGCCCGTCTACATCGGCATCGTCACCTACTTCACGCCGCGCATCAAGGCGCTGAACCAGGAGATCTTCGTCGCCAACTCGCAGGCCCAGAGCTTTCTCATCGAATCGCTCAACGGCATCGAGCCGCTGAAGGCCACGGCCAACGAGTACATGGCGCGGTCGCGCTGGGAAGACGCCTTCTCGGGCAACGTCACGCGCACCTACCGCTTGTCCAAGCTGGCGCTGCAGTCCTCCAGCCTGTTCCGCATGTCGACGCTGTTCGCCACCGTGGCGGTGCTCTGGGTGGGCGCCCAGGACGTCATCCTGGGGGTCATGACGGTGGGCGAGCTGATGGGCTTCAACGTTCTCATGGGCCTGGTCACGGCGCCGGTTTTGCAGCTCGTCGGACTCTGGAGTGCGCTGCAGGAAGTCCGCATTGCCGTCGACCGGGTGGCCGACGTGCTGGACGTCAATCCCGAACAACCGTTGATTACCGACGCCGAGAACATGCCGGCGACGCTCGACCAGTGCGAGGGCCGGATCACTTTCCAGGACGTCAACTTCAGCTACGTCGGCGGCGACCAGACCCACAACGTCATGCGCGACTTCAGCCTGGAAATCGAAGCCGGCATGAACGTCGCCTTCGTCGGGCCCTCGGGCTGCGGCAAGAGCACCATCGCCAAGATGATCCTGGGCTTCAACGTTCCCAAGTCGGGCGAGTGCCGCATCGACGGCAAGGATATCACCCAGATCGATTTCTCTTCGCTGCGCCGCTCCATCGGCGTGGTGCTGCAACAAAGCTTCGCCTTCGCCGGTTCGGTGGCCGAGAACATAGCACTGGGCGATCCTTCGCCCAACATGCAGGCGGTCAAGGAGGCGGCCCAGATGGCCGGCGCCCACGAATTCATCATCAACTACCCGCTGGGCTACCAGACCCTGATCGGCGAGAAGGGCATGGGGCTCTCGGGCGGCCAGGCGCAACGCATCTGCATCGCCCGGGCGCTCTACCGCAAGCCCAAGATCATGATCTTCGACGAAGCCACCTCGGCGCTCGACAACGAATCCGAACGCCGCATCACCGAGCAGATCAAGAAGGTGGTGCGCGGCCGCACCACCATCAGCATAGCGCACCGGCTCTCCACCATCATGCACTGCGACATGATCTGCTTCATCGATGACGGCCAGGTGCAGGAGCATGGCACCCACCCCGAGCTCATTGATCCCGAATACCTGCGCGCCAACGGCTACAAAGGCCTTTACTACCGGCTGGCCATGACACAGTTTGATCTGCCGCCGCTGGACGACGACATCAGCGGCGAGAAAGCGCCCGCGGAGACGGCCGAGGCGGCCGAAGAGGAGACCGCTGAGACACCAGAAGAGGCGGCAGAAGAGGCTGGCGACGAGGATCAAGTCGACGACAACAAGGTGCCAGGGAAGAGCACTGAGACGGCCGCAAAGAAGACCGAATAGGCGGGAGCGCAGACCGGCATGACCATCATCGATACCGGCTCCGGACATCAGCTCGATGTAGCCGGCCTGACCGACCTCGGGCGCAAGCGCAGCCTCAACGAAGACACCTTCCGCATTCATGAAGGCAGCGGCCTTTTGATCGTCGCCGACGGCATGGGCGGGCACCAAAAGGGCGAGGTCGCCAGCGCCGCCGCGGTGCGCATCATTTCCCACCACGTCGGGCGCAACGTGGCCCAGGTCAGGGCCGCCGCCAACAGCGATACGGCGACCGACATCACCGAGATCGAACCTGCGGGGGCCGACGTCAAACTCGTCGACGAGGCGTTGGTCAAGGCCAACGACGCCATCAACGCGCTCAACCAGGACCGCGGCTTTCCCGCCGGCACCGGTATGGGAACGACGGTGGTGGGGATGCTGCCCACGGTCGAGCCCGGCCGCATGGTGCTCTTCAACGTCGGCGACAGCCGCGTCTATCGCTTTCGCGATGCCGAGCTCCGCCAATTGACGCGGGACCACACGCTCTATCAGGAATGGCTCGACGGGGGTGGCCAGGGGGACAACCCTCCGCGCAACGTCATCACCCGGGCGATTGGGCCGAAAGCCAAGGTCGAGAACGATGTCGGGTTGCAGCTGCTGGTGCCCGGCGATCTCGTGCTGGTCTGCAGCGATGGCCTTACCGGCATGGTGGCGGATCCGGAGATCAGCGAAACCCTGGTCCGTCTGGACCAGGCCACGCCCGACGATATCTGCCGGGCGCTGGTGGACTTTGCCAACGAGCGCGGCGGCAAGGACAATGTTACGGTCATCGTGGGCCGCTATTCGTGAGCTCGGAGAACGGCATTGGCCTCTGACGAAGACCATACCCAGTTCCTGGATCTTGCCACCGGCTCGTCGCTGCGGCGCGCACCGCAACCGGCACCGGCGGCGCGCTTGGTGGTGATGGAGGGATCGGAGTTCGAGGACGAGGACGAGTTGCAGGAGATCGTACTCGAGCCCGGCCAGGACTATGTGGTCGGCCGCGGCGAAACCTGCACGGTGCCGATCAACAGCCGCAAGCTGTCGCGCCAGCACCTGCGGTTCTATCCCGGCGACGGCCAGTGGGGCGTCGAGGATCTCAACAGCACCAACGGCATCTACGTCAACGGCCAGCGGGTCAATGACAGCTGGCTCGCGCCGGGTGACGAGGTTTATCTCGGCGGCATCCAGCTGCGCTACGTGCTCGACAGCGGCGCCGGCGGCGAGGCCAGCGGCAGTTGGCGCCAGGCGGCGCCCGACGAAGAGGACGACACCGAGCGCACCATGTACTTCGGGGCCAGCATCGGCGAGGCCCAGGTCGCGTCCAGCGCCATCCTCGAAGCCCGCGACACGGTCGAGGAAGACGTCGAGGAGGATTTCACCGAACAAGTGGTGCCGACGGTCCAACGCGAGGCCTTGCCGGCGCCGGAGCGCTGGTCGAAGCTTTTCATTCGGGCCATCAGGGTAATGGCCTTTCTGGCGATCTTGCTCGGCTTGGCCGCCAGCGCCATCGCCTATTATCCGGTCTATGCCAGGAACAGCGCCATCGAGGCCACCGTCAAGCGTCTCGAGGGACCGCTCCATAGCCTGGCCGACATTGCCTACCGCAGTGCCGGCAGCCTGAGCGCCGAGGTCAGCGAGCGGCAGTTGGCGCGGTTGGCCAAGCTGGGCCGCCTGGCGTCGCCGATGTTGTCGCGCTATTCCGACGACGTGCGTCTCATCGACCTCGAAGCGCGGCTGCGTTTCATGGTTTTCGAGCGTGGCTTCAGCCCGGCTCTGGCCAGCGGCGATCTCGAGGCTGCCGCCAGCCGCCTGGAGCAGGCCGAGCAAGCGCAGGCGGCCCGGCGGGCCGGCGCCACGAGCAAGGCGGCAAAAGAGGCCCAGGGCCTGCGCCAGGTCGACGATCTGTTGACGCTGGCCGGCCTGGTGCTCGAGTTGCGCCACTTTTCGCTGCGCTTCCCTAAGCCCGACGCGGCATCGCCCCCGCCGGCCGCGCTGATGGCCGAGATGTCGAAGCGGACCGAGACCTTCGCCCGTTTGCGCCGCAGCAACGACAGCCCCCTGCAGATCTGGTATCGGCTGTTTCTCAAAAGCCTCGAAAAGGCCGAAAGCGTTGACGTCGAGAAGCTGAACCGCTGGAAGGGAGTCCTGCGAGACCAGTGACGCCGAGACGCCGCGCCTGCCGCTGTTCACTGCAGCGCATCTTCTGCCCGGACGGCGAGAAATGCGGGTTAACAGTCGTGGCGTATCGAAATTCCTCTTCCCTTGCCGCCAGCCTGCGGGCCGCCGTGAGCGTTCTTGCGGTCTGGGGATGGCTTGGCTCGGCGCCGCTCACGGCGGCCGAGGTGCTGGGCTCGGGGGGGATGGCGGCGGCGGCTTCGGTGGTGCCCGCCGCGGTCTCCCTGGAGGCGGCCATCGGGGCTGCTCTCGAGGGTTCTGTCAGCGGCGCCCGAACGGCCTTGAAGGACCTGCGGCTGCGCAAGCTGACGCTCGGCGAGGCCGACGAGAACAGCGCCGCCCGCAGCCTCGCGGTGGCCCTGGCAGTGGCTGGCAGCGGCGAACGCCGGGCCACCCTGGAAGGCAGCAGATCGGCCTTCGATCCGACTTCGTCCCTTTCCTTTGGCTACACCGAGAGCAACGGCCACTCGCGCAATCAGTTCATCATCCGCGAACGTGTCGTCGAGTCCGAGGGGGCCAAGACCGAGGGCTCGGTGGTGGGTTGTATCTTCGTCGACGGTGAAATCGCCAACACCGACTTCGATACCTGCGTCGACCGTCTCGAACTGGCCGGCGAGGAGGAGGCCGCCAGCTCGGACAGCCGCCTGCGCAGCTGGTTCGGCAGTGTCTCCTTGGCTAAGGGCTTCGCTTGGGGCGGCAGCCTCAGCGCCACCTTCGGCTCGACCTACAAGATCAAGACGAGCTACGATGTCGAAGGTCTGCAAAGCATCCTCTCGGTCCAGGACCCTTTCGGCTTCTCGAGCCGGGCGCCCTGGACCAGCAGTCTGTCCTTCAGCTTTTCTTCGCCACTGCCTCTGACCAAGGGGTTCGGCGCCCAGGGCAACAGCGCCGGCGTCGGCCTGGCGGTGGCCGAGGCGACGCTCAGGCGCAGCCGCTGGGAACGCCACCTGGCCCGCCTTACGGCCCAGCAAACGACGCGGCTGGGCTACTGGGACCTGGTGGGCGCCGTCGAGCGGCTGAAACTGACACGCAACCTGGCGGCCGCCGTCTGGGATCTCGAAGGGCGCATGCGGCGGCGTTATTCGCGGGGCTATCTGACGGGCTATGAATTCAAGCAGATCGTGGCCGAAGGGAAGGCCCTGGCGTTACAGGAAGAAAGCGCCTGGAGCGGCTTCGTGGCGGCATCGCACGCGCTGGCGGCCAGTCTCGACTGGCTCAAGCAGGAGCCCGCGCCGCTGCTTTTGCCGATCGACTATCAGGCCGAACTGCGCGCCGCCGCCGGGCTGCCCACCGAGGACGCCGTGGCGCGGGCGCTGAGGCGCTTTCCCGAGCTCAAGATCAGCTCCGAGGATAGCGGCACGGCCCGGCTTCAGGAACGCTTCAGGCGCTACCAGACCCGGCCCGACCTGAGCTTCAGCCTGAGCTACAATCTGGCCCAGACCGATTCCGCCTTCGGCTACGACACCTGGCGCGCTTCGGCGGTGCACATCTTCGGGCCCGATTCCGACGAGATCTTCGTCGGCCTGACCTACACCGTGCCGCTGTGGAACGGCGCCGTGAAGGCGGCGCACAGGCGCGCGCTGGCGGCCCGCAAGGGGGCCGAAGCAGTCGAGCGCCAGGCCGTTTCGGACGTCGTGCGCCAAGTCAATGCCGCCACCAGCCAGTTGCGCCAGGCCGAGTTCAGAATCAAGGACGCCGCCAGCCGGCTAGAGCTGGCCGAGCGGGCGCTGAACCACGCCGTGCGCATGTTGGAGCTCGAGCGCATCTCCAGTTTCGAACTCATCAACCGCTACCGCGCCGTGCTGGCGGCGCGCCGCGAGGACGTCGCCGCCCGGGTGGCGTTGCGCCAGGTCGAGGCCCGCCTGGTGAGACTGATGGGCGGTATCGAGGAGGATTGGTCATGAGCCACAAAGCTTCCCTCGTCACCCTCTTGGCCGGACTGCTCTTGCCCGCCGCGCTGGCCGCCGCCGAACCCCCTGGCGGCAACCAGGTGAAGGCCATCCTGGCGCCCGAGGGCTCGCTGGTCGACAGCCCTCGCCTGGCCGCCGAACGCCGGCTCAACGGGCTGGTCGTGGCCGCCCGCCAGGGCGACGGCAGGGCCATCCTGGGGGGCTACCAACTGGTCGAATTGAGCCGCCGCCAGGCGGCGCTCAAGGCGCTGGCGCGCAACCTCGGCCTGCTCAAGGGCCGCATCGCCTCGGAGATCGCGGCTGCCGTGCTGGAGGAGGCGCGGGCGGTATTTGATCCCGTGCTCACCGCCAGCGCCAACTATTCCTCTTCGCTCACCTATCAGCGCCTGACCTTTGCCTCGAAGCACAAGCGGGTCACGGAAATCGTGGCAGCCGGCGACAACGATTCCGGCGGCAATGTCTGCTTTGCGCCGGGCGACAACGCCGACGCCAACGATACCAACTGCTACCGCGTGGTCTTCGACGAGGACAGCACCGTGGCCTTCATCCAGTACGACCAGTTTCGTGCCGAGGGCTTTGAGAACACCAAGGTCACGGCCAGCGAGGCCAGCACCACGGGCAAGACCAAGACCTACACCCTGGCCACCAGCATCGCCCAGCAGCTGCCCTGGGGACCGTCGCTGATGCTGGCCTATGACGCTGTCTACAAGAATACCAAGTTCATCAACAACCCCGGTGCCAGCGGCCTCGAAACCTTCGGCTCCTACGACCGGCCCTGGACCTCGAATCTCTCGCTCAGCCTGTCGCTGCCGCTGCCCTTTACGCGCAACTTCGGCTCCTTCAACGGCACCGACATGGCGCTGCGATTGAGTGAAATCGATCGCCAAGTGGCTACCTGGCAAGTGCAGATCCTGGTCAACGACACGCTGCGCGACGTCGAGCTGGCGTTTTGGACCCTGGTCGGCCGGGCCAAGGCGCTGGAGACGGCGCGGCGCGATCTGGAAAACACAGAGAGGCTGGTATCGCGCACCGAACGGCTTTTTGCCCTCAAGCGCCTGACGCGCTACGACCACGCCCAGGTGGCCAGCCAGCGGCCGCGGGCGGCGGCGGACTGGCAACAGGCGCTCGGCGCCTACGTGGCGGCGGCCAATAGCTTGGCCCAGTTATTAGGCAGCGAAGGCCGGGTGCTCTATCTTCCGGTAGCCTACAGCGACACCCTGGAACGCCTGTCGGTGCCGGCCCAGAACCTCGACGCCTTGCGCCAGAACCATCCTCAGTTGCTGCAAAGCGCGCTCAATTTGCGTCGCGCCGAGTTGCAGATCGATGCCGCCACGGTGGCGCTGCGGCCTGATCTGGCGCTGAGCTATGACACCACGGTAGGGCAAAGCAATTCGCTCTTCGGCTACCGCTATTGGATCTCTTCGGTCCTCGACATCGAGCAGCCCGATACCACCACACAGACGGCCAGCCTGGTCTACAGCCATGCCTTCGGGCGGCGCTCCGACCGGGCCGGCCATGCCAGCGCGCGCTACCGTCTGGAGCGCCTGCGGGCACAACGCGAGATCACCGACAACGGTCTCCTGCAGCAGATCCGCGACGCCCTCACCGCGGTCGAGAGTGCCCGCCACTCCATCGCGCTGGCGCGCCAGAGGCAGGAGCTGGCAGGCCAGATCTACAACGCCGCCAGGCGCCTGCAGGAACGCCGCCAAGTCACGGAATACGAAATCACCCAGCAGCTCAACGGTCTGCTGGCCGCCGATACCGCCCTGATCCAGGCCCAGATCGCCGGCAAGCAGGGCGAAACCCGGCTGCTGGCGTCGCTTGGAATACTGGCCCGAGTCTACGGCCAGCGCACGGCCCTGACGAATTTCGATCGCGGGCGCCTGAAGCGGCTGGAATCGGTGGGCATATTGCGGCTG
>MPMA02236036.1_pt1 | contig 13020 bp, 11 predicted proteins | sample 1617361 | NCBI WGS metagenome assembly MPMA02 (sample SAMN05944807, study PRJNA350692) | marine metagenome | biome: marine; feature: ODZ; material: water; isolation source: 180 m water sample filtered on 0.2 um supor filter | place: Pacific Ocean | collected 2012-04-08 | depth 180m m | reverse complement strand
TAAATTTTTTTTAAGATACTTATTGTTTATTAAATTTGATTTTAAAATTATTTTTTTTGCTAATTTTTTCTTCGTGGAATATACATAAATTTTTACTTCAGTATTGCCTATATCGCCAATAATGTACATTTTATATTCTTAATCGATTCAATCTTTTATGCAAATAGTTTTAAATTTTTAATATAGTTTTTTTCTATATTTTTAATTAAATTCATTTTTTTAACTTTAATACCTGTTTCTTTCAAAATATTGGTAGTTGGATAATTTTTTATCTTTGGGTTTTTAATTAAATTAATTCCAATTCCAATTACTATAAATTTTACCTTTTTATTAAAAGTCGTTTCTTGAAGTATTCCGCAAATTTTTTTTTTATTAACCAATAGATCGTTTGGATATTTTATAGTTATGTTTTTTTTAAAATATTGAATTAATGCATTTTTAATTATTTTACAGTTTAAAGTAGTAATTTTTTTTAATTCTATATTTTTTTTAATTTCAAAAAAAATAGTCATAAATAAATTTCCTTTATGTGATAACCATTTTTTACCATATTGACCTCTGCCCTTTTTTTGAAGATCAGCAATAATTATACCCTTGATGAAACCGGTTTTAATTTTTTTAATTCCTAAATCATTTGTGCTATTAACTTTTTTATAAAAAAATTTTTTAAAATTCATCAAATAATATTTATTTTTTCTATTATTTCGATTAAAGGGCTAGGATATATGAAGTAAAAGAGAATAAATATTGATGAAAAAATTAATGATATTTTTAAACCAATATTATGATTGCTTTCGTATTTTTCTTTCTCTGAGTCAAAATAAATTATCTTTATTAATCTTAAATAATAAAAAGCAGCTATAACAGTTGAAAGCAACCCGGTTATAGCTAAGAAGTACATTGATTGTTCTATCACCGCAGAAAAAATATAAAATTTAGCAAAAAAACCAGCTAGTGGAGGTATACCTGCCAACGAAAATAATACGATTAAAAATGAAAATGATAGAATTGGGTGATTTTTTGATAATCCTGATAGATCTTCAATATTTTCAAAATATTTTTCGCCTCTTCTTAGCATAAAAAGACAGCTAAAAAATGCCAAATTCATAAACAAATAAATTGAAATATATGTTATAGAACTTTGTATTCCTTGGTTAGTTCCAGTTGATACGCCAGCTAAAGCATAACCCATATGTCCTATTGAGCTATATGCAGCTAGTCTTTTAAGATTTTTTTGTCCAATAGCAGCAATTGCCCCAAATAACATGGAAGCAATTGAAAGAAAAACAATTATAATTTGCCATTGATCTATAATATTTAAAAATGGAACGTAAAGAATTCTTATAAACACTGTTAAAGCAGCAATTTTAGGCAATATTGCGAAAAAAATAGTTACTGATGTTGGCGACCCCTCATAAACATCAGGCGCCCACATATGAAAAGGAACAGCTGATATTTTAAATGCCAAACCAGTAATAATAAAAATTATTCCAAAAGTTAATCCATAGCTACTCTGGTTTATATTCTCTGCTATCAAATTAAAATTTGTAGAACCAGAAAAACCGTATATTAAAGAGCAACCGTAAAGAAGAAGACCTGAAGATAATGCACTTAAAACAAAATATTTTAAACCTGACTCTGAGGATAATATATTGTCTCTATTAAATGAGGCCAGGACATACAAGGCTAGAGATTGCAGTTCCAAACCCATATAAAATAAAATTAAATCATTTGAACTAATCATTACCATCATGCCAAGTATTGATGATAAAACTAAGATTGGATATTCAATTTTATTTATTTTAATTACTTGAATATATTTGCTAGACGAAAGTAATACAAAAATTCCTGATATAATTGTTAAAATTTTCATAAATGAAGTTAAATAATCAATTTTGTAGCTGTTATTAAATAATTCTATATTCTCATTTATGGGAAAATTAAAAATCAAAGCCAAACAACTCAATAAAGATATAATACTTAAATTATAAATTAAATTTGAGCTATTTTTTTTAAATACTCCAATAATTAATAAAATCATAATTGACAAACAAAGAAAAATTTCAGAATAAATAAAATTTAAATTAATCATTTAATTTTTTACCAAATTTGAATTTAAACTATCGTTATAGACTTCTATTAAATTTTCTATAGAAATTTCAATTGTGCTTAATAATGGCTCTGGATAAAAACCAAAAAATATAATTGGAAAAACAAGAGAAGAAAGAATAAAAATTTCAGATTTATTTAAATCTGTCATTTTTTTTAGTTCATTTTTAAAAATTTCACCAAATATAATTCTTTTATAAAGCCACAACATGTATGCGGCAGCTAAAATTACTCCTAAACTTGCAATAGTGGCTACTAAAAAGCTTTTTTTAAAAGTTCCAACTAAAATTAAAAACTCACCTATAAAACCACTTGTTCCTGGGAGACCAATTGCACCAAGTGTGAATACCATTAAAACTATTGAATATTTAGGCATTATAGAAACCAGTCCTCCATAATTGGCTATTAACCTGGTATGCATTCTTTCATAAATTACACCAACGGATAAAAAGAGCGCCGCTGAAACTAATCCATGACTAATCATTTGAAATATACTTCCTTCTAATCCTTGTTGAGTGAATGTAAATATTCCTAAGGTTACAAATCCCATGTGTGCTACTGAAGAATATGCAATTAATTTTTTCATATCTTCCTGCATTAATGCAACAAATGAAGTATAGATTATTGCAACTAAGCTCAAAAAATAAATTAAAGGAACAAAGTACTCGGAAGCTATAGGAAAAAGTCCAATAGAAAATCTTATAAACCCATATCCAGCCATTTTTAATAAAATTGCAGCTAATAGAACAGATCCAGCTGTTGGTGCTTCAACGTGTGCATCTGGTAACCAAGTATGAACAGGCCACATTGGAGTTTTTACAGCAAATGAGCTAAAAAATGCTAACCATAATAAATATTGGTACTTCTCATCTACACCAATACTATAAAGATAAGTTATATCTGTAGTGCCTGTAATCCAATATATTGAAATTATAGCAATCAACATAAGAACAGATCCAAGAAGTGTATAAAGAAAAAACTTAAATGCAGAATAAACTCTTCTTTCACCGCCCCATATACCAATAATTAAAAACATTGGAATTAAACCACCTTCGAAAAAAAGATAAAATACAACTAAATCTAATGAACAAAATACTCCAATCATTAAAGATTCCATTAAAAGTATTGCAATAAGAAATTCTTTTAATCTGTTCTTAATTGTATTGTTTACAGAAACAACACATAAAGGAGAAATAAAAGTAGTTAGTATAATAAATAGAATTGAAATACCATCAATACCAACTTTGTAGTTTATAAATCCTTTAATCCAAGATCGTTCTTCTAAAAATTGAAACTCAGAAGTGGATGGGTCAAATAAATGCCAAAGATATAATGATAAGATAAAGTTAGCAAAAGAAACAAATAGTGCCAAATATTTACTTGTAAGATGAGTGTTTGATTTAGATTTTGAAAAAAATATAAATAGAGCACCTAATAATGGTAATAAAATTAATGATGATAAAATAGGGAAGTCCATTATTTAAGTATTAAAAAAGTTAATAAAGCAGAAAAACCTAAAAGCATTACAAAAGCATAATGATATATAAATCCATTTTGAAATTTTACTGCTAATAAAGAAATGTTTTTTATTAAAGCAGAAATACCATCAGGTCCAAATCGATCAATAAATCTTGAATCTATTTTCTTCCAAAAATATAAGCCTATCTTTTTTGAAGGATTTACAAATAAATAGTCATATAATTCATCAAAATACCATTTGTTTTTTAGAAAATTATATAAAGGCAAGTTTCCATTAACTATATCATTTGAAATTTTAATATTTTTAATAAAAATATAATAAGCGATAGGTATAGATAAAATTACTAATATTGGAGTTAAAAGTATAAACCATGACGGTGGATGATCATGACTCAAAGGTTCCAAAAAGAAAATTGAATTTTTCCAAAAATTACTTGAGGATTCAATTCCAATAAATAAATCTTTAAATAAAAATCCAGAAAAAATAGCTCCTATTGCTAAAATTATTAATGGAATTATCATAACCATTGGTGACTCGTGCATGCTGGATATGTTTAATTTTTTATTATTGTAATTACCATGAAAGGTTTTAAATAATAATCTCCAAGAATAAATTGAAGTTAATAAAGCTGTAAATATTCCTATTCCAGCAGCAAAATAACCAGCTGTATTGCCTCTTAAATAAGCAAATTCTATAATTGCATCTTTAGAATAGAAGCCTGATAAAAATGGAAATCCTGTTAATGCAAGAGTTCCTATTATCATTAATACCCATGTATAAGGAAGTTTTTTCCAAACTCCTCCCATTAAATTGATATTTTGTTCATCTTTAAATGAATGAATTACTGAACCAGATCCTAAAAATAATAACGCTTTAAAAAAAGCGTGAGTAAATAAATGGAACATAGCAACATTATAAGCTCCCACACCAGCTGCAAAAAACATATATCCTAATTGGCTACAAGTTGAATAAGCTATTATTTTTTTAATATCATCTTGAGCTAATGCTACTGTTGCAGCAAAAAAAGCTGTAGACATGCCAACTATAGTAATAATATTCAGAGCAAGTGGTGAGTATTCGTAAATTGGTGAACATCTAACAACTAAAAATACACCAGCAGTAACCATTGTAGCAGCATGAATCAGTGCAGATACAGGTGTAGGCCCTTCCATTGCATCAGGTAGCCAAGTATGTAGAAATATTTGTGCAGATTTTCCCATTGCACCTATAAATAAAAGAATGCAAACTAAATTAATTGCATTGAAGTTTATTCCTAAAAATGACAATTCTTTTTCTAATGATTGAGGTATTAATTCAAATACTTCTGTGTAATTAACTGTTCCAAACAAATAGAATATTAAAAATATTCCCAGTGCAAATCCAAAGTCACCTACTCTATTGACAACAAATGCTTTGATAGCAGCTGCATTAGCGCTTTCTTTTTTAAACCAAAAACCTATTAAAAAATATGAACATAGACCAACACCTTCCCATCCAAAAAACAGTTGTAAAAAATTGTCTGAAGTTACTAGCATTAACATTGAAAATGTAAATAACGACAAGTAAGACATGAATCTTTGTTTGTGTGGATCGCGTGACATATATCCAATTGAGTATATGTGAACTATTGAAGAAACTAATGTTACAACAACTAACATTACCGATGAAAGAGCATCTATCTTAATAGACCAGTTAACATTAAATGTTCCTGAGTTTATCCAAGTAAGTACATCTAAATTGTTTGTATAGCTCTCATTAAATACTTTATAAAAAATTAAAAAAGAAAGAATTGAAGAAATTGAAACGAGCAAACTAGTTAAAATTTCTGAATTTCTTGAACCTAGAAATTTTCCAAAAAATCCCGAAATGATAGAGCCTATTAAGGGTAGAAAAATAATTAAATATTCAAATTCCATTTTAACCTTTTAATTTATTAATTTCCTGGACTCTAATTGTTCCAGAATTTCTGTAGTAAATTACAATTATAGCCAAACCTATTGCCGTTTCAGCTGCCGCTACTGTTAAAATAAATATAGCAAATATCTGGCCAGTTAAATCATTTAAATAAATTGAAAAAGAAACTAAATTAATATTAACGGCAAGAAGCATTAGTTCAATGCTCATTAAAATTACTATAATATTTTTTCTGTTTAAAAATATTCCAACAACTCCAATAGTAAAAATAGTGGCTGCAAGAATCAGATAATGACCTAAAGTAATTTCAAGCATCTATTTTTACTCCTTCGTTGTACTTTGGATCTGTTAGTTCAACACCTTCTTTACGTTCTCTTGATATTTGTTTAAAATAACTTTGTCTCTTAATTCCTTCTCTTTGTCTAAAAGTCAGGACAATAGCTCCTATCATAGCTACTAGAAGAATCATTCCACTTAATTGAAAAAGATGTATGTAGTCCGTATACAAAACTTTACCAATTTCATGTGTATTTGTAGTACTTAAATCAACACCAATTGAAGAAAAATTTTTCAACAGTTCAGGCTTATATTTCCACCCACCAACAACAATAATTAGTTCAAAAAATATAACTATACTGATCAACAAGCCTACTGGAATATGATTGGAATTTTTTTCTCCACTTAACCATTTATTTTTTTGTTGAGAAACATTAAGCATCATTACTACGAACAAAAATAAAACTGCAACAGCGCCCACGTAAACTATCAACATTATCATTCCTATGAATTCTGCTCCAATCATTATAAATAGACAAGAAATTGTTATAAAATCTAATATTAAGAAAAAAACTGAATGAACAGTATTTCTTGAAGCAATAACCATGATTGAAGAAAATATTGCAATTAAAGAAAAAATATAAAAAAATATAGAATGAATTATCATAACTATCTGTATGGGTTATTAGCTTTAATATTTGCGGCTAATAAACTTTCCCATCTATCTCCATTATCTAATAATTTTTGTTTGTTGTAATAAAGTTCTTCTCTTGTTTCTGTCGAAAATTCAAAATTAGGTCCTTGAACAATAGCGTCTACTGGACAAGACTCCTGACATAATCCACAGTAAATACATTTCAGCATGTCAATGTCATATCTTGTAGTTTTTCTGCTGCCATCTTTTCTTTCAGCGGATTCAATTGTTATCGCTTGAGCAGGACAGGCTGCTTCACATAATTTGCAGGCTATACATCTTTCTTCGCCATTTGGATATCTTCTTAGAGCATGTTCGCCTCGAAACCTTGGACTGATTTTTCCTTTTTCAAATGGATAATTTAAAGTTTTTTTTGCTTTAAAAGATTCTTTAATAGCAATAAATAAACCACTCATGAAATCAGCTAATAAAATTGTTTTAATGAATCTTGATATTTTCATAATTAATTTGTTGGTAATAGATTAAAATAAAATAAATAACTTGCTGTTAAAACTACCCATGTTAATGATAAAGGTAGGAAAATTTTCCAACCCAATTTCATTAATTGATCGTACCTGTATCTTGGTACAATTGCCTTAACTAAAGAAAAAAGAATAAACAACAACAGGATTTTTAGTATCAACCATAATGGTGCTGGTATAAGTGAAAAAGGATAAAGATCTATTGGAGGCAACCATCCACCTAAAAACAAAATAGACCCCATACTGCACATTAATAGAATATTTGCATATTCACCTAACCAAAACATTGCATACATCATTCCAGAATACTCTGTTTGATAACCTGCTACTAATTCAGCTTCTGCTTCAGGTAAATCAAATGGTGGTCTATTAGTTTCTGCAAGAGCTGATATGAAAAAAATAACAAACATGGGAAATAATGGAATTATAAACCATAATTTTTCTTGAGCTAAGACAATGTCTGTTAAATTTAAAGATCCAACACATAACAATACATTTATTATTATTATTCCAATAGAGACTTCGTATGAAACCATTTGTGCAGCAGATCTAATTGCTCCTAAAAATGGGTATTTAGAATTAGATGCCCAGCCACCCATAATTATTCCGTAAACACCTAACGATGAAACTGCAAAAAGATATAAAATTCCAACATTTATGTCTGCTAAAACAAAGTCTTCACTAAAAGGTATAACTGCCCAAGAGATTAAGGCTAATGTCATTGTTACGATTGGAGCTAAAATAAAAATAATTTTATTGGCGCTAGCAGGGATTATTATTTCTTTAAAAATATACTTTAAAGCATCAGCTAAAGATTGAAATAAACCAAAAGGACCAACTACATTTGGACCTCTTCTTTTTTGAACAAAAGCCCAAACTCTTCTATCAAGCCATACAATCATTGCTACAGAAACCAAAACTGGAATTAACAAAAAAAGAATTTTGTAAACTTCGTCAAATAAAATATTTAAATATTCAATCATTATCCATCTGTTCCAGTGTTTTTAAGTTTTATTTTTACATTGTGACAGTCAGTCATTGTTTTTGAAGCTCTAGCTATAACATTGGAAAAGTAATAATTGGAATTATCCACAACTATTCTTTCATTAAAAAAATCTGCATCTAGTGAATCGTTTTTGTTATTTTCTATTTTTAAATTTATAAAATTAAACATGCTATCTACTAATTCATCTTTGTTGTTAAATATTTTTTTTCTTTTTAACAATTCAGATAAATTATTAATAATTTCCCAATCTTCTTTGGCATCACCTGGTGGGTAAGAAGCTTTGTATGCTTTTTGAATATTTCCCTCTAAATTTGTAAAATGTCCATCTTGTTCTGTATAGGTTGAGCCAGGTAAAATAATATCAGCACATTCAGCTCCGTGATCACCATGACTTCCTACATATATAATAAATTCATTTTTCCTTTTAAATTTAAGATTTTCTTGCCCAAATAAAAGTAAAATTTCAAATTCATTATTTAAAGTTTTTGTTAAAGTTATATTTTCTGAATCTGTAGAGCTAATTATATTTAAATCATTAGAACCCACTGTCGATGCATCTTTTGATAGTACATTTAAAGAGTTCCATTGATCTGTAATTTTGTTTATTGAAATTAAATATTTTTTCATTTCTTCAAATATATATTTTCCTGATTTTAAATTTAATGCTGTTTGACCAATAATTATTAATGGTTTTTTTGAATTTTGAATTACAGAACACAAATCATGATTTCCTTCAATTATATCTTTGATAATTTTTGTTTCATTTGGAAGAACTTTATATGGATAAGTTAAATCACCAACGTCTCCAACTGAATAAACATTGAACTTATTTTTGAGATAACTTTTTCTTATTCTTGAATTTAAAATTGTTGCCTCATATCTTGGATTTGTTCCTATAAGAACAGCTAGATCGGAATCTTCGATTCCATTAATTGTTGAATTAAAAATATAATTTTTTTTATTATTTATATTTACATAGGAATTATCAATTCTGTAATCTAAATATTTTGACTTTATAGTTTTATTAAAAAACTCTTTTGCTACATATAAAGTTTCCATATTAGTAAGATCTCCTGTAAATCCAGCAATTTTATCTGATGAAGTTTCATTTATTTTTTTAACAATTATTTTATTAGCTTCATCCCAAGATATTTTTTCTAAGCCTTTTTTATTTTTTATATAAGGTGTGTCTATTCTTTGATTTTTAATTCCGTCACATGCATACCTAGTTTTGTCTGATATCCATTCTTCATTAATGTCTTCATTTATTCTTGGTAAAACTCTTTTTACTTCCCATCCGCATGTATCAACTCTAATGCTAGATCCCACTGCATCCATTATATCAATAGTTTCGGTCTTTTTAAGTTCCCATGGTCTTGCTTCAAATACATAAGGTTTTGAAGTTAAGGCTCCAACAGGGCATAAATCAATAACATTAGCAGAAAGTTCTGATTCCATTGATCTTTCTAAATATGTTGTGATTTGCATATTTTCACCTCTACCAATAGCACCGAGTTCTAGAACGCCTGCAATTTCTGTAGCAAATCTAATACATCTTGTGCAATGAATACATCTAGTCATTTGAGTTTTAATTAAAGGACCCATGTATTTATTTGGTACTTCTCTTTTATTTTCTTTATATCTAGTTTTGTCTATTCCATAAAACATTGATTGGTCTTGTAAATCACATTCACCCCCTTGATCACAGACAGGACAATCTAAAGGATGATTGGCTAGTAGAAATTCCATAACTCCTTTTCTTGCTTTCTCTATTTTTTCTGTATTTGTTTTGATATTCATCCCATCAGATATTGGCATAGCACATGAAGCAACAGGTTTAGGTGATTTTTCAATTTCAACTAGACACATTCTGCAGTTTCCGGCTATTGAAAGTTTTTCGTGATAACAAAATCTAGGAATTTCTGCTCCTGCTTTTTCACATGCCTGAAGTACAGTTAATCCTTCTTCAACTTCTAGATCTATATCGTTTACTTTTAATTTAATCATTATTTATCTAATAAGTGTTGATCCACTAAATAAGGAATTTTTTTACTTGTATTAACTAATGGATTAAAATTATTTCTTTTTGTTACTTCTTTTTTAAAATGTCTAAGTAAGCCTTGTACTGGCCATGCAGAGCCTTCTCCAAATGCACAAATCGTATGTCCTTCTATTTGTTTAGTGACATCCATCAGCATATCAACTTCATCTCTTGAAGCTTCACCTATAGCCATTCTCTCCAGCATTCTCCACATCCATCCAGATCCTTCTCTGCATGGTGTGCATTGACCACAACTTTCATGTTTATAAAATCTTGCAATTCTAGCCATGCATTTAATTATATCTTGATCGTTATCTATAACCACAATGCCTGCAGTACCTAATCCGCTTTTTTGTTCAACCAATGAATCAAAGTCCATCTTAATTGTTTCACAAACATTTTTGGGTAGTAGTGGCATAGAAGAGCCACCTGGTATTACTGCTTTGAGATTGTCCCATCCACCAATTACACCTCCAGCATGTTTTTCAATTAAATCTTTTAATGAAATTCCTATTTCCTCTTCAACATTACATGGGTTATTTACATTGCCTGAAACACAATAAATTTTTGTTCCTGTGTTATTTGGTTTGCCAATACTTGCAAACCACTTCGCGCCTCTTCTCAAAATAGTTGGAGCTACAGCTATTGTTTCAACATTATTTATAATTGTTGGACAGCCGTAAAGACCTATTAAAGCTGGAAAAGGAGGTTTCAATCTGGGTTGACCTTTCTTGCCTTCAAGACTTTCTAATAAAGCAGTTTCCTCACCACAAATATAAGCTCCTGCGCCGTAATGAATATATATGTCAAAATCCCATCCACTATCGCAAGCATTTGGACCAATTAATTTTTTTTCATAAGCTTCATTTATCGCTACTTGAAGCTTATTACCTTCGTTAAAATATTCTCCTCTTATATAAATATAACATTTCTTTGCATTAACTGCGTATGCAGCTAATAGACAACCTTCTATTAATTTATGAGGTTCAAATCTTAAAATATCTCTATCTTTACAAGTTCCAGGTTCAGATTCGTCAGCATTAATAACAAGATAGTGCGGTCTTGAACCAACTTCCTTTGGAGCAAATGACCATTTAAGACCTGTTGGAAAACCTGCTCCACCTCTTCCTCTAAGTTCAGAAGATTTTATTTCATTAATTATCCATTCTTTTCCTTTTTTGATAATTTCATTAGTATTTTGCCAGTCTCCTCTTTTTTGAGCAGACAAAATATCTGGACCTAAGTCATTGTATAAGTTTGTAAAAATTCTATCTTCGTCTTTAAGCATTTTTTATATTTAATAATGTTTTTCTGTTATTTTCTGGTTCAGAATTTTTTCTACCTCTATATGAGCCAGGTTTTGGTTTTTCTCCATTTTGTATTTGATTTATTATTTTTTCTGTTTTTTCTTTATTTAAGTCTTCATAATAATCGTCATTAATTTGCATCATAGGAGCATTTATGCATGCGCCGAGACACTCTACTTCCATCCAAGAACAAGTTTTATCTTTTGAAAGTTCATTTTCTTTATTGGATATTTTTTCTTTGCAAATTTTTACGATATCATGGGCACCTCTAATCAAACATGGTGTTGTTGTGCAAATTTGAAAAAAATGTTTTCCAACAGGAGACAGATTATACATTGTATAAAATGTGGCTACCTCATAAACTTTGATGTATGGCATGCTTAGAAATTTTGCTATATATTTCATTGCAACAAGAGGTATCCAGTTATTATTTTGTTTTTGAGCTAAGTATAATAAAGCCATAACTGCGCTTTGTTGTTTTCCTTCTGGATAATTTTTAATTATTTTTTGTGCTGTTTCTAAATTTTTGTTATCAAATTTAAAATCAGAGGGCTGTTCCTTAGAAATTTTTTTTATGCTCATCTATCAATTTCTCCAAAAACTACATCCATTGAACCTAGAACAGCCGGAACATCTGCTAGCATATGACCTTTGATCAAATAATCCATTGCTTGAAGATGGGAAAAGCCTGGCGCTCTTATTTTGCATTTATAAGGTTTGCTTGAGCCATCAGAAATTAAATAAACTCCAAATTCTCCTTTTGGAGCCTCAACAGCTACATATATTTCGTCTTTCTTGACTCTGTATCCTTCTGTAAATAATTTAAAATGATGAATTAAAGCTTCCATTGACTCTTTAATTTCTTTTTTAGGAGGAGGGCTTATTTTTCCATCTAATGATTTCACGGGACCCCTTGGCATTTTTTCCAAGCATTGATTTATAATATTTATACTCTCTTTCATCTCTTCAATTCGACATAAATATCTATCATAGCAATCACCATTTTTGCCAATTGGGATTTTGAAATCTAGTTGATCATAACATTCATAAGGTTGAGACTTTCTTAAGTCCCATGGAATTCCTGAGCCTCTAAGCATTACTCCAGAGAAAGAATAGTCTAGAGCATCTTGTTTTGAAACAATACCAATATCAACATTTCTTTGCTTAAATATTCTATTGTCAGTTAATAATGTTTCTAGATCATTAATAACTTTTGGAAAATTTTGGCAAAATTTCGCAATATCTTCACTTAACCCTCTGGGCAAGTCTTGATGGACTCCACCAGTTCTAAAATAATTTGCATGTAGTCTTGAACCTGAAACTCTTTCATAAAAAGTCATTAAAGTTTCTCTTTCTTCAAAACCCCAAAGTGAAGGAGTCAAAGCTCCAACATCAAGAGCTTGAGTAGTTATGTTTAAAATATGACTTAATATTCTTCCAATTTCACAAAATATTACTCTTATAAATTGAGCTCTAATAGGAACTTCAATATTTAAAATTTTTTCTACCGCAAGCGCAAATGCATGCTCTTGATTCATTGGGGCTACGTAATCAAGTCTGTCAAAATAAGGTAATGCTTGAAGGTAAGTTTTGTTTTCAATTAATTTTTCTGTTCCTCTATGCAATAATCCGATATGAGGGTCTGCATGTTCTACTACTTCACCATCTAATTCCAAAATAAGTCTTAACACACCGTGTGCAGCAGGATGTT
>MPMA02256616.1_pt1 | contig 13068 bp, 9 predicted proteins | sample 1617361 | NCBI WGS metagenome assembly MPMA02 (sample SAMN05944807, study PRJNA350692) | marine metagenome | biome: marine; feature: ODZ; material: water; isolation source: 180 m water sample filtered on 0.2 um supor filter | place: Pacific Ocean | collected 2012-04-08 | depth 180m m | reverse complement strand
CGACGTCGGATCGTGGTGGGCAAAATAAAGATAAAACTTGCCATCAGGATTCTTGCCGCGATCATTGTGAACCATCGAGGGATAGCCGACCGTGTCGTCTTTTCTCGCCTCCGGCTTCCAAGTGCTGTATTCCCAGGATTCAGAGCGCCGCAAGATCTGTTTGCTGCTCACGACGTCCAGCGGCAGATCTCCTTTCAAGTCGGAGAGATCGACGCACTTCAAGTTATTGTCCAACCGGCCATCCGCTGGGCGAGGCACCGACGGAATCAGTTTTCGCACGTATTGTTGGTCCGCGAGACTCAACTTGGCAAGGGGAAGGGTGATTTCCTTTTTGTTGTCAGCGCGCTGCAGTACCACTTGTTTGCCAACAACACGTACAAACACAGCTTCAATGCTGAATTTCCCCGTCGAATCCTTCCACGTTCGCGATGGCTGCTGCGACTGGCTATAAACGGGAATGTGGTTCAAGCAACAACACACAATCAACAAAACGAAAAGAATTCTATTCACAACAGTTCCTTTCAGCGACGACCACATCGCAACTGCATCATGCCGACTCCTTCAACAATCGACGGGCATCACGACAGATTCTAGCCAGCCAAAACTCAATTCTCAATCACTTCAATCTACCAGTGGGCATCAACTTACAGTTTCCGGTCGCGATCGGACAGGTTGATTTCTCATTTGCCACGGCCGACAAAACGCTGAATGCCTTCACGGTCATGAATCAAGATGACCGAAACAATCGCCCCAGTTCCGACGGTTCGCAACGTCGATCGATAGTCATTTAGACAGGGATCGGCAGCAGCTAGGAGGAGGCGCTGTGAAAGTAATTTGCAGACGGCACGTCCCACACCAGATCACCGACCGTTATTTGTCGTCGCGAAAATGGTTCCATTCTCGGGGCGCTCGGACGGCCTCATTCTACCCCTTCCAGAATCGTTCGTGTCGGCACGCTGTTCCGCCCCTCTGCCGGGCCACAGGACTGTTTCAAAAACAGGGTCGATTTTCGAGACGCATCATGAAACGTATGAGTTGAAAGGACGGCTGCGCGATCGCACGGTATTCTTCTCCATGAAATCAAGCAGCATCTCATGTCTACTTCAGTGTTTTGTTGAACGAATCTGCGGGGACCAGTCGCAGAACATACACGATGCCGTTGCCGTTGACCGTGATGAGATGCCGGCCGTCGTGGGTGTACAGAATCTGCCGGATGATTCCAGTGGGCGGGCCGATCCGGAGTTTGTGCTTGAGTTCGCCCGTCTGCGGGTCCCAGAACCAGATCGAGCCGTCGTGCGGCGACGAGGCCAATTGGGAACCGTCGGGCGAAAAGGCCATCGGAGTTGTGGGGGCCGCATACCAAACTCGCGTTTGTATCAGTGTGTGCAGCCGGTCGCCGGTTTGTGACGAGTACAGTGTCAGGCTTGCTGTGTTTGGCGTCGCGAATGCCAATGTGCGACCATCGGAACTGTAACAGACCACTGCACGGGCTGATTCACCAGGCTGGCCGATCGTGCGTTCCAGTTCCCCTGTTTGGGGATTAACGTTGTTCGTGGTCCCATCTGACCTGACAATGGCCAACGCGCCGCCATCGGGGCTGAAAGCAAGGGAAAGCACTTTCCCTTGCTCGGCGAGGACGATACGAAGTTTCTCGTTGGACATAGCTTCCTGCTGATCCGCCAGGTTCCACAGGGTCAATTGAGCGACGTCGGAAAGGGCCAAAAGCTTGCTATCCGGACTGAATGCGGCCCGGTGAGCGTTGGCGATATTGATGGCGCGAAAACTGTGAACAACTTCCCCGCTGTTCGCGTCTCGAAGTTCGATCGTATGGCCGCCGATCCGGCCGGTGACGAGATACTGCCCGTCCGGGCTAATCGTCGTCAACGGTGATTTTTTATTGAGAAGAACGCCGCTGAAGCGATGTATCGCCGCACCCGAAAAGCCTTCCACGATATGCGTCGTGCCGTCATTGAACCCCAAGGCGAGCCGTCGGCCGTCGGAGTTCATTGCGATTCGATGCACGTAGCCCGAAGACGGAGCCGGAAGGATTGTGCGAACGTCCAGGCTCTCCACATCACGTACGACAAGTTCCTCCCTAAACTGATTGTTTTGCTGTGTGTCACGACCGGTTGTCGCCAGCAGATTGCCTTCACGGCTGAAGCTGAACGCGCTACTGCGCAATGCGAGGCGTGTCACGTGCAGTTGTTGACCGGAGCGAAGATCCCATGTTGCGAATGACCAATCGTCCCCCGACGCGATCGTCTTCCTGTCCGGGCTAAACCCAAGTATGATTCCGGGATGGTCCAATTCCAGGACTGTCTTCCCGTCGGCAACGTCCCACACAGCAGACAATTCATCGTGCGATCCTTGCAGCAGTGTGTCATCGGCGTTAAAGGAGAATGTCCGATGCCGCGATTTGAGTGAGTGCAGTTTTTCTCCGGCCGCAGCATCCCAGAGGGTGATCGTCTCGTCGGTCGGTTTGGTGACGATGTATTTGCCGCCACGGCTGATCGCCTTCCACGGCCCATCGAGTTGCAATGGCGTCAGCTTGCCGCTCTGTAGATCCAGCGCCCTGACGGCGTTCTTCCCGCCCAGCAGCAGCCGGCTTGTCTGATTCTGGAAGCGAACGAGGCTGATCTGCTGATCCTCAATATCAATGCCCCGTTGCGTGTCGCCGGATTCCGATTTCAGCAGCAGGACCCGTTTATCACCGACAGCAGCCAGCAATTTGTTGTCTGAACTGAATTCGCAGACCACTTCGCCGGTTGTCACCTTGCGGCTCCACAGTTCACGTCGGGCTGTGAGATCCCAGACCACAACCGTGCCATCCGGCTGCACGACGGCCAGCCGCGAGCCATCACGGCTCAGGAAATCTCGTCCCACCGGCCACACTTGAACCTGTCTTCCGCTGGACGTCTCCCAAAGCCGCACGATGCCGCGGCTGCTGCGCGAGACGAGCAGGCTGTCGTCGACACTGAATCCACATGACGTTACGTCTTCCCATTCCCGCAGGCGGCTGTCGCCGTAGATGGCCACGAGTTCCGGCGGAGCGTTCTTGGGATCCCCTTCTCTGGCGACGGCCAGTTCGTACGGGTCGATGTTCTCGCGACGCAAGTTGTCGAAGTGGGCCAACGAACCGTGGTGCGCGCCGTCCCAAATGATGTTGCAATGCGGCAGGACCTTCTGCAGCTCGGCGACACCCGTCGCATTGACCTTCGTTCCATCAACAATAACAGTTTCGAGCTTGGCAAGGCTTGTCAAGTGTTTCAGACCCGCATTGGTCACCTTGGTGTCTCTCAGATGAAGGAACTTCAAGTTCGTAAGCGAATTGAGATGCCGTAATCCATCGTCGGATATCTCGTTTGAATAAATGTGGAGCACCGTCAAGGATTTGAGCGAAGCAAGATGAACGATGCCGCGATCGGTAAAACGAGCACCGGGTATCCCGAGATTCTGCAAATCCTTCAGCGCTCCAAGACGTGCAAGTTCAAGGTCACCAACGTTCTCTCCTTTTCCAGTTAGCGAAATGCTGCGCAGAAACACCTTCCCGGTTTCGGGCAGCTTCGTCGGATCTGAAGTTGAAATGTATTCGCCGTCGATGACACAACTTAACTCTCCGCCTAATTTCAACACCCATTCGGCAACTCGGCGGTCGCTGTTCGCGTAGTTCGTCGTCGCGACTGTTTCCATCGTTCTCTTCTCAATCGTGACGATTTCCCTTCCACCACGGCTGAGAGTGACGATGCTTGGAGTGATTTTGAATTGATCGGCGTTGTCTCCAGTGATAACGACTTCGTACTTCCCTGACCAGAGTGTCGTTTGGCCTTTGCCTTTGGCAAACTCGATGTCTTCCACCGGTTCGCCGTGGTGGCGTCTTATGGCGACTTGGACGTTGTCATCTTCTGAACGGACGATCAACTCGCCCCTGTTGGTCATGACCCGAATGATCACGGCAGCCGCAACGATACCCGCCAGGGCTAACGCCACGCCTACGGCGGTCAGCGGTCGTTTGTGCCACGCGGTGGGCGTTGGAACCAACTTGGCGAGCTGCGTCTTTTCCAAACAGTGTGTTTGATCGCCTTCCGCCCCGACTTGCTCTTTGGCATCGTCTTCCGTCTCGGTGGAGGGAGATGGCAGATACTCGTTCGTCCTAGCCAGCGACGCATCCTCGGACTCAACTTCTGATTCTTGCTCCGCACGCTCCAACAAACCCGCCAAGTCACAGCCCGCAACAAACGGCGCTAAAGCGCCGGCAACTTCCTGCGGATTCGAGTATCGATCTTCCGCCTCCTTGGCCAGCATCCTCGCAACGATCGCGGCTAGTTCCTCAGGCACTTCTTCGCGATGTTCCCGAACCGAAGGAACCGACTGTGTCGCCAGCGCGTTCAGCTTCTTGATCATCGTGTCGAGATGCTCGTCGGCATACGGTGCGCGATCACACAGCAGCTTGAACAGCGTGGCTCCCAAACCGTAAATGTCCGCACGTATATCGACGTCGCGACTGTCACCCGTTTGCTCTGGAGCCATGTAATCGATCGTGCCCATCATTTGGCCGGTCGATGTCAACTCGCCATGATGGCCGTTATGCAGTCGGGCCAGCCCCAGATCGAGAATCTTGAGTTGGCCTTGCATCGCAATCATCAAGTTTGACGGCTTGATATCGCGATGCACCAGGCTGTGCTCGTGAGCGTGCTGCAGGCCAATGGCCGCTTGCCGCACCAGCTCGCAGGCGTCCGCAATCGGTCGCCGCCCGATTCGATGCACTAATTCAGACAGATCGACGCCATCGACGTATTCCATCACCAGGTAGTGGGTGCCTTCGTGCTCTCCCGCATCGTGCGCACCGACGATGTTCTGGTGCGATAACCTGCCCACTGCCGTCATTTCACGGTGGAACCGACTGACCGCTTGTCCATCTTTCATTCGCTCGGAGGGAAGTACCTTCAAGGCAACGATCTTCTGCAGTTGGAGATGGAGAGCCTTGTAGACGGTCCCCATCCCACCTTGGCCTGTAGCTGATAGTCGCGAATCGTGCCGAGATCTTCAGAAGGCGCCGAAACTTCGTCGTGACGGACGACGGATGGCTCGTGGCCGATGACCGCAACCACTGCGAGCAGGTTGCGACAGTCTGATTCCTGTTCGTAGCGAGTCTTTTCGCGCGGACCTCTTAAGGTGCGGAGAACGTCGTTGGACGCGGTTTCCAGCTCCCGCATCGTCTCTTCGCAGTCACGACACTGTTCCACATGGTCGGCGACGCCGTCCACCTGATCCTCACCGAGCGTCCCGAAAACAAGGCCGGCTAAATCGTCGCGACTGGGATGCATCGTATGCTCCATGGAGAAGGCGGAGTGTTCGAGGGCTGAAGGAACAGCGTGTTCGCTTGCGTTCCATGAGTTATTGACCAAAGCGCCACACGACTTTCTTCGGAAAATGGTAGAAGTCCACATACGGCGTCCAAGGGCAAGACGCAAGTTGTTGTAATTGAATTGGTTGCTGCGATCGCTCTCTAGCGAAGATCATCGAGTTCCAACCGTAACCGACGCATAACACGATATTTGGCTTGTCGCACCGCCTTGGTCGTCATTTCCAGATCGGCGCCGATGTCGGCGGTGCGTTGCTCGTCTACCGTTGATCGCCAGAAAGCCTGCCAGGTGGAAGGCTCGAATTCTGCCCGAATGACTTCGAGTGCTCGGTGCATCAACCGAGATCGTGGTTCGACCGTCTGAAGGTTGCAGGATTCTTCGTCGGGAATGTCGGCCAGCGACTTCAGCTGTTCATGTCCTACTGTCCCGCCTTTGGCCTGCGGTGTGTTAGCATGACGACGTGCCAATTCTCTGAGCTTGTTGCGAGTAATCCCCCATAACCAGGCCCTGAACCCCGTCCCTCGATCTTGTCGATAGTCGACGATCCGTTGCGAGACGGTTCGGAAGACCTCTTGGCCCACGTCCGCCGCATCGGTCGATTGCAGACCGGCTTGCCGTGCCCAGGCATAGACCAGGGGCGTATAGATCTGCGTCAACCTCTGCCAGGCCTCTGGATCGTGACCGCGAGCCCGCTCGATCAGGCTCGGGGAAGTAGAACTCGACGAAGATGGACCGCTGTTCACGCGCATCAACTTAATCGAGACGGGGATAGAACCGTGAGTGCCTTCCAGATTACCGCTTGTGAGAGCATGGAGCAACTTTGACATTCACGAGCCAGTTGCCCCGAGGCCCGCTGGGGCACAGCCAACGACCCAAGTCTTGAAAATAGTTCGAATCCCGGCGTGTCCGAGGAACCGCCGCCCGACGACTTTTCGGCACGACCTCACCACCCGCCAGAAATGCGCCCTTCAGGATTCCAAAAACCGTCGATATTTGGCACGTCTGAGAAATCAAATCGGGCTTCCGACGACTTCCTGAGACAGGACCCCGAATTCGGGCCGCCGCATCAAGCCTCATCGATGCTTCCGAACGTCGTCTGAGGTTCATGCTGCTGGCGAGCGTGAAGTCTACTTTTTCAAGGGGTTTCGATGTCGGCTCAATTGTTTGACCCCACGATACCTCACGGTTTCTTCCAGGATTCAGCAATTTCCTCAAGCGTACGCCCCTTGGTTTCGGGCATCATCCACCATCCGAACAAAAACGAGAGGATGCAAATGACCGTAAACAGCCAGAAGGCGACGCCGACGGATCCCACCAGAACAGTCGAAACGGTTGTCAGCGCCGGGAACAAGTAAGCTCCCGAGAAGATCGCTACCCACAAGAATGTGGTCGTGATCGAAACGGCTTTGGCGCGAACTCGGGTGGGAAACAACTCCGACATCATCAGCCAGGGGATTCCGCCCAGGGCGATGCCGTGGGGAACCGTGCATAGCATGATGACGATCAACACGATGCTTCCGGTGAGCTCGAGGTGGAATACCAACCCGGTGGCGCAGGTGATCACGGCCATCAACAGCGAGGCAAACATCCACAGAGGCCGGCGTCCGACACGATCCATCAACACCAACGACACGACCGTCATCAGGCCCATGGCTCCGTAGGTCAACGCAAACCGCCCGATGGCTGCCGCCCGATCTTCCAGTCCCGACATTTCGAACAGGACGGGAATATACGCGCCAATGATGCTCCATCCAGTCCAGTTGTTGAAGAACGCCAGCAAGATGCCGATCAGCATCGCGTATCGCATGCCCGGCGCCAGCAACTCACCCCAGCCGCCCGCTTCCTGCTCCAAGGACGAGCGGATTTGTTCGATTTCCCGCCGTGCATAATCGGGGCCCTCGACTTGACTCAGCACCTTGAGGGCTTCTTCATGGCGTCCTTCTTCCGCCAGCCATCGCGGGCTGCGCGGGAGCGAGAAGACGAAACTTACAAACACCAACACGCAAACCGTCTCGGAGGCAAACATCCATCGCCAGGGTTGTTGCCAGGCAATCTCTGCCACGCCGTCGCTCTGGGGAAGCGAGATCACGACCAGGTAGCCGATCGCCGGCGCAACGATGTGCCCGCAAACGATGGCCAATTGATACATCAACCCCAGCCGGCCCCGTTTCTTCGGCGGCGCCACTTCCGCGATGTACATGGGAGACGCAATCGAGCACAACCCGACGCCCAATCCGCCGATGGCCCGAAAGATATTGAAGACGGTCATGATCGAGCGATCGCTTGAGCCCGATAGCATTTCGGGGGTCGCCGTCACAATGGCGCTCAGCGCGAGCAAGAAGGCCGCGACGATCATGGTCCGTTTTCGGCCGATCGCATCGCACAACCATGCCCCCAGAAACGGTCCGAGAATGCAGCCGATCCCGGCGCTGGCGGTTGCCAGCCCGAACTGGGCATCGCTGAGGTGGAACTGATCTCGCAGGTAAAGATTGGCGGCGCCGATCATGCCCAAGTCGAAGCCGAACAGGAATCCGCCAATCGCCGCGACAAATGCGATGCGGTAGACGAACATGACGCCTGCTCCAGGCTGTTCACTATTACTCACGGCAAGACTCCACGGTAGAAGAACGGGTATGTTGGTAGTCTCCCGGCGGCGGGGCCGACGTCATCACGGCTTGTCCTCATACAAAAACGCCAAGGGTGCCACCGCCGTCATCTCCGTCATGACCTCGACGACGCTGGGCTTCTTTGACGAAAACGCTTTGTCCAGCGCGCCGGATAGCTCGCCGGGCTTTCGTACCTGGAATCCATCCGCACCCATGGTCCGAGCCAGTTCGGCGTGTTTACCCCGGAGTTGCCCGCCGTAGGCCTTGGTGTAGATGTCGATCTCCTGGCTCAAGGCCCTGTTGTTGTTGATCAGAAGCACGGCATTGATGTTCCAGCGGACGGCTGTCTCCAACTCGCTCAGGTGGTACCAGAAACCACCGTCGCCGGAAAAAAGGAGCACGGGCCGCTCGGGCAGCGCGAGTTTTGCGCCCAGCGCGGCCGGCAATCCCCACCCTAGCGAACCGGCCGCGCGGAGGTAACCTTGCCCTGGCTCGTTCAGGTCGATCATTCCGCCGGTCCACATTCCAGAGTGGCCCGTTTCCGAGACGAGCAGCGTGTCGGCGGGCATCAGTTGGGTCAACTCGCGACATAAACGTTCCGGCCGAATCGGCACGGCTTCGGAATTCATCAGAGGAGCGAACTCTTCACGCCACCGGCGTGCCAGTGTTCCGGCGCGGGCAACCCACGCGTCGCGCTTCGCTGCCGTGGAAGGAGACGTGGAAGGATCGGTCGCTTCGACCAACTGCCATAGCGCGACCTTGGCGTCCGCGAGCAGCGACACTTCATTCGGATAATGTCGTCCCAATTCCTCGGGATTGATATCCAGTTGAATCACCGGCGTTCCGACGGGCGGAACCTGCCAATTGAAGGTGACCTGGCTGCCCGTATGGCTGCCGACGAAGAAGATCAGGTCGGCCTCTAGCACAACCTGGTTGGCGCTCTTGCGGCAGTATAACCCCGGCACGCCCACGTTGAGCGGGTGGTTGCCTGGGATCACATCCTTGGCGTTCATTGACGTGGCGACGGGGATGGCCAACCGCTGGGTCAACTCCACGAGTTCCGCGCCCGCGCCCGAGGTACGCACGCCTCCACCGGCAACGATCACCGGACGCTCGGCCTCCTGCAGGCGACGAGCCGCTTCGGCCACGGCCTGGGGATCGGCCGATGGTCGCAAGGCTGGAACCTGGCTGAATTGCTCCTGGGCAATGATCGGCAGCTCGTCGACCTCAAGTTCCAATTCTCCCATGTGTCCCTGAAGCTCGATGTGGGCCGGGCCGGGAGTGCCCGTGGTGGCGGCCCGAAAGGCCTGACGCAGTACGTCGGGAAGTCGCGAGATCTGGTCGACGGACGCGCTGTATTTCGTCAACGGCTTGAATAGCGGAAAGTCCTCGATCTGCTGATACGCGTGCCGATGTCGCGTGGCCGGATATGGGCCGCCGGTGAAGGCAACCAAGGGCGAACAAGCCAGAAAGGGGTCTCGCAAGGCAGCGGCCAGGTTGGCGGCGCCGATGCATTGCGCGAAACACACGCCCGGTCGACCACTGGCTCGCGCGTAACCGTCCGCCATGTACACGGCCGCCTTCTCGCCATGCGTCATGACTCTGTTGATGTCCGTTCTCAAGTCGAGTTCGGCCAACGTCTGATTCATAATGGCCGGCACAAAGAACACATGACTCACGCGATTGGCCGCAAGCGAGTCGGCAATGAACTGGGCACCAGAGAGTCGGGACATTGGTCTTCCTATTGGTGTTCAAGGATGAAGGGGCAATTTGCCTACGGCGAGGCTTCACGCAGAAACTCGGGGGATTCGTAGGCGGGGTTCGGATAGGTGTAGAAGCCCTTTCCCGTCTTGACGCCCAGTTCTCCTTTTTCGATCTTTTCCAGGAGCACTTTCGGTGGGGCATCGGACTCGTCGCCGCTTTCCTCATGGTACACCATCTCGATGTCCCTGATCACGTCGAGTCCGATGCGGTCCATTAGGATGAAAGGCCCCAGGGGCGCTTCCATCGCGATCATCCATGTGCGGTCCACATCCTCGGGCGTGGCCACGCCGCTGTCCACCAGATGGAGAGCTTCCTTCTTCACGGCGCGCCAAATACGAGCCAGGATACATCCGGTGACTTGACGCCGCACCAGGATCGGAACCAGGCCGATCGAGCCGGCGAACTCGCGCACGGCCTGGAGCGTCTCCTCCGACGTGGTCGTACCCCGCATCAACTCCACAAACGGATGCTTCCATACCGCTTGACAGAAGTGCGTGTTCAACACCTTATCCGGCCGATTCGTAGCCGATTCGATACGCGACACGCGAAGAGAAGAACTGTTGGTCACGAGGATCGCGTGCGGCGCGCAGATCCCATCCAAGGCTTGGAACACTTCGCGCTTCACGTCCAAATCCTCTCGAGCCGCCTCGATCACCAGATCGGCGGCGATTGCCGCTTCGCTCAGTGAGCCGGTGAACTGGATTCGGTCCTGAATCGTCTGGCGCCGGTCCGCGGAAACAACACCCGCTTCGATCTGCTCATCTAGCATCGATGCCTGTTCGGCCGCGCAGCGGCGCAAGCTCGTTTGGGACACATCGTGCATCGACACATGGTACCCGTACACCGCGCACTGCAAGGCGATCTGGCTTCCCATGAATCCGGAGCCCACGACGCAGACGTTCTTGATGGGGGGATTGCTCATGTTTACTCACTCATTCGTTGAATCTCACACTCCGGGAATATATCCCTTGCCGAAACGGGCCGTCGACTGCGCGCGGAAGTCGGGGAAGAGCGACATCAGCGACGTCGTACCGCCGTCGGCTACCAGTGTTTGACCGACGATGAAGTCCGCATCGCCGCAGCAGAGAAAAGCAGCCAGTTTGGCAATATCCAGGGGTACTCCGGCGCGGGCAGCCGGGACGGCGTCGTGGGCCGCCGCGTGGGCAGTTTCCGCGTTCGAGCCCGGCACGGCCTTGTAGTGATTGTCCACGGTGACCCAGCCTGGGGCGATCGCGTTGACGCGAACTCCTTGATGGGCCAGTTCCACGGCCAGCGCACGCGTGTGGGCGATAATCGCGCCCTTGGTTCCGGCATAGACCGAGTGCTCGGGGACACCTTGCAGGCCGTGGATCGACGTCAGGTTACAAACGGCCCCTCCCTTGCGGGCAACCATGCCTTTGACGATCTCTTGTGTTAAGAAGAACTGTGCCCGAATGTTCACGTGATACAAGACGTCGAACTGCTCGGGCGTCACCTCGATAAACGGTCGATTGAATGTGATTCCCGAGTTATTGACCAGGCAGTCGACGGCACCCAGGAAATTGACGGCCTGGCGCGCCAACTCGACAACTTCCTCGACCTGATTAAAATCTGCCTGGAAGACCTCGGCCTGGCGTCCCATCGCGCGGATTTCTTCAACGGCTGATTCGGCCCCGGCCGCGCTGTGCGCGTAGTGCAATACGACGTCGGCCCCCTGTCGGGCGAACTCCAGGGCGATCTCCCGCCCGATGCCCGTGCCGGAACCGGTTACCAGGGTCTTCTTTCCCGCCAGTCTTTCGCCAGTGTTCATGGAGTGCTTTCTGGAAAGGTAAATGGCCTGCCGTGCTCAAGCATCTGGTATCGCTGGCCGATTCCTTCGATCTTCAGATTCGTGTGAAACAGTTCGGGTGGCAATTGGTTCGATGGGAACATGTCGTAGTGGCACGGTATGGCCAACTGGACATCAAGTTCCTTGGCCAGTCGAGCCGCCTCGGCCGGGCCCATGTTTCGAAACGCCGGGTTGATCACGGTCAGCAAGACGTCGGGTTTGTGTGGGCCGACGGCCGCGGCCAAGAGTTCGTGATAGGCGGTGTCGCCGGTCAGGTAGGCGCTCGGTCCGCCGTCGACGCCAACCAGAAAGCCGACGTGTGTCAGGTCGTCCCCGGCAAACGGAATGGCAAACGTCGCTCGCAGCGATAGGTCGCCGACCATGTGCGTCTTGTTGGGCCAGGTCATGAGGATCTCGTCCGGCGGGATACCCAACTGCTGGAGTTTCTCGACCGTTTCGGCCGGCGCCACGTACGGCCCCGTTCCACCGGCGGCCCGATAGCCAGCCACCGTCTCGGGATCTAGGTGATCGCCGTGGCTGTGCGTCATGGCGTAAAGGTCCACGCCCGCCAAGGCTTCGGGCAACATGGGCGGCGGCACGAGCCGATCCATATTGAACCCATGTTCTTCGCCCAGCGCTTTCACGGAATTTGTCAGATACGGGTCGATGACGGCAAGTTTCCCGTCCGGGCTCTTAAACACGAACCCGGCCTGGCCCAGCCACCACATCGTCAGCGAGCCAGGCGGCACGTGGAAGTTGTGGAGTTTCTCGGCGGAAAGCGTTTCCATCGCGTCTGCCTACGGATTCGGTGGAGAGGTGGCGATCAGAACGACCAGCGTATCCGTTCCCGTGTTCTCGATACCGTGTACACACCAGGGCGGCAAGTAGACGAAATCGCCCTTGGTCACGTCTCGCTGGTAATTGGAGAACGTCATCCGGCCGCTGCCTTCCTGGATGAGATACGTTTCCTCCGTTTCGTGCGAGCCGGGTTCGAGCACGACGTGTGGCGGGATATAAAACAGCACCAGCCCCATGTTCTTCGCCGGGGCCTTCGGGTTCACCGGATGGACGACTCGCACGCCGAGTCCGTGACAGCCCGGATAGACGACCGGCACGCCGTCCTGAACGTTGACGATCATCGGATCGACCGGCTCGTCCGGTTTCGGAATCGTCGGCGGCTTATCGCCTTGATAGCTCTTGAAGGTTGTGATTTTTGCCATCGTCTCTCCTTGCGGCAATCCAGTGAAGCGTTCAAAGGATCAAAATTCTCGGGCGTACCCGGCCGTCCAGCCGCCGTCGACGGTCAGTACGGTTCCGTTGATATAGCTTGATTCGGGTGCCGCCAAAAAAAGGACGGCGTGGGCGATTTCTTCCGAAGTTCCCGGACGACCAAGCGGAATATGAGCCAACATCTTCTCGACCGAGTCGCTGAACTTCCCATCCTCCTCGTAGAACAGTGCCTTCGTTCCTTCGGTGAGGATCGATCCTGGCGCCACGGCGTTGACCAGGATTCCTTCCCCACCGAGTT
>MPMA02059756.1_pt1 | contig 13157 bp, 14 predicted proteins | sample 1617361 | NCBI WGS metagenome assembly MPMA02 (sample SAMN05944807, study PRJNA350692) | marine metagenome | biome: marine; feature: ODZ; material: water; isolation source: 180 m water sample filtered on 0.2 um supor filter | place: Pacific Ocean | collected 2012-04-08 | depth 180m m | reverse complement strand
ATGTGGGGTACGACCGATTACGGTCCCGACAAGACTTATCTTTGCAATGCGTTCCTCGTGTACCTCTCATGACGGTTCTGAAGCTCTCGTTGACGAGTCGATGCCCGATATCTCTAACCAGAACGCTGCTGGTTCTATTGGTGGTGGTGACGTTGGTGCATCAGAAACCAATCCTGCGGTTCTAAATGATGGTTCGCCAGGTACTTATGTAAGTGCAACTGGTATGACTACGGCGCAGGCCGAAGCTTTAGGCGATAGTGGTAGTAATGCTTTCGCTGAAATGGCGTTCTCAATCGAAAAGTCCACAGTTACGGCAGTTTCCCGTGCTCTCAAAGCCGAGTACACGATGGAACTTGCTCAGGACTTAAAAGCAATCCACGGTTTGGATGCTGAGACAGAACTTGCTAATATTCTGTCCACAGAAATCCTTGCAGAAATTAACCGTGAAGTTGTTCGTTCACTTTATGTAACCGCTGTTGCTGGTGCTCAGGTAAACACGACTAATGCTGGTATCTTCGACCTTGATACAGACTCTAACGGACGTTGGAGTGTTGAAAAGTTCAAAGGTTTGATGTTCCAGATTGAACGTGATGCCAATGCAATTGGACAACAGACTCGCCGGGGTAAAGGTAATATAATCATCTGTTCTGCTGATGTTGCTTCTGCACTTCAGATGGCAGGTGTTTTGGATTATACTCCTGCTCTTAACTCCAACAATCTAAATGTTGATGACACATCTGCTACCTTTGCTGGTGTGATGAATGGCCGGTTCAAAGTTTATGTTGATCCGTATTCTGCTAATGTTGCTGCAAAACAGTATTATGTTTTGGGTTACAAAGGCACATCTCCATATGACGCTGGATTCTTTTATTGTCCTTACGTTCCGCTACAGATGGTTCGTGCGGTTGGTGAAAATTCCTTCCAGCCCAAGATTGGTTTCAAGACACGTTATGGTCTTGCTGCTAACCCGTTTGCCGCATCTGGTGCGGTTGCTGCTGGTGACACAGTTAATACCGATGCGTCCTTGGATGCAAATACCAACGCTTGGTATCGTAGGGTTCAGGTTGTAAACCTTATGTAATAATAAAAAGAACTTTCTACAACTAAACTTAGGGAGTGTTTCGGCACTCCCTTTTTTTGTTTATAGTTGTTCTAAATTTATAAATATAAATATGAAATTAAAAAAGATGATTATTGTAACAGGCTTTATGGTACTTTTTCCTTCTTTATTATTTGCAGCAGATACAAATACTACATCTACAGTAGTAACGGACAAAACGCCCCCAACTGCATCTGCTCCCTCAATTGTTATTAACAACAGTGATGTGTGTAAAAGTGCCGCAAGTGCTGCTATACAAACGCAAATTTTAGGATTTGCTTCAGGTATAACTGTAACTGATGAAAACTGTGAAAGACTAAAACTTGCTCGTTCCATATACGGTATGGGCATGAAAGTTGCTGCTGTATCTCTATTATGTCAAGATGCTCGAGCATTTGATGCAATGTGGATGGCTGGAACTCCCTGCCCATACGAAGGTACAATCGGTGATGATGCTAAAAAGAATTGGGAAGAAAATCCCGAAGACGCACCAACTGATAGTAAAGTATTCAAAAAAAAAGAATTGACGGAGACAACAGAGGAAATAGAGGACTAGATTATGAAATGCCCGATGATTATTCCACAGAAGAAAGAGTTACCGAAGCTCCAAACACATTTGCGTATGTCGGCGGCGCTGCGGTTGTTCTCAGCGTTATTGGTATATTCTTTGGTATTCCTCCCTTCCTCATTTTCTAGAGCCGGTGATGGCGTAGATTCCAACACAATTACATCAGGCACTACTACTTCAGAATCAAGTGGTACTTCTACTTCAACAACTGTCAATAATGATGATGGTTCACAAACTATTACAGAAACAACCCCTATTACAACTACTACAACCACAACAACTGTTACACAGACAGCGGTTCCTAATATTGTCGATAACCCAACTTTTACAAATAATCAAGGTGGTGGTTCATCTACCGATTGGAATATTGCAGCCTGTGGCGGTTCTGGGTGTGCATTTAGCCCTTCCACTGGGTTTAAAACCTCTTACGGTACAGGAGCAATAACACAGAGTGAAACTATAGAAAATATTGAAAATTTTAATATAAGTCAAACAGAATCTGGGCAAGGTATGACTTTTTCATTTGGTGCAGATGTTAACAATACTCGTAATAATCAAATAGGTGGTAATTATTCTCAAGGAGGCACTACAGATACATGGTCAATTAAACTTGAAATATTTAATGAGGGCGGTACTTTATTAGGTGATGAAGCTATAGGTGTAACTGGTGGTGCTAATATGGGCACTACGTATCAAACTAATCAAACAGAAACAGGAACTCTGAACATAAATGCTGGTAATAATATCTATAGTGGAACATTAACTTTATCTGGTATTGATAACGGATATTGGAGTGGTTTCTATGGGCCAAGTTTTAATAATGTATTTACTACTTTTCTGTATAATGAAATAGAAACAGAAATAACAACATCCACCACATATTCAGATTTAGTCAGTACAGTTAGTTGTGAAATTTTAAATACCTGTCCACCACCACCTTCAAACGAATTGCCGCCAGGCGTAAATATTATGGAGCCAACTAATTCAAACAATGATGCTGTAATATTAGCACCGCCGCCGGTTGAAGCGATTCAAGAGATGCCAAGCGGCGGGCCCAGTGAACAACAAACTGTTCAAATGGCACCAGTAGAATTAACACCGCCTCCAATTGAGGTAGTAAGTATTGAGGCTCCTTCTATGGAAATGGGCCCACCAGTACAAATGGAAACACAAGTAGCAAATATAGAAATGGAATTGAATAATGATTTATCAAGTGGAGAACCTATGGAAGCCCCAGCACCGCAAGGTGGAAGAAGTGTCGCAACTCCAGAACCAACTACAACATCAGAACCTAATGTGGAACCAGAGCAGCCAGCAGAAGAATCAAGAACAGAATCAAATGCAGAACCAAAACCAGAGCCCGAAGTTGCCGATGCTAAACCACAAGATGCTGCAAGTTCTGATAATAAACCAGAGTCAAAGCAACCAGATGCAGAACCAGAACCAGAGGCTGAATCAAAAAGTGTTACAGTACAAAAACAATCCACTAAAAAACAAGAAGGGAAAACTAAGTCTGTATCTGTGAAGAAACAAAATAAACCTGTATCTAAGAAACAGGCTAAGAGACAAGCAAAACAAAAATCTGCAAATAAAATAGTTAAAAATATGGGGGATAAAGGTAAGTATGAAGGGGGTAATCAATTAAAAACTTTGATTGTTATGCAAGTTTTAGGTAATTCAAAGTCTTTCTTTAGTAGTCAAAAAATGTTACAAGACACACCCAATTTCTTTCAACCAACGACAATACCTGATAATAGTATTTCGGATAATAATGCAGCTGCCTATTTTATGATAGGTGGAAGTGACGCAGCACACAACGCATTAATAGAATTACAATACAAATAGGAGTTAACAAATGTCAGATGACGGCAAAACAGAAGTTGAGTTTGCCGGTGTTAAGTTTCGGGGTGGAAAAATATTCGTAATTATTACAGCATTATCAACACTGGGAGGCGGACTTTACGCAGGCTTTGAGTTCTATAAAGACTACGTAAATATGAGAACAAAGATAGAGAAATACACAGCACCAGACTTATCTGGGTTTGATAAGAAACTTGCTGTTCTCCGTGAAGAGATGCAAGCCCTAACGGTTGAGGTGAAAGCAAAAGAAGAATTAATTCAAGATGCCAGAGATTATACTAAAGAGATTAAGACTGATCTCAAAGACGAATTGCACATAATGTCAAAACAGGTTGACAGTATAGAGAAACGTGGCAAGGAGGCCTTTCGGTTAGTACGAGACAGTATTGATAAAAATGATACCAAAGTTCGTAAGATGGTAACAGTCAATTCTGATAGATTTGATACTCGTAGAGAACAAATACGAAAAGATATGGATGCTCTGGAAACCAGATTAAAAAAAGAAATGAAGGAATTGAGAGATTCTATCTCTAATCAGATTAAGAAAGCTCTTGAGAACCCTCTTGCTAATATGAGAAAGTAATAAGAAGTTATAAATAGTATTATGGCAACAGCACAATCACCACTCGCAAGACAACCAACAAAACTGGACTATGCAAGCCCAACCCAATTTCGTTTTGGTATTCAACAGTTACCGAAAGTGGAGTTTTTTACTGTCGGTGCAAATTTACCAGGCATTACAGTGGGGGTAGCAACAGTATCAACACCATATAAAGACATTCCAACTATGGGTGATAAAGTAGAATATGATACTCTTGATATTACATTTATCGTAGATGAATACTTAGAAAACTATAAATCTCTTCATGATTGGATGACAGGTATAGGGTTTCCTAGTGACAGAGCAGAATTTAAAACATATAGAGATGAAACATCAAACACTCCGGCCGGTGGTTCAACTCCATCAGTTGACCTTGTTGAACAAGCCGTTCCAGATAAAGCAATGTACTCTGATGCATTTCTTATGATTCTGTAAAATAAAAATAACCCAATTTTAAACATTAATTTTCAGAATATATTTCCCACAACACTCGGTTCGTTGGATTTTACACAGACAGCAACAGATGTTGAGTATCTAACCGCCACAGCATCATTCGAATATCAAATTTACAAGTTTGAAAGTGTCTAAATACCTATGAGCAGATTTGGTAAGCTTTAACATTTATCAAATCTAAAAACACACAACATTGATTGTGGTAATATAAAACAAGGGAGAGAAACCAAACTGCTCACTTTTTAGTATGGAGATATTATGGATTTAGAAGTTTTAAAACAAAGTGCAAACAAAGACCTCCCTATCTCTGATCATGAACGAATTGATCAGGAATCATATAAAAATCAGGCTATCAAACAGAAGTGGTTAAACCATAAAGCAGACTTCGAACTTCTGTTGGTTAAAGCAAAAACAGACCATCAGCTCCTATATCGACAGAAATGGGAGTATTATGGTGGTAAGGCAGAAGCAAAGGTATATGCTGCAAAGCCGTTTGACATTAGAGTTATGAAAACGGATCTTGTCATGTATATACAGTCTGATGAAGATATCCTCAAAATTTCTAATAAAATTGGTTACTACGAAACTTGTGTAGATTATTGCAAGGGCGTAATCAAATCAATTGACAATCGTGGCTGGGATATCAAAAACTCAATAGAGTGGAAAAAATTCGAAGCAGGGATGATGTAGTGGGTGTTATCCAAGATGCATATATCCAAGAAAAATGAAGTCTATTTGCAACTAACTGATGTTGAGCCTTCAATTGCTGCTGAACTTAATTCTTTCTTTACTTTTGAGGTTCCAAACGCAAAGTTTATGCCAGCAGTTCGTAATCGTGTATGGGATGGTAAAATACGATTATTCTCTCCAGCTACAGGTGAGATATATGTGGGATTGTTGGAATATGTTAAAAAATACTGTGATAAACATAATATTTCCTATATACTTGAGAAGGGAGTAGAAGATGAGAGGGTCGTTGCTAGTGAGGTTGTTAACGGGTTCGTCAGAAGCCTCAAACTTAAAAGTAAAGGAAAGTCTCTTAAAGTACGAGATTATCAAATACAAGCTGTGCAACATGCTATCTCTAGAAATCGTGCTCTTCTTCTTTCTCCTACTGCTTCTGGTAAATCTTTAATAATATATTCTCTAATTCGTTATTATCACCTAATGGGCTTGAAAACCTTGATTCTTGTTCCTACCACATCATTGGTTGAACAGATGTATACAGACTTCGAAGACTATGGATGGTCGTCTGGTACATATTGCCAGAAAATATATCAGGGCTATGACCGCAAGGTTACTAAAGATGTTGTGATCTCAACGTGGCAGTCTATCTATAAAATGCCTAAGAAATATTTTGAACAGTTTGGTTGCGTAATTGGCGATGAGGCTCACACATTTAAGGCTAAGTCTCTAACAAGAATAATGACTAAATTACACCAATGTAAATACAGATTTGGTTTTACGGGAACCCTTGATGATACAGAAACACATAAATTAGTATTAGAGGGGTTGTTTGGTGCAGTAGAGAAGGTTGTAACGACTAAAGAGTTGATGGATAAAAAAACTCTGGCGAACTTAAAGATAAAATGTATAGCACTAAAACATCCAGAGATTAAAAAGAGGATGAGTTATGCTGAAGAAATAAATTACCTTGTTTCGTGTGAATCTAGAAATAAGTTTATTTTAAATTTATGTAATACTATTGGGGGCAATACTCTCTGTCTGTTTCAATTAGTAGAAAAACATGGTAAAATATTATATGACGGTATGAAAGGCGGCGAAAATGTATATTTCGTATATGGCGGCACAGACACAGATCAAAGGGAGAAAATTCGTGGACTTGTTGAGAAACATAAAAACTCAACAACTATTGCGAGCTACGGTACTTTTAGCACTGGTATTAATATTCGTAACATTAACAACATCGTGCTCGCAAGTCCAAGTAAATCCAAAATCAGAGTGCTTCAATCCATCGGCCGAGGCTTGCGTACATCATCAACTAAGGATTCCATTTTAGTATTTGATATTGCAGATGATATAAGTTATAAGGAAAGGCGTAATTTTACTCTTAACCATTTCTTTGCCCGTATAAATATATATGCTGAAGAACAGTTTAATTATGAAATAGATAGGATAAAACTAAAATGAATACAAATACATATAAAGTTGTAAAGCTAATAAGCGGAGAAAATATTATATGTGATCTTACATTAAAAGCTGATGATGTGTATGAAGTTATAAATCCTCTATTAATATATGTTCGGCCATCAATGGGACATAGAGGAGAAATGACTGAATCTCTAATGCTCACCCGTTGGGTTCAACCATTTACAGATGATGAGCGTTTTGATATTGATAAATCTCATATTATTGTGATATTAAACGCCTCGCCTGCTCTAGCCCTTTATTATGAGGGAATACTTGACAAATATGGGAATAGCGAAGAAATTGGACATTTAGACTTGTATAATGACTCAACTTATAATGACCCAACAGAAGATGAAATATATGACGAATTACTTGAAGAACTTGAAACAAGTAATAAGTTAATACATTAATATGTTTCTGAAACTTACAACATAGTAAATATACCAGAAAATTTTTCTTGAGTCAATACCCATTTGTGTATTGACTTTTTGTTCTAGATGTGGTAATGTTAATAAAGTTTAAGTTAAGGAGAACCCACATGGCAAAAGCAAAGGGCAAACATTACGTTGATAATAAGGTTTTTCTAGAAGCAATGATTGAGTGGAAAGAAAAATGCAAGCTTGCAGAAGATTCTGGTGAGGAACGGCCTCCCGTTACAAACTATATAGGGGAATGTTTTCTTAAAATTGCACAACACCTGTCTTATCGGCCCAATTTTATTAATTATACGTATAAAGAAGATATGATATCAGATGGTATCGAAAATTGTCTACAATATGCTTCAAACTTCAATCCAGAGAAATCGAAGAACCCTTTCGCATATTTTACACAAATTATATACTATGCTTTTATTAGAAGAATTCAAAAAGAAAAAAAACAAACCCATGTTAAGAATAAAATCATAGAAAGTACAAATTATCAATCTTATGAAACCATGCCGTATGATGATTCTACATCATATAATATATCGAATCAGTTTGCTATAGGGACTCTCCCCGCAGAAGATGTATATAAACCAAAAAAGACCACAAATGGTTCTAATAAGAAAGGCTTAGAAGAATTTATGGATGAAGGTGATAATGAATGAAGATAGCATTGATATCGGATTCTCACGTTGGAGCTAGAAACGACAACCAAAATATTAACGAATATTTTTATAAATTTTATGACAATATATTTTTCCCCACTCTAAAAAAAAGAAATATAACCACATGTATTCATTTAGGCGATGTGGTTGATAGACGTAAGTTTATCAGCTTTAAAACTGCCAGTGATTTTCGTAAAAGGTTTGTTAATCGCTTTCAAGAGTTGAATGTTGACTTACATGTTATTATAGGCAATCACGACACTTATTATAAGAATACAAGTGAAGTAAATTCAATGGAAGAATTGATGGATTCTGATCGCTATAATATTTACACTAGGCCTGAGGTTGTAGATTTTGACGGATGTCTTGTTCAATTTATGCCGTGGATTAATACAAACAATTACGATGAATCTATGTCGGCCCTTTCTAACTCCCCAGCACAAATTCTTATGGGACATCTAGAGATAAACGGCTTTGAGATGCATAAGGGTTATAAAACTGAGGGTAAGTATAGTAAGGAGCTCTTTCAGCGGTTTGATTTATGTTTCAGTGGACACTTTCATCACAAATCAGATGACGGCCAAATATATTATCTTGGAACACCATACGAGATTTATTGGAATGACCATAGTGACTTGAAGGGTTTTCATATTTTTGACACAGAGACAAGAGAGCTTGAACGTGTGGTTAATCCTTATACATTATTCGAAAAAATATATTATGATGATACAGTTAATGATTATAGTCATATGGTTGGGCCAACCAGCACCTCTTATGATTTTAAAAAGTATGAGGAAAAATATGTTAAGTTGATTGTAGTCAATAAAAAAGACTTATATCAGTTTGACTTGTTTGTTGATCGACTTCTGAAGGTAGACACCTATGAGGTTAAAATCATAGAGGATTTTTCGGAGTTAGATGCAAGTAATGTATCAGATGATATTGTAGAGAACACCGAAGACACGATGACACTGCTTGACAAATATGTTGATGAGTTGGATATAGTGTTGGACAAAAAGAGACTGAAAAATACTATGAAGACATTATATAATGAGGCACAGGATTTGGAGCTGTGATAGAAATGAAACTGGTTGATTGGAGAGTGGCTACACTTTTCGTTCAAGACAGACATTACTCGCCTGTAATGCCCAAACTAACTAAACGATGGTTGGGTGCATATCAAGACGATGAACTGGTTGGTGTCCTTACACTAGGTTGGGGCACAAATCCTATGGGAACAATTAAAAAGATGTTCCCTGATCTGTCTACAGGTGATTATTATGAAATCGGTAAAATGTGTATGGATGATGAAATGCCACGCAACTCTGAATCCCAAATGATTTCTGCAACCGTGAAGTGGATGAAAGAAAATACATCAGAACGAAAATACCTATACACTTGGGCCGATGGGATAGTTGGCAAACCCGGCTATGTATATCAGGCCGCCAACTTTCTTTATGGTGGATTTATATGGAGCGATGTATATGTTTCTGAGTCTGGTGAGAAGGTTCACTTTCGCACCATTCAACGAAAGATGAAGAAAGAAATGAACCGCATGGATACAAAGTACGGTCCCCGACCCAATGATGCAAAAATGGGCGAACTTGGATTTAGTAGAGTGTGGGGGAAACAGTTTCGTTATATCTATCCTATGAGTAAAAAGGACAGAAAGTATCTTAAACAGTCTACTTGTGAGTGGAATATCAATTATCCAAAGGATGGAGATTTACAGTGGAAGATTAAGCGGCCCGGCGAAACAGAATATGAATTAACGAATACTATACCTTATGAGCATAGGGGCGATAGTGTAGAACACAATGTTAATAATGTTAGTAAGGTAGAGAGAAAATATGGTAAAGGTAGTTTGGAGAGTTTTTTTTGATAGTCTTTAAGTATGTGAGATGGAAAAACCTTTTAAGCACAGGCAATCAATTTACAGAAATACAGTTAGATAGAAACCCAACAACACTCATTATAGGCGAGAATGGTTCTGGTAAATCCACCATTCTTGATGCTTTGTGTTTTGGTTTGTTCGGTAAACCGTTCCGTAATATCAATAAACCTCAACTGCTTAATTCTGTTAATATGGCCGGATGTGAGGTTGAGATTGAGTTTAAGATAGGTTCCAAAAACATTAAGGTTATACGTGGAATTAAACCCAACATATTTGAGATATACATTAACGGCAAGATGTATAATCAGGATGCCAATGTAAGGGATTATCAGAAGTATCTTGAACAGCAAATCTTAAAGTTGAATTATCGTAGTTTTACACAGGTTGTTATTCTGGGTTCATCCACGTTCATTCCGTTTATGCAGTTGAAGGCTAAACAACGCAGGGAAGTAGTAGAAGACATTCTGGACATTCAGATTTTCTCTCTGATGAATATGTTGTTGAAACAAAAACTTAAAACTATTACAGAAGACCAAAGGGAAGCAAAATATAGTGTAGAGTTAACTACTGAAAAGATTACTCTACAGAACAAGTATATAGATGATGTTAAGAAGAATAAGAACAAGTTGATTAAAGAAAAAACTAAGCTTGTTACTGGTAATGAGGAAGAAATATCTAATAGACAAGAGAAGATAGGTGAACTTAAACAAAGTAATGATGACTTGGCCTTCAACTCAAAACAGGAAAATGAACAATCAGAGAAGGTGCAAAAACTAAAAGGCCTCCATGAGCAGCTGAAGGTAAGACGTTCTGCAACAAACAAGTATATTGGGTTTTTTGAAAATAATGATGACTGCCCAACGTGCGAACAGCATATTGATGAGACATTTAAAGAAAATATGATTGTCTCCAAGAAATCTGAATATGAAAAATTTGATAGTGGTATTAAAGATTTATTGGGAGAGCTGGAGAAGCAGGAAACCATTTATGAGGCAATACAGGACTACATTAGACATATACGAGAGAATGATGCTGAGATAGGAAAAATTAATTACTCTATCAAGGAAATGGAAAAGTTTAACGCAACCCTACAAACAGAAATTGACCAGTTACAGTCTGGTGAAATCAGCAAAGAGGATACGAATAAGTTAAAAGAACTCAAGAAATCTTTGAAGTCGTTTGAGAAACAGCAGCAGAAGTTACGTGAAGACCAGACATATGCTGAGGCTGTAAGAAATATGTTACAGGACACAGGTATTAAGACTAAAATTATCAAACAATACCTACCCATCATGAACAAACTGATAAATACTTATCTCACCTCTATGGAGTTTTATGTGAACTTCACCCTTGATGAAAAATTTAGTGAAACAATTAAATCACGTTTTCGGGATGAATTTACATATGAATCTTTTAGTGAGGGTGAGAAAATGAGAATTGATTTGGCTCTCCTATTCACATGGAGAGCTGTTGCAAAAATGAAAAATAGCACCAACACCAATTTATTGATGTTGGATGAGATTTTTGATAGTTCCCTTGATAGCACAGGCACAGATGAGTTTCTGAAAATTTTAAACACGCTTGGTGATGAAAATGTATTCGTAATTAGTCATAAACAAGACATGCTCGTAGATAAATTTAAGAGCACAATACGGTTTCAAAAGATTAAAAATTTTAGCCATGTTGTTGAATAGTAGGAAAATAAAATCACTTGTTGCTAACAACGATAAAAATTTACTTTATTTCACTTTCACTGTTGTTATTAACTTCTTGTGCAATAATAGACCCTTTGAGTTTAGCTTCAGTAGTAATAGATGGGATTGTACAGGTCAAAACAGGCAAGAGTGTGGTGGATAATGTTGTCTCTACAATCGCAGAAAGCGACTGTAGAGTTTTCCGTGTTATTAATAAAGAAAAGATATGTAAAGATGATGAATTGGATGAAAAAGAATTAGATGAATATGAAAAAAATATAAATGATTGGATGGATGATGGGAAAACGAAGTGATTTTGAAAGAAAACCTAGAGATTTTTACCCTACGCCCTTTGTAGCGGTAGAGCCCCTTATCGAACATTTACCCAGAAAATTTGCATTTTCTGAACCATGTGCTGGTGATGGACAGTTGTGCCGACATCTTGAATATTTTGGTGGTACATGCATGTGGGCAAGTGATATTGAACCACAACTTGAGGGAATTGCAAAAAATGATTTTAGTGAGATTGGGGATTTTCAAGTTCTGGAATCTGAATTTATAATCACGAATCCACCTTGGGATAGAACTTTGCTTCATTCGATGATCGACCACTTCTCTTCACTTAGGCCAACATGGTTGTTGTTCGATACAGACTGGGCCCACACCAAACAATCAACACCTTATATAAAAAAATGTTCCAAGATCGTCAGTGTTGGCCGAATTAGTTGGTTTGGTAACATGACGGGCAAAGACAATTGTGCTTGGTATCTTTTTGAAGATAAAGAAACAGAAACTACATTTTATGGAAGAATATAATGACAAAATATGAATTACTTAGAAATAATCACCCACTTTTAAAAGTCCCTTTGATTAATGTTGGTGAATGTGCTGATCGTGAACAGATTAAGAACGATTTGATTGAAGTTATGAAAGAACACAATGGCGTTGGCCTTTCTGCGAATCAGGTGGGCCTTATGGAACGTGTATTCGTAATGTATGGCGATTTTTCGAAACGTGAACCTATTGCGTGTTTTAACCCCAAAATCATACAAGAAAGTGAAGAAGATATACTTATGGAAGAAGGTTGCCTGACCTGGCCCGGAGTGTGGCTTAAAATCAAAAGACCTGTTTGGATTGAAGTTGAGTATGAAGACGAAAATGGGGAACAAATAAAGAACAAATTCACAGATTTGGAAGCCCGAGCGTTTCTTCACGAATACGACCATATGGAAGGGTCTAATTTCACCAAAAGGGTAAGTAAGTTGAAATTGGACATAGCACTTCGTAGAGCCCGTAAGGTGGCAAAGCAAGCCAAGATATTGGAAAACCGGCCGAGATAGTGTGACATTTTTACAACAATGTAACAGATTCGGACACTTTTTTCATAAAAACCCCATTTAACCTCATTTTTTGCTTGACAAACCCTCTTGACTGTGTTAGCTTAAGATATGATGAGAAATACAGAAAAAGTACTTGATTTTACCACTACCCTCAATGCAGGGTATAGAGGTATGGTTTCTAAAAAACTGGACAAAATCCTTAAACGGGCGTCCAAGAAGGGTTTGGATGGTCTTCTCACTTATGAGATTTCCGACACTTATGTTGTCGAATCCAAGTCCAAAGTGGATGAGGTTCCTGTAAAAACATCTATGATTGATGTTACCGTTAAGGGTGAAGTTCCCAAGATTAATGGTTGGGAATTCATTGGTAAATTGACCCATGATGGTGTTGGTGAGTTCGTTACCGTTCT
>MPMA02223795.1_pt1 | contig 13164 bp, 9 predicted proteins | sample 1617361 | NCBI WGS metagenome assembly MPMA02 (sample SAMN05944807, study PRJNA350692) | marine metagenome | biome: marine; feature: ODZ; material: water; isolation source: 180 m water sample filtered on 0.2 um supor filter | place: Pacific Ocean | collected 2012-04-08 | depth 180m m | reverse complement strand
GCAGGGCGGTATGCCGCTGGTGCACGTGGAGCCGGTAATCTGCAATCAACCTACCCACCTCGGAACGCTGCATTCCGAGCACCCGGGCCACCACCAGGTTCTGGTTGCCGGTCAGGCGGAATTCACCCTGCAGGATCTTCGCAATTTCCAGGAAACCGCTCCGCCATCGGCTGTCTTCACTGTCGTAAATCCGTCCCCCCGGCACATAGAAGGTGTAGTTGAAGGTGCCGTCCTGGTTCTCCGACCAGCCATAGCGATCGCCATTTTCGGTAAACTCGTACGGACGCTCCTTCTCCAGCTCGTAACCCAGTCGCTTCTCCACCAGCCCGCGGAAGGCATCCACCCCGTGATCATCCAGGGTGTATCTCAGGCGGGCATGCCTGCGATCGATCCGATCCCCGTGATCGCGCTGCACCAGCATCACCTTCTCGGCCACCTCCACAACCTTGTCGGCGGGAATGAAACCTATCACGTCCGCAACCCGCGGATAGGTCTTCTCCTTGCCGTGGGTCATTCCCATGCCACCCCCCACCGCCACGTTGAAGCCCTCCAGATCATTTCCCCTGACGATGGCAATGAAGGCAAGATCGTTGGCGTAGATATCCACGTCATTGTTGGGCGGTAGAGCCACCGCAATCTTGAACTTCCGGGGGAGATAATGCTTCCCGTAGATCGGTTCCTCCTCATCCTTGCTCGACCCCACCTTTTCGCCATCGAGCCAGATCTCATGATAGGCCCCCGTGGATGGAGTGAGGTGGGCACTGATGGCCCTGGCCGCCTCAAGCACTTCGGCGTGCAGGACGGAGGCATCGGGATTTGCGTTGCACATCACGTTGCGGTTCACATCCCCGCAGGCCGCGATGGTGTCCAGCGCAGTCTCGTTGATCTCCCTCATGGTGCGCTTCAGATTGCTCTTGATCACACCATGCAGCTGAAAGGCCTGCCGGGTGGTCAATTTGATTGTGTCGTTGCCATACTCCGTAGCCAGCCGATCGATCTCCATCCACTGCTCCGGGGTGGAAACCCCTCCCGGCACCCTGATGCGGATCATGAAGGAAAAGGCCTTCTCCAGCTTTTGCTTACGCCGGGCGGACCGCAGATCCCGGTCGTCCTGCTGGTAGGATCCATGGAACTTGATGAGTTGTTGATCGTCCGCCGAGAGGCCCCCGGTGGAAAGATCCTGCAACCCTTCCGCAATCGTCCCGCGCAGATAGTTGCTGCGCTCCTTGATGCCCTCGTTAGCCGATGGTTTTCCGTCCTTCTTGCTCATGCGTATTCTGAAATTGGGCCTTGGTAGACGTCCCGTTGCTCCCAGCTATCTTGAGAGGGCTCCACGCTGCGCATCGTCGAAAACGACATGCTCAGGGATATTAATCATAAGTAACTTGATCAAGTAAGTTATGTTAGTAAGTGTCGGATATTTCCGGGTGAATGCAATCTGAAAGAGGCTATTTCTCTCCCCTCTTCCCGGATGAAGTGGATCAGAATTCCACAAAACCTCGGACCCATCTCTCCGGAACCGGGACTACCGGTTCCTCTCTTCGCTCTGGCCGGGGGCCCCTACTTCCAGCGCCAAGTGAGAAGCACTTCAATCTCCGGGTGGATGCTGTGGTAGACCGGACAGCCCAGGGCGGCACCCTGAAGGACCTCGCATCCGGGGTGATCCCCGGGAATCGGCATATCGACTTCCACTTCCAGCTTGGAGATCCGGCGGGGGGTATCCTCAGACATATGCTTGCGCACACCAAGTTTCATGCCTTCGAGGGAGATCTCCTTCTGCCGGGCCACAATCCCCATCACGGTGGCCATGCAGGTTCCGAGGGAAGTGGCCACCAGGTCGGTGGGCGAAAAGGTCTCCCCACGTCCATTGTTGTCCACCGGAGCGTCGGTGGCGAGAGAATCGCCAGAGGGATCATGGGTGGCTGAGCAATGGAGCTGGCCCTGGTAGTCGATGCTGATTCCGATCATTTCTCAGGCGCGCCTTCCGGCGCGGTTTCGTTTTCATTCTCTTTTTCGGCGATGACCGGGACCTTGGCAAGAACGACCCGGAAACCGTAGAGGCCGGAAGTATCGCCATTGCCCGGGCTCAGGGAAGGTTTGCGTACGGGTCTGCGCACCGAGGCCTTGAGGTGATTGTCAACAAACCCCTTCCAGCATGCCCCCCGCGCGACGTCGTACTCGCCGAAGGAACTGTAATCACTCCCCACCCACTCCAGCACGTTGCCTCCGAGATCATACATCATGTGCTTACCCACCGGTCGACCAGCATAGCTGCCCACCGGTGACGTGTAGGCCACTCCGTCATTGTAGTCCGCAATATGATCGCCGGTCTCCACGAAATCGGCATCCACCAGACTCAAGTCCGCAAAGTTTCCACCACGCTCCGGCGGCGGCATCTCCGCTCCCCAGAAGAACCCGTCGGCTCGTCCATGCTTCTCCATCGGCCACACCCCGTTCTCACCATCCAGACCCACGAAGATACTCCACTCCGCATCGGTGGGCAGACGATAGCGGTGTCCCATTCCGATCTCACCCTTCTTGCGCTCGTAATGGGTGAGCCACAGGCAAAACAACTCCGCATCCTCCCGCGTGACATTCACCACCGGATGGTCGGGACCACGAGCCTGCGGATCCTTCCGCGCAAACTCCGGTTGCACCGGAGGGAGGACCTTGCCCTCCTGCTGGTTGACAAATCGGGCATAATCCGCCGCTGCGGTTTTGTCATTCCGCTTGGGCGCAGGGAGATTTTCCGCCATGCTCCTGATGAAAAGGTCATAGTCGCGCTGCCGGGTTTCCCAGATGCTGGCCAGCAGTTCCAGATCTTCCCGGACGGGTATGAACTGCATGGCCAGGCTGTTTTCGAGTGGTTCACGCGGATAGGCAAAGAGGTTCTCATGCTGAAGGGAAATGACCATGTCCTCCAGGACCTGGTCGGTGCGCAGATAGAGGGGTTGCTCATGTCGCCGGAACATGGGCAACTCCACGATCAGTTTGAGTTCCCCCTGTCCTTTTGGATTCAACTCCACCCGTGCTCCCCGTTTTTCCCCGCTGATTCCTTCGAGAGGAGTCTGGCCCAGGGCCTGCGAGTAAACCTGCCCCTTGTGTGTCCGCTGGATGTAGACTTCGGCCCCGGCAGGTCTGCTGGTGAGTTTGAGATAGGCATAGGCCGTCGTACGCACCACCGCGTAAAAGGGATGGATCTTCCGTCTCTGGGGATCTTCCGGACTGAGCCCGGGAATCGACCGATTGTAGTCCAACTTGTACTCCAGCCACTGATCTTCTTCCAGATGAGTTTCCCGGCACTGTTTCTCCAGCCACTTGACGTAATCACGAGCCTCCTTCTCATTGACCAGGATAACCTCGTTCTCAATCCCGTTCTCGGTCAGGGTTCTCACCAGTCCCACCTGCCGATCGGTATCCTGCCGGTAATAATCCCAGGCCTCCGCAGTCACATAATACTGGCTGATATGATAGTCCTCCTCGGGCTGGTAACGCGTCCCGAAGACATCCACCCAGGGCTCCAGCTCAAGGGGCGGGTTGAATTCCACCAGAGACGGTCCGATTACCGCCCCCTTCTCGCCAACCTTCTCCGTCACGGTCTGCTCCCGATAGCCTTTCAGCTTGAGCGTGAAGGTCACGGTAGTTCCCTCGGGGAAATCCATCGGATCCAGGGGCGTGAGCCCCAGGGACTCCTCATCCTCGCTGTAAACCATTGCTCCCGGGGGATCACTGCTGATGGCCACACCCCGCATCTGCAATGGCGGCGGCTTCAGGGACTCCACACTGGAGGGGATCTCAAGCGGCTTGAGGGCAATCAGTTGGGCTACCGTAGCCATCCCCACCGCGACGGCGAGCACGCCACCCACCATGCCAGCCCGCACCCGGATGGGCCGCGGCCTGCCCTGCTCCAGACGGTGCAGTTCACGAGCCAATTCCCCCGCCGATCTGATCTTCCGTCGCGAGATCTTCGGCTCGCAAACATCGCAAATGGTCAGGTTGAGTGCGCGCCAGCGTTTGAGCTTGGAACCCTCCGGCAGGTGGTCGGGCAATTCCGGAAAATCAAGACGATCCTTCCCGGTCGCCATTTCATAGAGCACCTTACCGAGGCTGTAGACATCGGCCTGGGCCGAACCAGGTCCTTCCGGGGGCACGAATCCTTCCGTTCCCACGAAAGTCTGCTGACCCCGCAGAGCCACCAGCCCGATATCAGCCAACTTGGCCTTCCCGTCGACAAAGATGACATTGGAGGGCTTCACGTCGCGGTGAGCCAATCCGTGCTCGTGGAGATGTTCAAGGGCTTCTGCCAGGGTCCGACCGCAGGTGATGCAATCCTCGACTCCGATCGCATCACCTTCCACCTCCCTCATGTCGCTGCGCAGGGTGCGCGGCTCATACTCCACGGGATTGAGGTTCCGGCCCGTTGTGATGTCATCGCCCAACTCCATCACGTAATAGTAAAAGGGTTCGTCCTCCACCTCGGCACGTCCCACGTGCAGAATGTTTACCAGTCCCGGGTGATCCCGGGAGATGGGCTCGTATTTCAGAATTCCCTCAAACTCGCGCTCAAATCCCCGCTCATCCTCAAAATCGTTGTGCCAGACAGTCTTCACTGCCCGCAGCGCACCGGTCACCCCACGAGCGAGCCACACCTCACCGTAGGAGCCGCCGCCGATCTTCCTCAGAACCTCATGATCTGGGATCGTCGGTTCCGGGCGAACCTTATTGTTTTGCATGCTTTTCGAGTTTGGCCAACTCCCGCTTCAGCACAGCGCCCACCCGGTGCTTGGCAAGATAGACTTGAGCCATGCTGACGCCAAGGTGCGCCTGCACCTTCTTGGCTTCCCATTGTTTCACCACGTAGTAATCAAAAATCTGGTATTGCTTCGGGGAGACCTGGGCCTTGACTCGCGCGAGTGCCGCATCCGCCAGGTTCTTCTTCCACTCCACATTCCACATACGCTCCAGGAGATCTCCCTTGGGATCTTCAAACCGGTCAATCACAGCCGTCTTGCGGTCGTCATCCCATTCGGCCCCCGCCATCGCAGTGTCCTTCTTGCGCTTGCGGAACTGGTCGTTGATCCGCCAGCGCGTCATGTTCATGAGCCACGTCTTGAAGGAACCCTGCTCCGGATCGTAGAGGCGTTTCTTGCTCTGCTTGGCAATCGAGAGGATCGTTTCCTGGACCACGTCGAAGGCTTCGTCAGAACGCAGACCGGCCTTCAATCCCACCGAGTAGATGAGCCGCCAGTAGGTCTGGTAAAACTCGTCCCAGGTTCTTTGATCATCCCAGTTCTCCAGGCGCGCGATGAGACTTTTGCGAGTCCGCTCATAGGCCTGCTCCATACCCTTCTTCCGCGTATCGGCCGCGGTCTCAACATCTTCGCGCTGGATCTCTTCAGGCATTAAGGGGATTCCTACTATAAAGCGCCAATGATGTCGCTGACGACCTCAGATTTATTGCCACGGCCTGAATTTCAGAGGATTCAAACTTTCCCTCATCTCATCATGCTTCTACCAGGGCACCGGAACCTGATCCGGTTTTCCCTACCCATCCCGGGTATTCGCAGTCCCAACTCCCGGTGGCTCCCCTCCGGTTCCCTCGAATCGAAATCCGGAACCAGAAAAAGAATTGCCCCCTTCTCTCCGTACCCCTAAGGGTCTAGAAACCAGAACCATGAACTCCGACTTCCGCCCAGATTGCCCCTCCTCCTCCAGCCGTCGAACCTTCCTCCGCACTTCCACAGGTGCCGCCGCGGGAATCGGGGCTGCCAGTTTCGTCCCCGCCCTCGCCGCCAAGAAGAAAGCGGCCCCGGACTCTCCGGAAACCCTGGTGAAGACCTTCCACGATTCCCTGAGCGACGAGCAACGCAAGATGATCTGCTTCCCCTTCGATCACAAGCTGCGCCTGAAGGTGGACAACAACTGGCAGATCACCAAGGCCAAGGTGAAGAGCTTCACCAAGGATCAGCAGGCCATGATCAAGAGCATCTTCATGGGAATCCACAGCGAGGAATACGCCGAGAAGGTCTTCGACCAGGTCGAGTGGGACAGCGGAATCGAAGGCTTCGAAGGCGGTTCCTCGGTAGCGGTCTTCGGCAAACCCGGAACCGGCAAGTTCGAGTTCGTCCTGAGCGGTCGCCACTGCACCCGCCGCTGCGACGGTGACTCGGTGGAAGGGGCCGCCTTCGGGGGGCCCATCTTCTACGGCCACGCTGGCAAGAGCTTCAACGAAGGTCCCAAGCACGAAGAAAACGCCTACTGGTACCAGGCCGTCACCGCCAACGAGGTCTACCAGATGCTCGATGGCAAGCAGCGCAAGGTCGCCCTGCTCGGCAAGAGTCGGGGCGAAAGGGGCAACAAGACGATCGAGTTGACCGGCAAGAAAACCGGCCTGGAGGGAATCCGGGCAGGGGATCTCAGCGCGGACCAGAAGGATCACCTCATGAAAGTGGTGGGGGATCTCCTCGCTCCCTTCCGCAAGCAGGACTCCCAGGAAGCCCTCAAATACATCAAGGCGGGCGGAGTCGACAACCTGCACCTCGCCTTCTACCGGGACGAGAACATCGGCAAGGACGAGGTCTGGGATGTCTGGCAACTGGAGGGACCGAACATGATCTCCTACTTCCGTGGCAAACCCCACGTCCACGCCTGGCTGCACGTCCGCAAGCCCGCCTGAGAAGGTAGTGGCCTTACAGCAGGACCGGCCTTACAGCCCCGCTGCCTTCCACTCCTTCCAACCGCCCTTGTAGACTGAGGTCGAGTAGCCCAGTCCCGACAACTTGCCCGCCGTGCGGAGGCCATCGGGGCATTGCTCGTTGGTGCAATAGAGCACGATGACCCTGCCCGCCTCCCGAGCGGCATCAAATTGCGACTGGAGGTTGGGAAACTGTGAGTCGAATTTCTTCAATGGCAGGCTGATGGCACCGGGAATATGTCCCAGGCCGAAGAAAAATGCCGGGCGGACATCGATCAGGAAGACCCGCCCTTCTTCCCGCAGCTGGAACAAGCTGCCAATATCCACCTGGCGGATCTCTCCTTTTCCCTCGGGCTCCTCCCGCTGAACGACCCTGGGCGGAGCAGGTTTCTCATCCCGTTTCAGCGGCAACTCCGCCGGCAGTTCGTCCACCGAAGTGACGCCGATGCACGACTCAAGCAGCGCAGCCACAACCAACACAGGCATATGAAGCCAGGTCCTGGTAACCATGCTCCTCTTCATGAAATCAGTTCAACGCCACCCGGGATCTTGCCGGAGTTCTGCCAGAAAATATGCCGGAACATCATCTCGTTTGAACTGATGCAGGAATCGGGCGGAAAAACCCAGCCTGCCATTCCCTACTTCTCCCCGAAGCAGTAGAGATTGCGGCGACCCCGGATGAAAAGGTGGTTTCCGATGGCAACCGGCGAGGCATAGATATTATCCTCCAGCTTGTTTTCCGTGAGGCCGGTCAACCCCTTGCCTTCCACGTTCCCGCAATAGACGACGCCATCTACCCGGGCCAGATAGAGTCTGTTGCCGGCCAGAAGAGGTGACGCATAGAATTTCTGCGCGGCCCTCGGCAGCTGCTCCTCCCAGATCGTCTTACCGTTAACCGCATCGAGGCAGGAAACCAGGCCACGCGGTTTTCCCGAATCGTTGAGCACGATGAAAGTGCCGGTCCCCTGGTCAGCGACCGGGGAAACCGCATCCGCGCCAATGCCCTCCCGCTTCCACACCCAGGCGTCCTTCGTGATATCTCCCTTCCCTCCCACGCGGATTCCCCCGGTTGTCAGGCCCCGGGCATAGGAAACCGCCACGATCCCCTTGGTCGAGGCCGGGGAGGCGATCACCCGCCAGAACTTGGTCTTCTTCGGGTTGAAGCCCCCGCAGGTCCAGAGCAGCTTGCCGTTTGACGGATCGTGTCCCGTCAGATGGTCCGCTCCCCAGGTCACCAGTGTCTCCTGTCCCTCGATCTCCATCACCAGGGGTGTGGTGTAGGAGTCCCCGGATTCCGGACTCACATCAAAGTTACGATCGGCCTTCCAGGCCACTTCCCCGGTATTCTTCCTGAGACCGATCATGTAGGATCCTCCCTCCGTCTGCATGACCGCCACCACGAGAAAGCCACCGGCGATGACCGGGGAGGTTCCCTCGTCCCACCACAGGGTATCCTTTCCATACTTGTCCTGCAGGTTGAGTTCCCACACCTTCTTTCCTCCCATCGTGAGGGCCGCCACCCGTCCCGATTTGAAATAGGTGAAAACCCCCTGTCCGTCCGTCACGATCGAGGAATTGGCTCCCGTTCCCTTCTGCTTGTTCGCCCCCTTGCCCGGGGTCTCACTCCCGAAGGTGGTCCGCCAGAGTTCCTTCCCGGACAGACTGTAGGCCACCACTGCGTCATTACCCTCGATTCCGCAGGTCACCAGGATCCTGTCGTTTGTGATGATCGGGGTTGAGTTGCCGGGGCCGGGCAGGCTGACCTTCCAGAGAAGATTCTCCTTCTCCGAGAACTTGGTGACGGTCGCAGCCCCGGGAGCGATCCCGCTTCCATGCGCATCCCCCCGCCAGCTCTTCCATTCCTTGGCCTGCACGGCCAGGCTTCCTGCCATGATTGCTGTGGTGATCAGTGTCCGGGTGTTCATGAAGAATTCGATGCAAGTCAGTGTGGCCCCTCTCATCAACATGTAAAGACCGCGCAGAAGGGATGGGCGAATCGTTCCTTCGGGCGTGGAATTCCGGCCTAGAAAATCCGGCGGACGGTCCTTTCCTGCCCCTGGCAGGTGAGCAACGAATCGCATTTGGAAATTGGCTTGTCGCGTATTCACCGCAAACTTCCTCATCCAGTCTCACCAACCGACTGCCCTCCTGATGCGCTTTCTTCTTCCGATCCTCCTGCTCACCTGCCCGCCCGCCCTGACCGCCGCTCCCAACATCGTTTTCATCCTCGCCGATGATCTCGGTGTGAAGGACCTCTCCATCGAGGGCAGCACCTACTACGAGACGCCCCACATCGATCGCATCGCAAGGGAAGGCGTGCGCTTTACCCACGGCTACGCCACCTGCCAGGTGTGCTCACCGTCCCGCGCCAGCATCATGACCGGGAAATATCCCGCCCGTCACGGCATCACCGACTGGATCGGGGCCGCCACCGGCTTGAACTGGAAACGCAACGACAGGATCCTGCCCTCCGAATACCTCCGCCATCTTCCTCACGAGGACACCAGCCTGGCCGAAGCGCTCAAAAAGGGCGGCTATGAGACGTTCTTCGCGGGCAAGTGGCACCTCGGAAGCGAGGGCTCATTCCCGGAGGACCACGGATTTGACCGGAACATCGGCGGACACCACCGGGGCAGTCCCCCCGGCGGTTTCTTCTCCCCTTTCCGGAATCCCAAGATGAAGGATGGCCCGAAAGGGCAATCCCTTCCTCTCCGCCTCGCCAACGACACTGCGGCCTTCATCAAGGATCAGGACAGGACCCCCTTCTTTGCCTTTCTCTCCTTTTACTCGGTCCACGGACCCATCCAGACCACCCCGGGGCTCTGGCAGAAGTACCGGGACAAGGCCGGCAAGTCCCCCCATCAGGGCAACCGCTTCCTCATCGACCGCACCCTGCCCGTGCGCCAGGTCCAGGACTGTCCCATCTACGCCGGCATGATGGAAAGCATGGATGACGCGGTGGGCATCGTCCTCCAGACCCTCGACGAACTTAAAATCGCGGACAACACCATCGTGATCTTCACCTCCGACAACGGGGGCGTTTCCTCGGGTGATGCCTTCGCCACCTGCAACCTGCCCTACCGCGGTGGCAAGGGACGCCAGTGGGAGGGCGGCATCCGCGAACCCTACTACATCAAGGCCCCGGGAGTGACACGGCCCGGGACAACCTGTGAGACCCCGGTGACCGGAACGGATTTCTATCCCACTCTGCTCGAACTGGCGGGCCTTGATCCCCTCCCCGCCCAGCACGTCGACGGGGTGAGCCTCGTTCCCCTCCTCAAGGGCAAAACCATTCCCCCGCGTGACCTCTTCTGGCACTATCCGCACTATGGCAACCAGGGCGGCGAACCAAGTGCCATCATCCGCCGCGGGGACTGGAAACTCATTCACTACTACGAGGATGGCAGGGACGAACTCTACAACCTCGCCCGGGATATCGGGGAGCAGACCGACCTCGCCGCCGGGGAAGGACCACGGGTGAAAACACTCCGCGCCGCCCTCGACGGCTGGCTCGCCGCGACAGGAGCCCGCATCCCGAAGAAGGATGCCCGCTTCGATGCCGCCCGACGGACCCAGCAGGATGCCGCCGTGAAAACCCAGCGTCTTCCCCGGCTCGAGAAGCAGCATGCCAACTTCCTCGCTCCCGGCTTCCAGCCCAATCCCACCTGGTGGGGCAGCAAGGTGACCAGGGACTAAGCCCAATCACTCCCGGAACCAGAGTTGCGCTCTTGCTCCCGGGCAACCACATCACCATCCTCCCACCATGCGTTCACTCCTCCCCTGGCTCCTCGCCGCCTCCCTCTTCCCGGCCTTCGCCGCCGCCAAGCCGCCCAACATCATCTTCATTCTCAGCGACGACCATCGCTACGACCTCATGGGCTTCCACCCCGATGCCCCCGAGTGGCTGGAGACCCCGGCCCTCGACCGGCTCGCCAAGGAAGGGGCTCACCTTGCCAACGCCTTCGTCAGCACGTCCCTCTGTTCCCCCAGCCGGGCCTCCGTCCTGACCGGCCAGTACATGCACCACCACCGCGTGGTCGACAACCAGCGCCCCGTCCCCAAGGGAACCGTCTTCTTCCCGCAGCACCTCCAGAAGGCCGGTTACCGCACCGCCTACGTGGGCAAGTGGCACATGGGCCACGACAACGACGAACCGCGCCCCGGCTTCCACCACTGGGTCAGCTTCAAGGGACAGGGCACCTACTTCGATCCGGAGCTCAACATCAATGGCAGGCGCCAGGCCTTCAAGGGCTACAACGCGGACATCCTGACCGACCAGGCCATCAAGTGGCTCAAGGAACGCCCCACCGACCACCCCTTCCTCCTCTACCTCGGCTACAAGGCGGTCCACTACCCCTTCACCCCCGCTCCCCGCCATGCCACCCGTTACGAGGGCAAAAAAATCCCCTACCCCGCCACCATGGCCAATACCGAGGAGAACTACGCCACCCAGCCCCGCTGGGTCCGCGAACGCCGTTTCGGCATCCACGGGATCGACCACATGCAGACCGGTCCCCTCGACCACGACCCGGTCCCCGACTTCGACGAACTCTACTACAACTTCTGCGAGACCATCCACGGCCTCGACGAAAACATCGGACGCCTCCTCACCCACCTCGACCAGAGCGAACTCACCAAGGACACCCTTGTGGTCTACATGGGAGACAACGGCTTCGCCCTCGGCGAACACGGCTTCTACGACAAGCGCGATGCCTTCGAGGAAAGCATCCGCGTTCCTCTCCTCGCCCGGGGGCCGGGCATCAAGCCCGGCACCGTAATCGAGGAGATGGTCCAGAACATTGACATCGCTCCCACCCTCCTCGAGGCCGCCGGCACCAAGGCCCCCGCCAACGCCCCGGAGTTTGACGGCCGGTCCTTCCTCTCCCTCCTCAAGGGGCTCAAACCTCCCACCCCATGGCGCGACCACATCCTCTACGAATACCACTGGGAGTGGAACTTTCCCGCCCAGCCCACCACTCTTGCCCTTCGCACCGACCGCTGGAAATATGTCTACACCCATGGCCACTGGGACATCAATGGCCTCTACGACCTCGAGAGCGACCCCCACGAACGCCACAACCTGATCAGGGTCCCTGCCTTCCGGGAACAAGCCGACTCCCTCCGCACCCAGCTCTTCAGGGAACTCGGTGAGTCCGGCGGACTCCTCATGCCCATCCGCCCCCCGGCCGGCGACCCCTACCACGACCGGAAACTGAAGAGGTAGCTGATCGAGGCCTGCCTGTTGCAATCCATCCTTCCAATTATAATGGCCCATTCCGTCGGCCAACCTCATAGAAAGACCATGAAAGCATTTTATATGCCCGCCTGTGCCCTTCTCCTGCTCGGTTGCAACGAAACCAGGGAGCAGGATTCCACCTCCACCACCCCAACACAGGAGTCCTCAACTCCGGCCGGGGAGCAGGACCCTAACACCATTTCCTTCACCAAGGTAAAACGGGCCCCCGGGGATGTTTTCCGCGACACCGAAAGGATGACCATGAATATGACATCCACCTTCACCGTCGACGGGAGTCCGCCTCAGGAATTGGAAATAAGCAGCGCAAAGAATGAAATAAAAGAGCTCACCATCCTGGAGGCTACCGCCGGGTCGATCTCCAAGGTCCAGCTCAAGGTTATTGAAAAGGAGGACACTCAGAAGACTGAACTGGTTGGAAGCAAGGCCCCCGCCCAGGAAGAAAAGGAAACCAGTCCCCTCACGGGTAAGACCCTCCTCCTTTCCCGACAGGGCGGGGAAATCATCGTCACTGACGAAGCGGGAAATCCCGTCGATGAGGTCACCAGGGAAGCGGCCCTTGAGGAAACTGACAATACCTTCAACAAGGATGAACCGGGTTTGCACATGTTTCACAAACTCATTCCAGACCGACCCGTCAAACTGGGTGAGACCTTCAACCTCAAGGGCCAGGAGGCTATCGAAATCTTGGGCAAAGATGACGGCACAATAAAGGAGGCCTCCTTCTCCTTCACCCTCAAGGAACGCGTTCTCATGGAGAACCGTGAATACGCCAAGTTCGATGCCACCATGCTCATGAAGGGTGGACCCCAGACAGGGGAACTCGTGGAAACCTCCATGAAAGGTTTCCTGCTCCTCGACACCGCGACCTGCTGGCAGACCCAGCATAAGTGGAATGGCACCGTGACCATGGAGGCTAGCGGGGAAATCCCGCAGGGCACAATCGTTTCCAAGGGCACCGGCACCATGACGATGGAGATGGAGGCCACCTACTCAAAAAAGTAGTCTCTCCGGACGCCTCCCCGATCACCTCGGCCCCGGAAAACCCGACCTTCTTCCCATGGCCCGCAATGTGGAAATCAAGGCCCGCCTGTCCGACTACGAGGACACCGCCCGGCGGGCCCGGGAATTATCCCCCTCCGAACCGGTCGTCATCGCTCAGGAAGATATCTTCTTCCCGTGCCCCTCCGGCCGCCTCAAGCTCCGCATCCTCGGT
>MPMA02177939.1_pt1 | contig 13170 bp, 12 predicted proteins | sample 1617361 | NCBI WGS metagenome assembly MPMA02 (sample SAMN05944807, study PRJNA350692) | marine metagenome | biome: marine; feature: ODZ; material: water; isolation source: 180 m water sample filtered on 0.2 um supor filter | place: Pacific Ocean | collected 2012-04-08 | depth 180m m | reverse complement strand
TGCGCTTACCCCCTATTTTAGGACCACAGGCTTAGGTGGAAACTGCGCCCCAAAAACGGTACGAAAGGGCGCATACAAATGGGAAGAAAACGAAGAGTATTCACAGACAAGTTCAAGGCCAAGGTGGCGATGGAGGCGGTCAAGGGGGTAAAGACCTTGGCCGAGTTGGCATCGGAATATCAGGTACATCCGAATCAGATATCCGATTGGAAGAAGCGGTTGCTTCAGAACGCGCCGGAGATATTTTCTGGGAGCAGGGATGGCAGGGCCAAGAGCGAGGAGGAGTTGACGGCTCCACTTTACGAGGAGATCGGCCGGCTGAAAATGGATGTGGTATGGCTCAAAAAAAAGCTATGAGCCTGCCGGTTGCAACCCGCCGGACTTGGGTGGAGCCGAGCCTCGATTATTCGGTGAGGCGACAGTGTGGGCTGGCAGGCGTTCCTCGATCGGGTTGCTACTACGAAGCGGCGAAAGAGACGGAGCAGAACCGGATGCTGATGCGTTTGATAGACGAGCAATACATAAAGCATCCCGAGTTTGGGGTGCCGCGGATGACACGCTGGCTGAGGGAAGACGAGGGCCACGAGGTGAATCACAAGCGAATAGCGGGGTTGATGCAAAAGATGGGGTTGCAAGCGATCACGCCAGGGCCGCACACGAGCAAGCCGACCCAGGGGCACAGAATATACCCGTATTTACTGCGTAAAGTAAAGATTGAGCGAGTGAACCAAGTGTGGAGTACAGACATCACGTACATCCCGATGAGGCACGGATTCATGTACTTGGCAGCGGTGATCGATTGGCGCAGTCGGTATGTGCTGTCGTGGGAGTTGTCGAACACGATGGAGAACCTGTTTTGCGTGGACGCGCTGGAGGGAGCGCTGCGGCTTGGCCAACCGGAGATCTTCAACACGGATCAAGGGGCGCAGTTCACATCGGAGGCGTTTACAGGCGTGCTGTTGGCCAAGGAGATAGCGATCAGCATGGATGGTCGCGGGAGAGCGCTGGACAACGTCTTCATTGAGCGGCTGTGGTGGACGGTGAAGTACGAGAACGTGTACCCAAAAGATTACGCCGACGGGCACGCATTGCACCGAGGGTTGGGGAGATATTTTGACTACTACAACAACGAGAGGAAACATTCGGAGCTGGACAACGCGACACCCGGAGAGGTATTTGGATGTGGAGCAGACATGAGATGAAAGCTAGAGAGGAGATGCCGTTACTGCGTTGCGCCCTCGGCCCTACGGGCCGCCCCTTTGGGGACGGGCTGCACTCCGTAACGGCATCAGGAACAGATGGCCGCAAGGCTGTCATAACACGGAACTGGGACATGGCAGGTTCCACCTTAAAAAAGCCGATCCGTGGTCGGAAAATGGGGGTAGGCGCAGGATTCTTAAAGTCACAGCTTTTATACTGTTTTCGGAATAGGTTAGGGCGCAGGTAAATGATAAGATTAAGTCTTTTTTTCAGAACATGGGTAATCCCCCTTTCTCTCGTAAGCTCTAATCTTTTTGCGACACCACCCGACCCGACCGACTTGACACTTCGACTATGGTTGAGAGGCGAAACTCTAGACGGAAACGACAACGGTCTGGTTGAAGCCTGGATCGATTCAAGTTCTTACGGCACTAAACTCGCACCCCGTAAAGGGAAAGATGAATCCCCGAGTTATGCTGAAGAGCTTTTTCCGGGTAATCCTAATTCGATGCCAGTCGTCCGATTTGACGTGGCCGGCCCGCCTTCACCCGGAAATCAAGATCGTCTCTTTCAAGTTAGTGACACTGATGTTTTTGATCCCCTTGATATTGGCAATGGTCACGGACTCACAATTATCGTAGTCTATAAGCCTTTCGCCACCGAGACTCCGGCTCTAGGGTATCAAACCATTCTCGGAAAACGTGGTTTAACTGAATCGGTCTACACTTTCGGCATACACGGCATCGACGACGAATTCCTCGGTCAATTAAACTTCGTCCAGTATGACGCCATTACCGAGTATCGCTCCGAAGATGCAATCTACGAAAATCGTTGGCATGTTAGCATGGTGCAAGTTGACGAGCGCGGCCTCGACGATACAGTGCAGTTCTTCGACGACGACACAGAAGATCCTGAGGAGTTCATGTGGCCTATCAGCATTCCGATGAATATAATAAACCGTAACAACTCTGTTCCCGAACCATTCGCGCTTGGAGGACATTCCCAGCCTTGCTGCGGAGACGGTGAACGATTCGATGGTTTCATAGCTGAAGTCATTATTTATAGCCGCAAGATCAAAGAACAAGAGTTGGAAGAACTTGAAAGTTACCTCAATACAAAGTACTTCACCCCGAATCAGCCGCCAACAGATTTGATCTCTAATCGATCAGGAGACGGCGGTACCGTTGACTTAGAATGGTCTAACAACGCAAACTATGATTCGATAGTTATCAGGCGTAACGGCGAAAAGCTCATTGAACTCGCGGGTGACAAGACTAGCTTCCGCGATACTCTAGTACCTGATGGCAAGCATATCTACGCTGTTGTAGCCGGACTCGAAGGTTTCTTTGAAGGCCCCAAATGCACAGTGGTTGAGCCGCCTCCAGCTGACAAAGAGCCACCCACTGTTAGAATCTCTCGGGATGAGTCAGGAAACATAGTCATTGAGTGGACAGGCATCTTGGAGACCTCAAAAAATATCAACGCTACTTGGTCGAAAATTGATGCCAAGAGTCCGCTTCTCCTTATAACGAAAAATTTTGCACAGCAGCAATACTTTAGGGCTCTGCAACCATAACGATTTATTAACGCAAGCACGGAGCCATGACAGCTGAAGAATTGAAAGCTGAAGGCAAATGAAAAACCTCCTACTCACAACAATCGCAGCGCGGCGCTTCGCCGAACGCGGGGTTAGGTTTATTGAATTGATTCACACCGGTTCCTCCGGCAACTGGGATTCGCACGGCGACATGATGGATCACGAGCACTTGGCTAAGCAGGTCGACCGGCCAATCTATGGCCTGCTCACCGACCTCAAACAACGTGGCATGTTTGAGGACACGTTGGTTGTCTGGGCAACGGAGTTTGGCCGTACTCCATTCAACAGCTCAGCTGACCACAAGGGGCGTGAGCACCAACAACTGGGCATTTACCACCTTCCTTGCCGGAGCCGCCGTTCGGGCTGGGTACACGCATGGCGCAACTGATGAGATTGGACTTAAATCCGTCGTGGACCCTGTCCACACCCACGACTTCCACGCAGCAATCTTGCATCTGCTTGGGCTCAACCACGAGCGGCTCACTTACCTCCATGACGGCCGCGACTTCCGCCTAACCAACGTTTCTGGCAAGATTGTCAACAACTTGGTGGCCTGACCAAAAACGAAGTGATATGCCCAAAATCGTCGTAACTGATTTCACATTTCCCAACCTCGAGATTGAGCAAAAAGTGCTTCAGCCAAGCGGCTGTGAACTGACTGGACACCAGTGCCAAACACCCGAAGCACTGATCGAAGTGGTGCGGGACGCCGATTATGTACTTACCCAGTTCGCACCCTTAAACGCTGAAGTCGTGGATGCGATGGAGCGAGCGAAGGTTATAGTCCGATACGGCATCGGCTACGACAATGTTCACCTGGATGCAACTCGGGCTAAGGGCATCCCGGTCTGCAATGTGCCGGAATTTTGCACTGACGAGGTGGCCGATCACACGCTTGGCCTGATGGTAGCCGCCACACGATGTCTTTTTCAGAATCACCACGCCACTACGAACGGGAACTGGGGATTGGCCGTGCCGCTTGGCCAGATGAAAACGCTGGCCCGGTTGACCGTTGGAATCGTCGGCTTTGGCCGAATTGGTCGTGCCGTAGCCAAGCGCTTGGCCGGTTTTGGTTCCCGTTTACTAGTCTATGACCCTGCAATCGGCGATGAAGAAATTGAGCAGGGAGGAGGCGAACCGATCTCTATGGGTGAACTATTGGCCAATAGCGACCTGATCACGCTTCACTGCCCGTCTAGCGAGACAACACGTTGGATTATCAACGAGTCGTCAATCTCAAAGATGAAGCCTGGAGCGATTCTGATCAATGTGGGCCGCGGCGACCTCGTTGATCCTGCCGCCCTTATGTCTGCGCTTGGCCAAGGGCGGATCAGCACCGTAGGACTCGATGTCTTTTCGCCGGAACCGATCCCAAAAGACCATCCAATCCTGCGAATGGAGAACGTCATTGTCGGGTCTCACATTGCGTCTGCCAGCGAGCAGGCTGCGATCACCCTGCGTGAGTCCGCAGCGGAAACCATCCTCAAAGCCATCAAAGAGGAGCCACTGCCCAACATCGTCAATGGAGTATCCAATTGAAGATCCGGGATGAGTGATCTCCAAAAAACCGAAAGCAAGAAAAACTGCCTTCCCTCGTGGAGTAAGGCGGAACTGCCGGAGCCAAAACCGTTGGGTTGGCGGAACTGGACTGGGTTTGTCGGGCCGGGGTTCGTGATGTGCGGGATTCAACTCGCCGGTGGTGAATGGCTCGTCGGCGCGGAAATCACCGCACGGTATGGGGGCGGATTGATGTGGATTGCAGCAGTCGCCATCATTTGTCAGGTTTTTTACAACATGGAATGCGGGAGGTACGCGCTGTTTTGCGGTGAGCCAGTGTTCACCGGGATGATGCGCAGCCGTCCGGGGCCTAGGTTCTGGATGGGTGTGTTTCTGTTGTTAAGCCTTGGGATGTTCATCCCGGCGCTTTCCACCCAGGGGGCAGCAGTTATTGCCTCCATCATACAGGGTCAACCGGCTGGAGAGGAGGACCGCGCGCTGGTAATCACGCTGGCGTACGTGATACTCGGGCTAGTTTCAGTTCCCATCCTTCTAGGTGGCAAGGTGTTCAACATGATGCAGGTGGTATTCACGGCCAAGGTTGTGATCGTGTTGGGGTTCTGCCTGTTCGTTGGCGTGTTTTTCGTGAGCGCAGAAAACTGGGGCAAGGTATTCGGCGGTTTTTTCAAACTCGGCACGCTGCCAGTGCTGGATGCGAACGGGAAAGAGACCGTGACGAATGTATTCATCCACCGCTGGGAACAAGGGGTTTGGCCGACGCTGTTCCTTGGCAACATTGCCCTGCTCGGGGCATTCGCAGGCTACGCAGGCGGGGGCGGATTAGGTAATGCAACGTACAGCAACTTTGTGCGAGACAAAGGCTGGGGCATGGGCAGCACAGTGGGAGCGATCCCGAGCGCAATAGGCGGGCGTAAGATAACTCTAAGCCACATCGGCAAGACTTTCGACGTCAACGATGACAACATCAAACGCTGGAACGGCTGGTGGAAATACATCCGCACCGACCAGCTGTTCATCTGGATGCCCGGATGCTTCATGGGTATGGCGTTGCCGGCACTGATCTCGCTTCAGTTTTCCCCGCAATCCCCAATGTTCAATGATCCAGACCGGCTTGACTGGGCTCAGGCCGTCATCAGCGCAGACGGAATGCGGCACGCATTCACGCCGGGAACCGGCCTTTCGACCTTTTTCTGGGTAACCACCTGTCTTATTGGACTGGTGGTGCTATTGCCCAGTCAAATGTCCATCGTCGAGGATGTCTGCCGTCGCTGGACGGATATCCTGTGGTCCGGCAGCCAGACCTTGCGCGAAAAAATGCGCCCCGATCAGGTGCGGCGAATCTATTATTCCATCCTCGCAATCTACATCCTATGGACATTTATCTGTGCGACAATTTTCCTGTTTTACAGCAAACCTAAGCTCATGGTGCTGATTGTCGCAAACCTTAATACGATCGGCATTGGCTTCACGGCATTTCTCATCCTGCGGATGAACTGCCGGCTGCTGCCCGTGCAGTTGCGGCCGCGCTGGTATCACCGTATGGGGATGATTGGGTGCGGCATTTTTTATCTGGGCATGGCAAGTATCGTTTTTTTCCAAACGCAGGTGCCGCTTATCCGGGAGCTTTTTTTCTAGTGATAAAATTCAACCATGACCAACTCACTCTTTAACCTAAGCGGCAAGGTCGCAGCCGTGTCCGGCGCGGCCAGCGGCATGGGCCGGGCAATGTTACTTGCCCTTGCCGAGGCCGGGGCGGATGTGGTTGCAATCGACCTCAATCAGGAGGGTGCACGTGGTGTAGCAAGGGAAATCAAGGAGCTCGGCCAAAAATGTCATGTTGCCAAATGCGACGTATCCAATCCAGACGACATCCGGGCCATGTTCGAGAGCATCGACGAAGCGTTCGGCTGTATCGACTTTCTCGGCAATGTTGCCGGCGAAGCCGTCCGCGAAAAACCAGAGAAAATCCAACTAAAAGACATCGAATCCTCATGGCGCAACCTCGTGCTGGGCCGATTTTGCTGCTGCCAAGAAGCGGGCCGACGCATGCTCGCACGAGGCAGAGGCAGCATTGTCAATATCGGCTCGCTCGCCAGCGTCACCGCGCTGGGCCGGGGACACATCGGCTACAGCATGGCCATGGGCGCGGTGGCCCAGATGACTCGCGAGTTAAGCACCGAGTGGGCGCATCGTGGTGTCCGGGTGAATGCCATTCTGCCAGCGCAGGTAATGAACGATGGACTCCAGAAGCGCATCGATGCCGACCCGGGGATTCGCGATCGTTTTCTCAGTGGTATCCCTTCCAGACGGTTTGGCCACCCTGACGACATCCGCGGGCTATCTGTTTTTCTTGCGTCTGACGCCTCGTCGTGGATAACCGGCGCGCTCATCCCGATGGACGGCGGCAACCTAGCCCAGAACGCCGGGGGCTCGCATGGCAATGAGACCTTCAAAGAATAACCAGCCGATGATCGCCACCAAGGAAACCAATCTGATTCTTTATCGTCAAATGCAGCTCATCCGGCAAACGGAACTGGCTCTGGCCAAGGCGCACCAGCGCGGGCTTGTTCACGGTGCCTGCCACACATATGTCGGCCAAGAGGCGATCGCCGCTGGGGTATGCCTTCATCTGAGACGGGAGGATGTCGTGTTTAGCACACACCGCGGTCACGGACATGCACTAGCCAAGGGTATGGAGCCGGAGGAACTGATCGCAGAGCTGTTTGGCCGAGAGACCGGATGTTCCCAGGGCCGCGGCGGCAGCATGCACCTGTTCAAGCCTGAGATTGGGATGATGGGCACCAGCGGTATCGTCGGGCCCTGCATTCTTCAGGCCTGCGGGGGTGGCTACAGTTTCAAGTTGCTGGGCCGGGACAATGTGGCTGTGGCGTTTTTCGGGGATGGAGCCGTTAACAATGGCGCCTTCCATGAGGGGCTCAATATGGCCGGCATCTGGAAACTGCCTGTCCTTTTTGTCTGCGAAAACAACCATTTCGCAACCGAGGTACCGTTCGATTATTCCAGTAGCAATCCGCATGTCGGACGGCGTGCGAAGCAGTACGGAATGAGCGGAGTTGAAGTTGATGGCAACAATGTGAGTGAGGTTGAGCAGGCCGCCAAACAGGCCATTGAACAGGCACGACATGGTGGTGGCCCAACATTGATAGAGTGCAGAACCTACCGCACCCGGGCGCATGCCGAAGGGATGTCCGACTTCAACTACCGCACACATGAGGAGGTAGAACGATGGAAGGAACGCTGCCCCATCCGGCAGCTTGGCAAAGCGCTGGTTGAATCGGGAAAAGCAGAGGCTGATGAACTAAAGACCATCGAGGACGAGATCGCGGAACTAGTCGCGCTGGGCCAGACAGAAGCTGAGCAGGCCGCCTGGCCTGATCCGGGAATAGTTACCAACCATGTCTTTTGCGAGGATATCCAAACTGTTCCCAATCTACCCGAACCTGGCGACAGAGAGACGACATATGTAGGCGGCACACTTGAAGCACTAGCCTTTGAGATGAAACGCAACCCGGCCATCTTTGTAATGGGTGAGGGCATCGGCCAGCGAGGCGGCAATTTCGCCACCACGCTTGGCCTGTACGAAGAACACGGGGCAAAACGCCTTTGCGACACTCCGATTTGCGAGCGGGGTTTCATCGGGCTCGGATGCGGCGCAGCGATGACCGGCTCACGGCCGGTAATCGATTTCATGTTTATCGACTTCATCAACGACGCCTTCGGCGAGGTCATCAATCAGGTGGCCAAGATGCGTTACATGAGCAGTGGCCGTTTGAAGATGCCTATTCTTCTTCGGGGCTGCATCGGCATCGGGCACAGCGCAGCCACGCACCACTCCGGGAATTACGCTTCCATCTACTCGCACATCCCGGGCATTCGCGTAGTGTTGCCATCAACACCATATGATGCAAAGGGCCTATTTCATCACGCGCTGCGTTGCAACGACCCTGTACTGTTCCTTGAGCACCGTGAACTGATGGCCACCAAGGGCAAGGTTCCTGAATCAGATTACGAGATTCCTTTTGGCCAAGCGCGAGTCGCATGCAAAGGATCGGACGCCACCGTCGTCGCCCTGTCTCTGATGGTGCGCCATACACTGGAAGCAACTGAAAAACTGGCCAAGGAAGGCATCTCAGTCGAGGTGGTAGATCCCCGAACAGCGTCCCCATTGGATTTCGACACAATCCTTCAATCAGTATCCAAGACTGGCCGATTACTGGTGGTGGATGAGGCGTTTGGCCCATGCAGCCTAACCTCGGAAATCGCGGCTCACATAGCCGAGGAAGGCTTCGATGAACTCGACGCGCCGGTAAAGCGGCTTAATGGACTCCACACGCCCATTCCCTATAGCCCGCCACTCGAACAGGCCATCGTACCCAACCCGGACACCATAGAGGCCGCCATCCGCGACCTGCTTGAGGAGTGAGCATGGCAACGGAAGTAATAGTGCCCCGCATGGGCTGGTCGATGGAGGAGGGCACATTTCAGGAATGGCTCAAGAGAGACGGTGAACGGGTCGAGGTCGGGGACATGCTGTTTGTCATGGAGGGGAACAAGACCGCCCAGGAAGTTGAATCCTTTGACGCCGGCTACCTGCGCCTGCCGCCCGATGCGCCCAAGCTCGGGGACGCCGTTGTGGTCGGTCAGCGCGTAGCTTTTCTCGCTGATGAAGACGACCTAGAGCCGTGGAAGGATGCCCCCCGGGCCGAGGCGGGGCCTGGCCACCAGATCCCGACCGACAAATCGCCCGGCCCGGCCGCGTCCCAAGCCAAGCCGGTGCGCCCCGGGAAATCCATCTCGCCGAGAGCCCTTCGCTTGGCCAACGAGATGGACGTCGACTGGGATAATATTGAAGGTACCGGCCGCGGCGGACGCATTCGCGAACAGGACATACGCGCTGCAGTTACTGTTGCCCAAACATCTGGCCCGAATGACCCGTTAACTGGAAAAACGGAACCGCTTTCCGCCACTCGAAAAGTCATTGCCCGGCAGATGACGATCGGAACCAACCCGGCGGCGCCAGTGACTCTACACCGAGAAGTGGATGCCACAGCGCTGGTCGAATTGCGCAGAAAATACAAGCAAACTAGCGCCGAAAAAAAAGTAATTCCGAGCTACAACGACATGCTCATTCGCCTCACCGCCGAATCACTCAAGAGCCACTCTCAGCTTAACAGCCAATGGCATGAAAACGGGATTTTTCTGCCGGACCAGATCCACATTGCCTTCGCGATGGACACACCAGCAGGACTCCTTACCCCGGTCATCCGTAATGCGAACCGACTCGCCATAGACGAGTTGACCGAGCAAACAAGAGCACTGATGGAAAAAGCCCGCATGGGCCAACTTAAAGCCGAGGAAATGCAAGCTGCCACATTCACTATCTCCAATCTGGGAGGACTTGGTGTTGACGCATTCACACCGGTTATCAATCCCCCGCAATGTGCCGTCCTCGGGATTGGGCGCATTCAAGAAAAAGTGATATGGCAAAAGGAACAAGCCATGTGTCAGGAGCGCTTAACCCTAAATCTGACTTTTGATCACCGAATTGTCGACGGAGCTCCCGCGGCAAGATTTCTCGAACATCTTGCCGTACAAATCGAAAAACCACCTGAATGCTTGACGTATTGAATTCACTCTATGAAATCCATGAAAACAAGACTCGACATAGTCACATTGCTAACTTTCGTCATGGCGCTTGGCCAAAGCGGCTCAGTTCAGGCGAACGACCGGGACCAGGGACAAATTGTCGATCTCTCTCTAATCGTCGCTGAGAATTACCCCTGCACTTGGGCCACCGGATTCCCGCGGTTTTACATGAACCGCTACATCCGGATCGGGCCATCGAGCCCCTACAACAGTGACCTACTGCAGATCGACGGCAACACCGGCACTCAGATCGATGTGCCGCCCCACTCCATCCCGCGCCCGGGCAGCGGACTCAAGAATGCCGGCCCACTTGGCCTTGAGTACACCGACCAAACCCCGGCTTGGAAACTGGTCGGCGAAGCCTGCGTCATCGACGTGACTTCTCTCCTCGACCAAGCGCCCAATGGTGTCAGTCCCCTTATAAAAAAGGAGCATATCATTGCTTGGGAAAAGAAGTATCGTCCACTTGGTCGAGGAGACATCGTGTTGCTAAGAAGTGATTACAGTGACCGTTATTACAAACCTATGCCAGAGGGTCGCAGATTCCTTGCACTGCCACTCGAGAAAAAATCGCCAGCCTGGCCAGACCCCGATCCCGAGTGCATGGCCTACATCGCAAAGAAAGGCGTCACTGCCGTTGGCTGTGACAGCCCGACAATGGGGCCAATGCCGGACCTCGCCGCAGCGGTTCATGATGAGGGCCTGTTGCGGGGCCTGATCTTCACTGAAGGGGCCACCAATCTTAAGAAGCTCCCGCCGACCGGGGCGTTTTACTGCATGATGGGGCCGAGGCATTTCAAGGGACCATATGGAGAGGGAAGAGCCTTTGCCATTGTAGGAGGCCAGGCCGACTCCCTCATAAAGTCCGCGCGCGCAAAACGGGTAGCCGATCTCTCGGTGGTGATGGCGGCGAACTATCCGTTGACCTGGCCCGGTCGTGGAGTCTCAAGACACCGCCATCCCTATACCCGAGCAGACTTTTTTTATGAACCAGCGCTGGACATCTTTCATCATACCCATCTGATGGACAGCCACGCAGGTACACACCTAGTCCCACCGGCCTACTCCCTCCCAAAGCCAGGGTTCAACAACAACAATTATCCACCGAAGGTACTGCAGTGGCTCAAGGAATATGAAGTTAAATTCGGCAAACGCGGCACCAGTCGAGTAACTGCAGACAAGGTTCCCCTCTCGCAAATTTCGGGAAACGCCCGTGTGATCGATGTGAGACCCCTCATCGGCACAACACAGAACAGCCAGTGGCCTGCCTCACCGGCGATCACTGCCGCCCACCTTGAAGTTTACGAGAAGAAGACCGGCAAACTCGAACGGGGTGAAATCGTTCTGTTTCGCACTGGGCATGTGGACACCCATTACAAGCCGTTGCCGGAAGGTAAAACGTGCATGGAAAACCCAATCAACGGACTCAGCGAAGGCTGGCCGGCTCCAGACGCGGGAGCTATCCTGCATTTGGCCAAGCGCGGAATCCGCTGCGTGGGCACTGACGCCCCCACGCTCGGAGGTGTGGATTCAAAACAGGCACTATTTACCTACTGGACATTGGGAACGCAGGACATGGTCGGAGTCGAGTTTCTGACCAGACTTGGACAACTACCAGCCAAGGCGGTATTTCTATTTGCCTCGCCGAAAACCAAGGGCTGCCATGGTGGTCCCGGCCGTGCCATCGCACTCTACTGAACCCCGCTGCCGCTTGGCCAAGCGCCTGGTTTGAAGCGGTAAACATGGGTTAAAATAGGTTGGTCAGCGGCGTTTTTCTCCCTAGATTTGGCGGAAGACAGCAGCGCGGAGGGTTTTAACATCGGTTGGAACTGCGGTGAGGTCGCTGGGCAAACAGTATTCCATGCCCACGTCCATTTGATACCTAGAAGAAAGAATGATGTAGAGAACCCCAGAGGTGGCGTGCGGCATCTAATCCCCGGTAAAGGGAACTATTAATAAAATGAAACACCACCTACTCACAACAATCGTAGGCTTACTCTCGGATGTAAACTTTTCACGTAAGTTTTCGATCGATGGTAACCCTAAACAGTTATTATGCTAAAAAGATTAACTCGTTACTCACCATATATTGGACTAGACAACCCATTCTCCAAATATCAATCACTTGGCATTGTTCAACGTTCTCATCAATGGCTAATCACGGCAGCCTCGATACATGCGATCTTTCTTTTAGGGCTACTGTCTAATAATGGCATCTGTGCACATTCAGAGGTGACCTTAGATCGCATCTCAGATTCTGCGGCATATGATAGTCGAGATAAATGGTTAGCCGAATATCTCGCAGGCAAAGATCGAACGCCATTTTCCTTCAGGTACGATGGAATGAAATCAATCGGTCTTCTTGAAGATTGGCATTTTAGTTCCGCGACAAAGAGTTTAAGTAGCGAGAAAACCCAAATCATATTGACATACTCGGATCCAAAAAAGGCAATCGAAGTGCGTTGTGAAGCAATAGTCTTTGAGCATCACCCTTCTGTTGAATGGATTATCAGATTTAAAAACACTGGCCAAATTGAAACCGCTATTATTTCTGATGTAATGTCGTTGCATACACGATTTACCCCACTACGCAAAGATACAATTCTTCATTATACCAAGGGGGTTGGCGAGGGAGTTTCCGCCCATTCTTCTGATCTAGCTCCTGTAAAACGAATACTGCGACCTAACTCTGAATTTGCAACCACACCTATGCATGGCCGACCTTCCTGGGGCGAAAGTTTACCATTCTTTAATATAGAGACCAAGGATGCCGAATCTCGAGAAGGGCTTATCGTTGCTATTGGGTGGACCGGCCAATGGAATGCAATATTCAAACACCAAACAGACTCGGTCATCCTTCAGGCAGGAATGGAAGGGACACACCTGAAGCTTTATCCAGGTGAAGAAATTCGAACTCCTAAGATCATGTTATTATTTTGGCGCCATCATCAATTTAATGGTCAAAATTTACTGCGGCGCATGATTCTGAAACACTATCATCCGCAAAAGGACGGGAAGCCGCTGACAGTGCCGTTTCTTGCTAGTTCGGCGGGATTGTACAATGAAGCATTCAATGCGACGGAAGAAAATCAAATCCAGTTTGCTGCTCAATTCGCAAAATTGGGTGTTGAATATCTTTGGCTGGATGTGGGGTGGCATGATTCCAGCAATGGTCACTCTCATCTTGG
>MPMA02059861.1_pt1 | contig 13190 bp, 10 predicted proteins | sample 1617361 | NCBI WGS metagenome assembly MPMA02 (sample SAMN05944807, study PRJNA350692) | marine metagenome | biome: marine; feature: ODZ; material: water; isolation source: 180 m water sample filtered on 0.2 um supor filter | place: Pacific Ocean | collected 2012-04-08 | depth 180m m | reverse complement strand
TCTCGGGCGGAAACCGGTATCCTCGGTAGCTCGGCATACAGTTACTGTGCCAGGTCCGCCCTCAAGTTGACAGAACCCACCGTCCCCTCGAAGATCGCCTCCGTCTCGAGGTCGTAGGGAGGCACTTGGCGCGGGGCCACCTCGTGTGGTTGGGCGGCTGTGGCGACGCCCAGCCCAAATGCCAGCGCGACTGTCACCGCCACGACGCCACTCATGACACGCATCGCCGAACCCTCCTGCGGGCGAACCCGCGCCCGCATTGATAAGAATCGCAATCGGCGTGCCAGCCTGCTGGTCACAATATGCAGAAAAGGCCTTGAAAACTGGGGTTTCGTGGACGTGATTGGTGCACTTTTCACCGCCACGACCGGGAAAGTCCGGGCGTCTTGCTCGGTGCGTCCTGGTGGGTTACCAGACGGGATTTGGCGAGGACGGAATAATGGGCAAGCGCGCCGGGTCCAAGCAGGTGGATGCGGCAAGAAGAGCTCGACGAGCCGAAGGTGTCGCGGGTGGGCCCCGTGCCGGTTGTCGCACCACAGGTCGTGGCCTACACTGGCAGGGTCAGTCCACGATTGCCGGTCAGGTGGTGAGTCGTCGAGGGCGCGGGACACCAAGTGGATCCGGATCGCACGTTGGTCAACGAGGCGACCGCCGGGAGCCTCGACGCGTTCGAGGCGCTGGTCCGGCGGTATCAGACGCGGATCGTGAACTTCGCGCTGGCTATCGTGCGTGACACTGGCGAGGCGGAGGACGTGGCGCAGGAGACGTTCATCCGGGCGCACCGGGCGCTGGGGCGGTTTCGAGGCGAGAGCTCCTTCAAGACCTGGCTGTACATGATCGCCACCAACGCCGCCCGGACGGCCCTCGATCGGCGGGGTCGCCGGGAGCGGCTCGTGGACCAGAGCCTCGATGACGACACCCAGACCCTGAGCGCCGGCTCCGTGCCCTCCGGTCAGCCGGGTGCCGAGACGACGCTCGTGACCCGCGACGCGATCGATCGGGCGCTGGCAACGCTGTCTGACGATCTGCGGGTTGCGGTGGTGCTGCGCGATGTCGAGGGTCTCGACTACAAGGACATCGCCCGGGTGACTGGGGCGCCGATCGGCACCGTCGAGTCGCGGATCTTCCGGGCGCGACAGCGGCTCCGAACGTTACTTCAGCCGCTGAGGTCAGGTGAGCGTGCCGGAGGAAAGCCGATGAAGGAGACGAGCCATGCAGTGCGATGAAGCTGGTCCGTTGCTGCTTCGGCGTCTGGAAGGGCGGCTCGAGTTTGATGAGGGACAGCGGCTCGAGCGGCATCTGGGGCAGTGCGAGTCGTGTCGCCAGGCGCTCGAGGGGCAGCGGTTCGTGGCCTCGGTGCTCTCGGCGCGTCCGGTGGCCGAGGCGCCGTCCGGCTTTCCCCGCCGGGTGATGGCGAGCCTCGAGCCGGATACCAGTTGGCTTGATGTACTGAACTGGCGGGTCTGGACATTCCGGCTGGCGCCTGTGGCAGTCGCATTGATGCTGGTGGCGGCGCTGGGATTCGGGACAACCGAGGCGGCCGAGCCGTTGGAGTTCTCCGACCTGGTGGCCGAATGGGTCGTCGAGGATGTGGCGGAGGGGCTGCCGGCCTTCAGCCTCCTCTGGCAGGAGGAGGTCACCGACGACACCTTGCTGGAGGCGGTGCTGACGGCGGATCCAGACGAGCCGTTTTAGGGATATGCCCACGAGACAGAAGACAGGGGGCAGGAGACAGGAGAAGCCAGTTGGCTTCACCGTCTTGTGTCACTTGTCGGGAGGCGTACGATGAACAGCACGAGCGCGCGGCTGTGGGTCGGTCTTTTCGTGCTGGTCGTGTTCATCGCCGGTCTCGGGGCCGGTGTGGCGGTCAGACCGTTGATCTGGATGAACTCGGGTCCGCCGGCCGGGTTCGGTCGGCCCGGTCTGGCAGGCCGTCCCGGCGGCCCTCCGCCGGCACGCATGACCGAACGGCTCCTGGACAGGATCGCGGCCGACATCGATCTGACGGCCGAGCAGGATCAGCAGTTGCGCGAGGTGTTCGAGACACGGCGGCAACGGCTGCGTGAGATAAATGACGAGGTCCGGGCCCGGTTCGAGACCGAGCAAGAGCAGATGAACGACGACATTGCCGCGATTCTGACACCGGACCAGATGGAGATCTTCGAGAACGAAATCGTGCGGATGCGCCAGGACCGTCGTGGTCGGCGTGGTCGCGGCGGCCGCCCAGGTCTACCGCGCCGTGGCCCCGGCCCGCCAGGCTAGCTGGCGACATCGTAACGGTCCGCCCGGCTCGTCGCACGCTTCTGCCTCGACACCCGGATCTGTGTGACAGTGTGCCGTTCTGGCACGGCTCTGCGCGCCCCCGCGTAATCTCGCCCGTCCCCAGTGTCGATTACAGGTACGTTGCCTGCAATGTCTGCTAGTGCACCGTAGACTGGGAGCGGCCGATGTCGTCATCATCACCAATTGGACCAATAGCTCCGCGCCGACGCCATGCCTGGATGCGACCGAGACCGCTGCCTCGGCCGCTGACCCGGTCGGTGTCGGTGCTGGTGCTTATTGCCTGGGTGGCGACCATGGCGGTCCTCGTGAACCGGTCCTATCTCCAGGCATCGGTCAATCTGGCCACCGACCTGTCCAGGTATGGCTCCGCCGCTGAGTGGCGCGGTGTGTACTATCGCGGCGCCAAGATCGGGTTCACCGTCAGACAGGTCGTGCCCACGAACGACGGGTTTCGTCTAGAAGAGGACGGGCAGCTCGAGATGACATTGCTCGGCGCGACCACGGCTGCCCGAATTCGCACGACGGCCCACGTCGACGACACGTTTGCGCTCCGATCATTCGAGTTCTCGCTCGACCCCGGGACCGGGCCGATCTCGGTGCATGGTCGGGTCGAGCGCCCGCAACCGGTAGGGTCCCGGGGTGATGACCGCTGGCGGTTGGTCGTGGACGTCACGACGGGTGGGGTCACGCGCACCGAGGAGCGTGCGCTCGCCACGCCCCCGCTGCTGACGATTAACCTCGGTCGCCGGCTCGCCAGAGAGGGCCTGGTCCCGGGCGACCGCCACGAGTGGATAGTGTTCGACCCGGCGACCCTCAGCAATGTCCCGGTCGTGGTGCAGATCGGCGAGCGGGAGGTCGTGCGAGTTGGGAACACTCGGATGCCGGCCTTCAGGGTGGACATGAGGTTCGCCGGGTTGCAGACCGCCTCCTGGGTCACCGACACCGGAGAGGTCGTCCGCGAAGAAAGCCCACTCGGGATCCTGACCCTGCGGGAGCCGGCTGACCGGGCGACGATTATGGCGGTGCCGGGCCGCGTGCAGACCGATCTGCTGGAGGCGGCGGCGGTCGTGCCGGTCATGACCCAGCGTATTGATGACCCCCGTGGCGTGCGGCGGCTCCGGGTGCGGCTGGAGGGCGCCGACCTGTCGAGCGCCGATCTCGACGGCGTCGGGCAGACCATTGACGGCGACATCATCGAGATCACACGACCGGAGACCCCGGCGCACGGCTCCCCAGACCCTGATGCCGGACGGTATCTGGCGCCTGAACCGCTGATCGAGAGCGACGACCCGGCGATACAGGCTGAAGCGGCGCTGGCCGTCGGTGGCTTCGTCGGCGCGCGCGCCCGTGCCGAAGCGCTGACCCGTTACGTCAACGGGCTCCTGGACAAGAAACCAACCGTCGGTTTCCCGTCGGCGCGCGAGGTGTTGCGCACGAAGATCGGGGACTGCAACGAACACACCGCGCTGTATGTGGCGATGGCGCGCGCGCTCGGTATCCCGACCCGGATCGCGGCCGGGCTGGTCTACATGCGGGGAGCCTTCTACTACCACGCCTGGCCGGAGGTGTATCTGGACGAGGGGGACGAAGGGGCGTCGTGGTGGTCTGTCGAGCCGACGCTCAACCAATTTCCGGCCGATGGCACGCACCTGCGGCTGGCGCGCGGCGGACTGGAACGCCAGCTGGTCATCCTGCCGCTCATCGGACGGCTGCGCATGACCGTGCTGGACCTCGAGTTCGCGCCCGACTCGACATCGGTGCTGCTGGCGACGTCGCCTGTCGCGCTCGAGAGCTCGGCGTTTCCGATACCGACCCTCCCCCGGGACACCGACGGCTGGTGCGGCTGTGCGGGACAGCCAGCTCCATGATCGCGATTCACGACCTCGTCAAGACCTTTGGAGATTTCACCGCGGTCGACGGCGTCAGCCTCGAAGCGCACGCAGGCGAGATTCACGGTTTCCTGGGACCGAACGGCGCCGGCAAGACCACGACTATTCGGATGATCGCCGGGCTGCTGAAACCGACCGCCGGCCGGGTCATGGTCAACAGCCACGATCTGGCGACCGAGCCGGAGGCGGCGAAGGCCTCGCTCGGTTTCATTCCCGACCGGCCATTCATCTACGAAAAGCTGACCGCTGGCGAGTTCCTTCGGTTCCATGCCGGTCTCTACGGCATCGACAGCGCCTTGGTCGGCACCCGCGTCGGCGAGATGCTCGAGCTCTTCGAGTTGACCCAGTGGGAACAGGAGCTGGTCGAGGCGTTCTCGCACGGCATGAAGCAGCGGTTGGTGATGGGCGCGGCGTTTCTCCACCGACCGCAGGCGGTGCTCGTGGACGAGCCGATGGTCGGGCTGGATCCACGGGGCGCCAGACTCATCAAGCAGGTGTTCAAGACAATGGCCGACCGAGGTGTCGCCATTCTCATGAGCACCCACACCCTCGAAGTGGCGCAGGAGATGTGCGACCGGATCAGCATCATCGCCAAGGGCCAGATCATCGCCCGGGGCACCGTAGACGAGCTCCGCCAGCTGGCCGGCGGACCCGGCAGTGACGACGCGCAGCTTACGCCGGTCTTCCTCAAGCTGACCGGTGGCAGTGGGCTGCAGGAGATCGACGAAATTGTCTGAGGGAAGCGCCCAAAGAAGTCAGAAGTCAGATGGCAGAAGTCAGTAGATGGTGCCATTTCTGTACTTGTTGTTGCCGTCGCTCTGGTCGTCGCGGAACCGAGCCCGCCGGCGCGAGCGAGGCGATTCGCTCCGGCTGACCCTGTTTGGGGCGGTCGGGCTCGCGGTGATGACAGCGCTCTTCACCGGCAGCTTCTGGCTGACGCTGCAGCTCGACCAGTACGCCGAGCTGGGTGACTTCCTGCTCCGGCTCGGATTGTCCTGGCTGTTCTTGACATTGCTGTCGTTCCTCGCCTTCAGCGGAATCGTCACCGCGTTGTCGACCTTCTTCCTCTCCGACGACCTGCGTCTGTTGCTGGCGGCGCCAATCGACAAGGCGCGGCTATTCCACGCCCGGTTCCTGCGCACCATCGGGCAGTCGTCCTGGATGGTCGTCATCTTCCTGCTACCGGTCCTGACCGGCGTCGGTGTGGCGCGCTGTGCGCCGGTCGGCTTCTATGTGACCGCCGGACTGACCGTGCTGCCGTTCGCCGTCATCCCGGTCGCGCTGGGCAGCGGCATCACGCTGGTGTTGGTCAACATCTTCCCGGCGCGCCGCGCCCGCGACATCCTGATGCTGATGAGCCTGCTGTTCGCCGCCAGCATCATCTTGCTGCTCCGCTACATGCAACCGGAGCGGTTGCTCCGTGTCGAGTCGCTGCCGGACGTCACCGCCTTCTTCACCACGCTGCAATTGCCGATTACTCCGCTGTTGCCGTCGTTCTGGGCCGGTGAGGCGCTGTTTGCCAGCCTGCACGGCGGTTACGACCTGCTGCACGGCGGCGCGCTCTGGACCACGGCGCTGGGGCTGACCGTGCTGCTGCGTGCCGCCAACGACCGGTGGTATTTCACCGGGTTCAGCAAGGCACAGGAAGCACGGAAGACCAGCTTCAGCAGACTTGCCGCGCTCGAGCGTGTCACCGGCCTGCTACCGCTCTCGGCGGTGCGGCGCACGCTCCTGGTGAAGGACCTCAAGGTGTTTCTGCGCGATGTCACCCAGTGGTCGCAGGTCCTGCTGTTGTGTGCTCTGGTGCTGGTCTATCTGTACAACTTCCGGGTGCTCGACCTCGACCGGATCCCGTACATGCGGGGCGTGGTGCGCAATATCTACGCATTTCTGAATCTCGGTCTCGCCGGACTGGTGATGGCGACCGTCTGCGTCCGCTTCGTATTTCCCGCGGTCTCGGCCGAGGGGGCGGCCTACTGGATTATCCGCACCGCTCCCATCAAGCTGGGCGACTTCTTGTGGTCGAAGTTCTGGACCGGGCTGATACCGGTGTTCGTGCTGACCGAGAGCCTCACGATGGCCGGGAATGAGCTGATGGGGATCGACCCGTTCCTGAAGGTGGTGACCGCCGTCGCGATCGCGTTCATGAGCCTGGCGCTCGTGGGGCTCGCCGCCGGGCTCGGCGCGCGCTATCCCCGGTTTGGCGCCGACAACGCGACCCAGGTGGCCGGCTCCTTTGGCGGGGTCACCTTCATGCTCGTCGCCGTCTTCTATGTGCTGGTGTCGATCGTGCTGCTCGGGTGGCCGTCGTCGGTCTATCTGATCTCACGCGTCCGCGACATACCGCTCTCCGCCGCGCAGCAGCTGTTGATGGGCGGCTGTTTTCTGACGGGCATCGTTCTGAGTCTCGCCACCTGGTGGCTCTCGATGCGGTCGGGCGTCCGCGCGCTCGAGCAGATGGACAGCACGCCGGGCTAGCAGCCCGCACGGGGCGTCCTGTGTCACGTTGTGCACGACCACTTCGAGACGTTTCGGGCGCGGGCGGCCGACCTGCGCGACGGCGAGGGCCAACCGGCCTTCGTCGAGCAGGAGTACCGAGATTTCCTTATCTAATCTGACGCCTCACAGGGTAGAGGCGCTACGGGTCGGCAACGATTCATGCACCAACGCGTGTGCCGGGATGGGGCGACGTGTGCCTGCTGAAAGATGATGGAAACCGAGCTATCGGGGGATCGTCGCGTTCGCTTCTCGCCAACTTGACAGTGTCGTTGTGCAGTGGCGCCCTGTCATGCTGGATATGACATTGGTCATATCTGCCGTGGAGCCCAAAGTGTTAGCTTCAGTCAGAACTCATCCATCGGAAATTCAGGGGCTCATTTTTCGGGACGCGTCGTCACAGTTGGCTAGCATGCGGCAGAGAAAGCGCCGCGGCAGTGCGTTGTATCGCTGTCACCCGCGCTGTTTCCAAAGGCAGGGGCGCCTGTTGCGCCCTCGACCACGGGACCACGCGGGCTCGTGACCCCGGCGTCTCCGGAGAGTGAGACAAGGAGGACGACATCATGTCACTGGCACGCAAGGCTGTTTCTTCTCGCTCACGGGTTACGCGGTGTGTTTCAGTGGCCGCGTGCGTCGGGCTCTTTGTCGCTATGGGGTGCGGCGCCCCTCCAGCCCCGGAGAGCGACGCACCAGAGGGTGCGGCGCTGGAGGTCTCGGGCTCTTTCGACACCGCCACGCCTGACCGTCCGCACCTCGTAGACGCGCTGTCGATGCCGGCCGAACCGACCCTGTCGGTCGACAGCTTCACCAGCGCGAGCGAGTGCGCCGAGTGCCACCCGCGGCACTACGCCGAGTGGAGTACGGCGATGCACGCCTACGCGACGGTCGATCCCGTCTGGCGGGCGCTGGTCGGGGTGCGCCAGGCAGACTTCAACGGCGAACGCGACAAGTTCTGTGTGCAATGTCACACGGCGATCGGCACGCGCGGCGGTGAAATCACCGCGAACTTCTCATGGGACGATCTCTCGCCGATCTCGCTGGAGGGTGTGACGTGCGAAGCGTGCCACAAGATCTCCTCCATCGAGCGTCCCTTCACCGGTGGCCACGTGCTCGATGAATCCGGTCCCATCCGTGGCCCGATACGGGACCCGGTCGAGACGTTCTTCCACGAGAGCGAGTATTCGGAGATGTTCGATTCGTCTGAGTTGTGCGCGTCGTGTCACGACGTGTTCGAGCAGCACGGGCTGAACCTCGAGCGGCCGTACGCCGAATGGCTGGAGTCGCCGGCGGCGCGAGAGGGCAAGAACTGCCAGAGCTGCCACATGCCGACCTATACCGGCCAGGCCGCGGTGCTCGACGGCGTGCCGGAACGCGACAATCTCCACTCGCATCGCTTCATCGGCGTCGACCTACCGCTGAGCCCGACCTTCATCGAAGACCCCGCGGTGTTCGAGGAGGTGCGCCGAGAGGTCAAAGCGCTGCTCGCCTCGGCCGGAGAGATCGAACTGTCGGCGGCTGACGCCGTGTCGGCCGGCGCGCTGCTCAACGTCAACGCGACCGTTCGGAACCTGATCGACGCCCACAATCTCCCGACCGGGGCGACGTTCAACCGCCAGGTGTGGATTGCGCTGACGGCGACCGACGCCGCCGGCACGGTGCTGTTCGAGACCGGGCACCTCGACGCCAACGGGGACCTGCGGACCTGGGGCAGCGACGAGCCTGACAGCGACGCGCATCTCACCACCTTCCAGTCGGGGTTCACCGACGCCGACGGGAACCGCACGCCGTTCCCCTGGAGGGCGGTCGAGAATGTGTCCAACTCGATCGCGCCGCTCACCGAGCGGTCCACGACCTTCCCGATCCCAACCGCGGGGGCGGTGGGGCCGATCACGATCGACGCCAAGCTCCGCTTCCGCCAGGCGCCACCGTTCGTCGCCCGGGCGCTGGGGCTCGAGGCCGCGGTACCTCGAATCGAAATTCATGAGATCGGCGAAGCCACGCTGACGGTGGCTGTCGAATGATGCGACCAAGGTCAGTCGTGCGTGAATGTGAAATAAGGGGTTCTCGGTAATGCAGGAGGGTTGCGAGATGCGAACACAACAACGGATTGCGGCGCTCATGGCGGTAGGCCTGGTCTTCGTCTGCGCCAGTGCGCGGATCGACGCCCAGCAACGCCCGGGTGCAGCTGGTTCAGGTCCGGCCACGTGGGTAGGCGACCTTTCGCCGATCGGGCCTGGGGACTGGAGCTACGCCCGGGCGGCGCATCTGCTGGAGCGCGCCGGGTTCGGGGGCACGCCGGCCGAGATCGAGCGGTTGGCCGCGATGACCCCGGAAGCGGCGGTCAACTACCTGGTGGACTACGCGGCGATTGATACCAGCCACCTGCCGGAGTTTCTCCACAGCCGAGACCTGCAAGGCCGGAAGCTCTTTCACGAGCGCTTGAAGCCGCCCTTCCACCTCGACTTCTTCTTCAACATCGAGTACGCCATGGAGCACGGCGAGAGCCTCGGGGTGAAGGTCGATTATTCGGACCCGGCGAATCGCAATCAGGAGATCGGCGCCACGGGCTATTTCCATGTGGTGGCCTCGCGTCTGGAAATGGACCGGGCGGTGATGTGGTGGGCCAACCGGATGGTCAATACGCCCCGGCCACTCGAGGAGAAGATGGTGCTGTTCTGGCACGGGCACTTCGCGACGCAGCATCAGAAGATCCACGACTACGAGAAGATGTTGATCCAGCAGGCGATGTTCCGCGAGCACGCCACCGGCAATTTCCGGGATCTCCTGCTCGGCATCGCCAAAGACCCCGCCATGATCCGGTTTCTCGACAACGTCGACAACGTCGTCGGGCATGCGAACGAGAACTTCGCCCGCGAGATCATGGAGCTGTTCGCGATGGGCGAGGGGCGGGGCTACACGGAGGCGGACCTCCGCGACGCCGGCCGCGCGTTCACCGGGTGGGTCTATCACCCCCAGAACGAGCACCAGTTCGTCTTCAAGGCCGACATCCACGATTACGGCCAGAAGACCATCTTCGGCCAGACTGGCAATTTCGATGGCGAGGACGTCGTCGATCTGATCCTGCAGCAGGAGGCGACCGCCAGTTTCATGGCCCCGAAGATCTATAAATTCTTCGCCCGCGAGGACCCGTCCGAGACGCTCCAGCTCGAGCTGGCCACCGTGCTGCGGGACGCCGGCTACGCGCTGAAGCCGTTGTTGAAGACGATCTTTCTGTCGCGCGACTTCTACAGCTCGGCCTCCTACGCGACGCAGATCAAGTCGCCCATCCACCTGCTGGCCTCGACCTACAAGAAGCTGGGCGTCACGGAGGTGCCCGGCACGCCGAACTTCAAGTACACGGCCCAGGCCCTCGGCCAGGAGCCGTTCGACCCGCCGAGCGTCGCCGGCTGGGCGGGGGGGCGGGCCTGGATTAACCCGGCGACGCTGCTCGAGCGGGCCAACTTCGCCAAGCGGGTCTTCTTCCCGGAGCCGGAGCCGAACCGGAACAGCGGGTCCTACAACTTCCAGTACCGATGTGACAGGGGCGGGTGTGTCGACCTGACCGGCATCGCCCCGGAGATCGTCAACATGGAGATGCCGGACGATGCGCGGCGGCGGCGGAGTCGGGCCCGGGCTGCCGCCAACGCGGCAGCCGCGGCATCCGACCCTGCAGCGCCGGCCGCCTACGTGGACGACAAGGAGGAGGACGAGGCGCCGATCCTCGACGCCGGCCTGCCGGTGGACCTGCTGACCGATGCGGGGGTGCGGGCCAACAATCCCGAGCTGCAGCAGGAAAAGGAAGGGTGGAACATCGGCTATGGCAGCACGGTCGGCGCCGCCATGGCGCGCCAGTTCTCGCCGACGATTCCGCTCACGGTCGCGAAGTTCGACCTGGTGGCGATGGTCCGCGAGGCCGGGCTCACCGAGGTCGATGCGGTGGCCGACTACTTCATCCACCGGTTCCTGCGCGTCCCGCTGACCGGGAGCCGCCGCCAGATCGTCGTCGACGTGCTCAACGGCGGCATCGGGATGGGCGCGATCGACTACACGCAGTCGAATCTGGAAACCGCGTTGCGGGAGGCGCTCCACGTCCTGATGGGTATGTCCGAGTATCAGCTGGGGTGAGCGCGGCATTCAGGGGCGCGAGTGTTCCCTGATCGAGCATGTTCGAAGCACGAGAAGCCAGAAAAGAGACCAGGAGTAATGAAGCATGGCCACAAACAAGTTGTACCGTGACTGTGGGTGTAACCGGCGCGATTTCATGCGTCAGGGACTGTATGGCATCGGCGTGACGGCGGCCCTCCCGTGGGTCTTCCGGGACTCGTCCACGGCCCTGGCGATGCAGGCGCTGGCAGGCGGCCAGGAAACCCATCCCGACCGCATCATGGTGGTGCTCGAGCTGAGCGGGGGCAACGACGGGTTGAACACCGTCGTGCCCTACGGCAATGACGAGTACTACCAGTTGCGGCCATCCCTCGCGGTTCCCGCCCGCGCGGTGCTGCCGATCGACGACGACCTGGGGTTCAATCCGCAGCTGCGCGGCCTCCGTCAGCTCTATGATGAAGGCCAGGTCGCGATCATCAACGGATGCGGCTATCCCAACCCCTCGATGTCGCACTTCACGGCGATGGACTGGTGGCATTCGGCCGTGCCGCATCAGTCCGAGCAACTGGGGTGGGTGGGCCGTCTGGCGGACGCCGTCCGGCCGACCCCGCAGGAGAACTTCATCGTCAACATCACCACCAAGATGGCCAACGCGGTGCAGGCCGGGGTGCATGCGCCGGTGGTCTTCAATGATCCGGACCGGTTCCAGCGTCAGGGCAGCGACACGGCGTTGATGGCGGCCAAGGAGCTCGACGCGAAGATGCCGGATGCGGCCGCAGGCGGCGCCCTGGGGTTTGTCGAGTCCATTTCGAGAAACGCCGCCACCGGGTCGGTCCTGGTGCGGGAGGCCATCGGCAGCTATTCGACCCCGGTGGACTACGGCGACGGAGGGGACTCCACGAGTCTCCCGAAGGTGGCGGCCCTGATCGACGGCGGTCTGCCGACTCGTTTTTACTACATCAACTACGGCGGGTTCGACCACCACTCGAACCAGGACGCCTCGCACACGCGGCTCCTCCTGGGCCTGGGCGACGCACTCAAGGGCTTTTTCGAGGACATGGAGCGAATCGGCCGCGCCGACGATGTCGCGATGATGATCTTCAGCGAGTTCGGGCGGCGACCCGGGCAGAACGCGAGCGACGGCACCGATCACGGCACCGCGGGGCCGATGTTCATCCTCGGGAAGCACGTCACGGGCGGGCTCTACGGCGCCTATCCCAGCCTGACGGATCTGGACGTCATCTTTGGCTACGAGGACGGGAACCTGAAGTTCACGACCGACTTCCGGCGGGTCTACGCCACGATGATCAAGGAGTGGATGGGCTACGACGACACCGATACGCTGCTGCGAGGCGACTTCGCGCCGTTGGGCGTGTTCGCCTGAAGGGAGGCCGAACGGCGGCGTCAGAACTGCAGAGGACACTGTCAAGTTGAGGCTGCGGGTGGCATGCGCGATATGTATCGCGCCCCTGACACCAGGCTGGAGCGGAACGTTGACCTGAAGTTCTTGCCCTACCAGTTTGCGAACGAACCTGGAGGTTGGCGTAGTTCCACCGTGACCGTTGAATGACGCGTGTACGTCGTTGGACCATTCTGCACAATTGACCAACTCAGGTGCGCTTGAGGTTGTGCGCGCATGGCGATCAGGAGGGCTGCGTGATGAGAACACGACAGTGGCCTGCGGTGCTCGTGGCGGTAGGGTTGGTGTGTGTGTGGACCGGAGTACCGACAGGCGCCGAGCAAGGGCAGGCCGCAGCTGGCCCGTCGGCGTGGGTTGGTGACCTCTCGCCGATCGGACCTGGGGACTGGAGCTACGATCGCGCGGCGCATCTACTGGAGCGCGCCGGTTTCGGGGGCACCCCAGAGCAGATCGAGCGCCTGGCCGCGATGACGCCGGAGGCCGCCGTCGACGCCTTCGTGGACTACGAGTCATTGGACAACAGCCACCTGCCGGTGTTTCTCCATAGCCGAGACGCGCAGGGGCGGAAGTTGTTCCACGAGATCGTGAAGCCGCCCTTTCACCTCGACATGCACCTGACCATCCAGCACGCCCAGGATCACGGCGAAAGCCTTGGGGTGAAGGTCGATTACTCGGATCCGGCGAATCGCAATCAGGAAGTTGCCACCACGGGCATTTTCATGGTGGTGGCCTCGCGTCTGGAAATGGATCGGGCTGTGATGTGGTGGGCCGACCGGATGCTCAATACGCGTCGGCCGCTCGAGGAAAGAATGGTGCTCTTCTGGCACGGGCACTTTGCGACCCAGCACCAGAAGCTCCACGACTACGAGAAGATGCTGATCCAGCAGACGATGTTCCGTGAGCACGCCACGGGCAATTTTGGGGACCTCCTGCTCGGCATCGCCAAAGATCCCGCCATGATCCGGTTTCTCGACAACGTCGACAACGTCGTCGGGCAT
>MPMA02152923.1_pt1 | contig 13293 bp, 9 predicted proteins | sample 1617361 | NCBI WGS metagenome assembly MPMA02 (sample SAMN05944807, study PRJNA350692) | marine metagenome | biome: marine; feature: ODZ; material: water; isolation source: 180 m water sample filtered on 0.2 um supor filter | place: Pacific Ocean | collected 2012-04-08 | depth 180m m | reverse complement strand
TTCTCAGGGGTATTGAGTGCAGAAAAATTATAATATTCGCTTTCTACATCAGGGCCTTCCTCAACAGAAAAACCTATTTCAGAAAAAATAGAAATAATTTCGTCAATTACTTGTGAAACAGGATGAATTTTTCCAGCAAAGTAAGGTCTTCCAGGTAAAGTTACGTCAATATTATCATTCTTAAGTTTTTTGTTTATTTCTTGATTTTGAATTTCTTCAGTTTTTTTTAAAATTAATTCTTGTAGTTCATTTTTTAATAAATTTAGTTCTACAGCAAAATCTTTTCTTTCTTCTTCAGTAATTGATCCTAGCTGCCTAAATTTTTTTGATATTATTCCATTCTTCCCAAACAATTCTGTCTTGATTTCATTTAGTTTATTTTGATCTAAAAACTCATTTAATTTAGAAAGATATTTTTCTTTTATTTTTATAATCTCTGACATAATTGCAGATTATTTCTTAACTGAAGAAAAACAATAGTGAAGATTAGTTAAGTGCAGCTTGAGCTTTTTTGACTATGGTCCTAAATGCCTCAGGGTTACTATACGCTATCTCTGCTAGAATTTTTCTGTCCAGTTTAATTCCAGATTTACTTAAACCATTAATAAATTTCGAATATGTTAGTCCTTCTGCTCTAACACCTGCATTAATTCTTTGTATCCACAAAGATTTAAATTCCCTTTTTTTTGTTCTACGATCCCTATAAGCATATTGCATTGCTTTTTCCATTGCTTGTCTAGCAACTCTAATAGTATTTTTTCTTCTGCCCCACTGTCCTTTTACAGCTTTTAAAACTTTTTTATGTTTAGCATGACTTGTTACGCCTCTTTTTACTCTTGCCATTTTATCCTCTTAAACTGTAAGGCATATACGACTTAACAATTTTCCCATCTTGTTTTGACATAACTGTTGTGCCTCTTTGATTTCTAATTTGTCTATTTGTTCTTTTAATCATACCATGTCTTTTCCCTGCTTGAGACATAATTACTTTGCCTCTTGCAGTAATTTTAAATCTTTTTTTTGCTGAACTTTTAGTTTTTAATTTTGGCATAATTCGATGAGTTTATACAAATATTGAATTAAATTTACAACTAATATTATGCTTTATAAAGGCTGAATTACCATTATCATTTGCCTGCCCTCAAACTTCGGACTCATTTCCACTTTGCCAACTGACTTAATATCTTCTTGAATTCGATTCATTAAATCATTTCCAAGGTTTGAATGCATTAATTCTCTACCTTTAAATCGAATTGTAAATTTTACTTTATCTCCTTTTGCAAGAAATTTTTGTGCATTTTTTAATTTGAAATTGTAATCATGAATTTCTGTAACTGGTCTTAACTTAATTTCTTTTAATTCAATTTTTTTTTGTCTTTTTTTTGCCTTGTTAGCTTTCTTTTGAGCTTCATATTTAAACTTACCCATATCAATTATTTTACAAACTGGAGGATTGGTATTTGGTGCTATTTCTATTAAATCCAAACCTTCTTCTTTTGCAATTGAGATTGCTTTGTTGGTATTCATAATTCCCAAATTTTCACCTGCGCTATTAATAACCTGTACTTCGTGTGAATTAATCCTATGATTTGCCCTAGGTCCTTTTGGCTTTGTTCTTCTTTGAAAATAATTTTTCTTAAATTCTGCCACTTAAAATGAAGGTGCTTTATTCAAAGCAGAAAATTTTTTTAGAAAAGTACTTAATTCCATAGTTTGTTGTTTCTCAGAATCTGATTTTCTAATAGTTATGCTGTTAGAGTCAACTTCTTTTTTTCCACAAATAAGCAAAATAGGAATTTTTGACATTAAATGTTCTCGAATTTTGTAATTTAAGTTATGCTCTTTTAAATCTATTTCACAATTAATTCCAACTTCAGTTACTTTTTCATAGACTTTTTTCCCATAATCATCAAATTCATCAGAAATTGGTATAACCATGGCTTGCAAAGGTGAAATCCAAAATGGCAATTTGCCAGCATAATTTTCAATTAATATTCCAATAAATCTTTCTAGGGATCCAAATAAAGCCCTATGAAGCATAACTGGAATTTTTTTTGAACCATCTTTATCTACAAATGTTGCTCCTAATCTACCTGGCAAATTTAAATCAACTTGCAAAGTTCCGCATTGCCAATCACGGCCAATACTATCCCTGAGTACAAAGTCAATTTTTGGCCCATAAAATGCACCTTCACCTTTATTAATTTCATATTTTAAATTTGATTGTTTTATTGCTTTTAATAATGCTGCTTCAGCTTTATCCCAAATTTTATCATCTCCCACTCTTTTTTGTGGTCTATCAGAAAACTGCAGTAGAACATTAGTAAAGCCTAGATCTTTATAAATTTCTAATATCAAATTTGTTACACTTAAACATTCGTCAGTAATTTGATCTTCTGTACAAAAAATATGAGCATCATCTTGAGTGAACGCTCTAACTCTTAATAAACCATGTAAAGCACCTGATGGTTCAAACCTATGTACTTTTCCAAATTCAGACATTTTAAAAGGTAAGTCTCTATAACTTTTGAGACCTTGTTTGAATACTTCAACGCATCCAGGACAATTCATTGGTTTAATTGCAAATATTTTTTCATCTGGTGTTGTTGAAGTGTACATATGTTCTCCAAATTTTTCCCAGTGGCCTGATTTTTCCCATAACGAACGATCCAATATTTCGGGAGTATTAATTTCTTTATAACCTGCTTTTTTTTGTTTACTTCTCATATAGTTGACGAGTTTTTGAAATAAAATCCATCCTTTTTCATGCCAAAATACCGATCCTGGGCTCTCTTCTCTAAAATGAAAAAGATTCATTTCTTTGCCCAGCTTTCGATGATCTCTTTTTCCAGCTTCCTCTATTCTTTTTAAATAATCATCAAGTTCTTTTTGAGATGGCCAAGATGTTCCGTATATTCTTTGAAGCATTTCATTATTTGAGTCACCTCTCCAATAAGCTCCTGATACTTTTGTTAGTTTAAAAAATTTTCCAATTTTCCCAGTTGATGATAAATGTGGACCCCTACATAAATCACTCCATTTGCCATGGAAATATATTGAGATTTCTTCTCCTTCAGGAATGCTTTCGATTATCTCGGTTTTATAAATTTCTCCCTTATCTTTATAATAAGAAATTGCTTGATCTCTTTTCCAAACTTCTCTTTTGGTAATTTCATTTCTATCAACTATTTCCTTCATACGTTTTTCTATTTTTAACAAATCTTCATCCGTAAAAGGTTCTTTCCTTGAAAAATCATAATAGAAACCATCCTCAATTACAGGTCCTATAGTAACTTGAGTACCTGAAAACAATTCTTGAACAGACATAGCAAGAATATGGGCAGTGTCATGCCTTATAATCTCTAAGCCTTCTTTGTCTTTATTTGTAAAAATCTTGACAGAACAATCGTTTTCAATTTTTTCACTTAAATCCTTAAGTTCGCCATTAACGCTCATGATCAATGCTTGCTTTGAAAGAGATTTGCTAATTTTTTCAGAAATCTCCAATCCGGTTACCTTTTTATTAAAACTTAATTTATTTCCATCTAGCAAGGTTATATTTGGCATTTAATTAATTAATTTTTTATACTCTGAATAAGTGGAAAAACACATTTTTTCAATGTTAAATTTTTTTACTACATTTTTTCTACCTTCAATTCCAATAAATTTCAATGTGCTTTCATCCAAGTTTAGAACATGAATTAATCTCTTACTTAATTCTTCGGTTTTCCCAACTTCGAATAAAAAACCCGTTTTGTCGTTAATTATTGTTTCTTTTGAACCACCAATATTGCTTGCAATTATTGGTTTTTCCATTGATTGGGCTTCAACAGAAACTCTACCGAATGCCTCTGGTTCTATAGACGAAGATACAATTACATCCGAAACTTTATAGGCTAATGGCATTAATTCACACTTATCAATAAATTTAATACAATTTTGCAATCTATATTGTTCTACTAATCTTACTAATTTTTTTTTATAAACTTTACGCCCTTGATCTGAGCCTAATACAACAGCAAAAAATTCTTTATCTGGTATTTCTTTTTTTACATTGTGTAGCGCCTCTATAAACATTTCCTGACCTTTCCAGTGCGTTAGTCTACCTGGAAGAAGAATCAACGATATATTTTTAAGATCAACATATTTCTTAATATCCCATTTTTTTAATATTTTGTTTTCATCAGCCTGAACAATTTTTTTTGAATTAAAATATTCTGTATTAATTCCTCTGAATATTACTAAAAATTTTTTATTTAAATCTAAGTAACCTGAATAATTTTCATTTATATGAGAAAAAATAAAATTTGAACCTGCTATAATAAGATCCGATCTTAACATTACAGAATTATAAAACTTCTTTAAGCTATTACTAAAATTATAAGTGCCATGAAAAGTCGTGACAAACTTTCTTCTCGTAATTTTAATTGCTAGTAAACATGACCAGGCTGGAGCTCTACTTCTGGCATGCACAATTGATATATTTAAAAATAAAATTATAGCTATTAAAGCTAAAGAATTAAATAACATTAAGATAGGGTTTTTGCTATGTACGGGCAATCTTATTAATTTAACTTTTTTTTTATTAATATATTTAATTAATTCTCCACCGCTGGTTACAATAAAGGAAGAACAGTTATTTTCAGAAAGATAGTGGGCCAAATCAAAACAGCCCGTTTCAGCTCCTCCATATCCTAATCTTGGTATAACTTGTAAAATTTTTAATTTCGAACTCATCAAATTTATCTTATATATTAACTCTAATGTCATATAAACGATTTAAATATTTCTATTTTTCAAAAACAAAAAAAATTAGATTTTTATCTATAAAATCAACCTCAAATTTATGTGTAATTTTCTTGCCTGGATTTATGTCCGATATTGAAGGAGAAAAACCAGCAAAATTTGCGCAGTATTGCAATAAAAAAAAATTAATTTTTTAACGCTTGAATATTCTGGACATGGAAAATCTTACGGAAAATTTACAAATGGAAATATATCTAAATGGACAGTTAATGCTAGAAAGTTAATTAAAAATAAATTTAGAGAAAAAAATTTTATTATAATCGGATCAAGCATGGGTTCTTGGATTGCTTTAAACTTAATCAAAATTTTTAAAGAACAAATTAAAGGTTTTATTGGAATAGGATCCGCTCCTGAATTTTTAGAAAAACTAATGTGGAATAAATTTACTAAAAAAATTAAAAAAATTATAAATACCAAAAAAATTTACCATATGAAACATGGTGATTATACCTATCCTCTAACTAAACAATTGTTTCTAGATGGAAAAAAAAATAAGGTTTTAAAAATGAAAATAAGAATAAAGATACCAGTAACTATGTTTCATGGTTCAAAGGATGACGTTGTTCCTACAAATTTTTCAAAAAAAGTATTAAATATTTTTCCAAAAGCTAAAAAAAAAATATTTATTATTAAAGGTGGAGATCACAGTTTATCGAAGAGAAATTATTTAAATAAAATATCCAAAGAGCTAGATGGAATGATTAAAAATATTTCTTAATCCTTAACTTACTTCTTTGATATTAATTTTATCTGTAATTGGATTTTCTAATTTATTGATCATTTCTTTTGGACAAACTTGAACAAAATTATAAATTTCTTTGTCAAAATTATCTATTATATTTTTAGATAGATTTGAATTTGTCTCATAATAATGTTCTTCAATTAAATTTTTAAGATAATTTATCCAATATTTTGTTTCTACTTTTTGCCACACGACAGTTTCTGGATTTACTTTTTTTTCAAAATTATTATTTAAATCATAAATAAATGCCATGCCCCCGGTCATTCCAGCTGCAAAATTATCTCCCACTTCTCCAAGAATAACTACAGTACCTCCTGTCATATATTCACAACCATTAGAATCACATCCTTCAATAACTGAAACTGCTCCTGAATTTCTTACCGCAAATCTTTCGCCTGCTTGTCCTGCTGCAAATAGTTTTCCAGATGTTGCGCCATACAAAACTGTATTTCCAATAATTGTATTTTCATTTGATATTAAATTGCTTTCCTCTGGCAATTTGATTGAAATTGAAGCTCCAGACAAACCTTTAGCCACATAATCATTTGCATCTCCTCTAAGTAAAAGTTTTAATCCCTTTGTTCCAAATGCACCAAATGATTGTCCTGCAGAACCTTTGAATTGAAGAGTCAAAAAATCTTCATCTAATTTTTTATAACCATACTTTTTAAGTAAATGATAAGATATTCTTGTACCAACTGCTCTATGAGTATTTTTAATAATAAATTCTTTTTCAATTATTTTTGTCTTGCCAATTTTATCTTCAATTTCAGAAAATATTTTTTGATCCAAAGTATCTGGAACTTTATTAATATCTTTTTTTTCACAGTATCTTTTATGATTTCCAGGATCGGGTAAAACAAAAAGAGGGTGTAAATCTAAATCGTCTAAATTTGATGAGCCTGTACTAACTTGTTTTAATAGATCTGTTCTTCCAATAATCTCGTTTAATGTTTTAAAACCTAATTCAGCTAAAATTTCTCTTACTTCTTTAGCAATAAATGTAAATAAATTTACAACTTTTTCAGGAGTTCCGCTGAATTTCTCTCTTAATTTTTTATCTTGAGTGCAAACTCCAACGGGGCAAGTGTTAGAATGGCATTGCCTAACCATAATACATCCCATTGCAACAAGAGCTGTTGTAGCTACTCCATATTCTTCTGCTCCCATCATTGCTGCAATAACAATATCTCTTCCTGTTTTTATTCCTCCGTCTGTTTTTAAAGTAACGCTGTCTCTTAAGTTGTTTAAAGTTAAAACTTGATTAACTTCTGTTAACCCCATTTCCCACGGAATTCCAACATACTTAACACTCGTTTGTGGTGCTGCTCCTGTTCCACCATTATGACCTGATATTAATATTATATCTGCTTTAGCTTTAGCAACACCTGCTGCGATTGTTCCAATCCCCGATGAAGCAACTAACTTAACTCCTACTCTAACTTTTGGGTTAACTTGTTTTAAATCATAAATTAATTGAGCCAAGTCCTCTATAGAATAAATATCATGATGTGGAGGTGGTGATATTAATGTTACTCCAGGAGTTGAGTGCCTTAGTTTTGCAATTTCATCTGTAACTTTAAAACCAGGTAGTTGTCCACCTTCACCTGGTTTAGCTCCTTGAGCAATTTTAATTTCTATTTCATTACAATTATTTAAATAATTAATTGTTACGCCAAATCTTGCTGAAGCAATTTGTTTTACTCTTGAGTTAGAACTGTCTTTATTTTCCATTAAAGTAAATCTTTTTTCATCTTCTCCTCCCTCACCACTACATGATGCGCCTTTAATTCTATTCATTCCTACTGCCAAAGTTTCATGGGCTTCTTTTGATAAAGCTCCATGAGACATGCTGCCGCTTCCAAATCTTTTTAAAATTTCCGATACTGGTTCAACCTCTGAAATGTCTATGGAAGATTTTAAATATCTTCTCCTAAAATCAATTAAATCTCTTATGTTTATAGGAGGAAGATCATAAATTCCTCTTGTATATTTTTTATAAGTATCAAATGAATTATTAGTTACTGCATTTTGAAGTAAATGAATTAATTTGCCTTGATATTGATGAAGTTCGCCATTTTTTCTATATTTATAAATTCCTCCAATAGGCAATATACTATCATTGTTCTGAAATGCTTGTTTATGATTATGTTTTATTTTTTTTTCTATACCTCTTAACCCAATACCAGAAATTTTTGAGGTTATTCCTTGAAAATATTCAGAAACTACTGTTCGGCTTAACCCAACAGCTTCAAAGTTACATCCGCCTCTGTAAGAACTTAAAACTGAAATTCCCATTTTTGACATTATTTTCAAAAGTCCAAAATTTACTGATTTAATATATCTTTCAATACATTCCTCATACCTAAACTTTCCAAAAAGTTTTTTTTCATATCTTTGATATAAACTATCTAGTGCTAAGTATGGATTTACTGTAGTTGCTCCAACTCCCAAAAGTGTTGCAAATGAATGGGTATCTAAAACTTCTCCAGTTTGCACATTTATAGAAACATATCCTCTTAACTTGTTTTTTATTAAATGTTTATTAATAGCTCCTACACATAAAAGCATTGGAATTGCTATTTTTTTTTCAGATGTTGTTTGATCTGTTAATATTAATTGCTTTATTCCCTGTCTTGCTGCAATTTCAGATTCTTTTAGAATATTATCTAAAGATTCTTTGAGAGTTTGGTCGTGCGTGAAAGTGCAATCGATAATTTTTGAGTTTTTTCCAAAAAAACTTATAAATTTTTTAAATTGTGAATTTGATAAAATAGGATTTTCCAAAACATAAATATTATCTTTGGTTAATTTATCAAAATTCAATATATTTCCTAAGTTTCCAAATCTTGTCTTTAAACTCATAACTTTATTTTCTCTTAATGAATCTATCGGTGGATTTGTAACCTGGCTAAAGTTTTGTCTAAAAAAATGGCACAATGGTCTATAACGATCAGATAAAACTGCAAGTGGAGTATCGTCTCCCATGGATCCAACTGCCTCTTTAGCATCTTCTGCCATTGGATGAAGAATTAACTCGAGATCTTCGATACTCATTCCAAAGGCATGTTGTCTTTTTCTTAGTTCAGATCCAGTAAAAACAAATTTTTCGTTATTAATTGTGATTTTTTTATCAAGATCAACAATTTGATTGTTAAAATATTTAAATTCTTTTGCTAAATAATTTTTTATTTCATTATTATGAAAAACTTTTCCTTTATTAATTCTTATTCCAATAATTTCTCCAGGTCCTATCCTTCCTTTTGAAATAATTTTTTTTTCATCTAATTTAATCATGCCTGTTTCAGATCCCGCAAAAAACAATTTATCTTTTGTTGTGGTGTATCTTAAAGGGCGCAGGCCGTTTCTATCATTAGCAACTATTACCCATTCGTTATCAGTTGCAGCAATTGCGGCTGGTCCATCCCATGGTTCCATTGTACTATTTAAAAAATTAAATAATCTTTGATGATCTCTGGGTAAAATTTTGCTTTTTTTAGACCAAGCATCCGGAATTAACATTAATTTTGCCAAAGGTGCTGGTTGTCCTGAAATATTTAATAATTCAAAAACATTATCTAAAGCTGCCGAATCTGAAGTTCTCGGCTGTATTACTGGTTTTAAATTTTCTATATTTTCAAATAATGGACTTTCTATTTCATCTTCATGAACTTTCATCCAATTACAATTGCCTTTAAAAGTATTTATTTCCCCGTTATGAGCAATAGCTCTAAAAGGTTGTGCTAAATTCCAACTTGGAAATGTATTGGTAGAAAATCTTTGATGAAAAATTGCATACCTCGATATAAATCTTTCATCATTTAAATCTGTATAGAAATCAGATAAAGCTTCAGCTAAAAACATACCTTTGTAAATTATTGATTTTGAACTTAAGGAACAGATATAAAAACCCTCTAGATTATTTTTTATAATTTCTTTTTCAATTTTCCTTCTTATCTCATAAAGCTTTCTTTCTAATTTTTTGTCGGCTAAGTTTTTGTTATAATGCTTAAATAATATTTGGGTAATTTCAGGTCTGTTATTATTTGCTTTTTCGCCTAAAACTTTTGTATTTATTGGGACTTGCCTCCAACCATAAATTTTAAAATTTGATCTAGTAAGCTCTTTTTCAACTATAGTCTTGCAGTCTTCTTGAACATTGAAATTATCTCGTGGTAAGAAGATCATTCCAACACATACTTCAGAGTTGTCATGTTTATGTCCCTTGGTTTCTATTTTTTCTACAAAAAAATCATAAGGAATTTCAACGTGTATACCTGCGCCATCTCCCGTTTTGCCATCAGCATCAACAGCTCCTCTATGCCATACTGCCTTTAGGGCTTCAATTCCATATTCTATAATCTTTCTTGATTTTTTTCCTTCCGTAGAGGCAACTAATCCAACGCCACATGCATCGTGTTCCATATTTTTTGAATAAATATGATTTTTTTCTAAAATTTTTAGATTTTTTTTATAATTTTTCATTAAGCGACCTTAACTTCTTTGGTTTCTTTGTTTTCTAAAAATTTTTTAATAAAGGTTACCACATCTCGACCATCTTTTATTGCCCAAACAACTAGTGAAGCTCCTCTAACAATATCGCCTGCGGCAAATACTCCGGGTAAATTAGTTTCCATTGTATCAAAATCGATTTTTAATGTTCCCCATCGTGTGATTTGTAAATCTTTTGAATTAAACAATTTTGGAAGATTTTCTGGATCAAATCCCAAAGCTTTAATAATCATATCTGTTTTAATAATAAATTCTGAATTTTTTTGAATCTCTGGTTTTCTTCTGCCGCTATCATCTGGTTTGCCTAATTTAATTTTATCAACTACTAAACTTTCAATTTTATTTTTTCCTACAAATTCTTTTGGACTTGATAGCCAAATAAATTCTACTCCCTCTTCTTCGGCATTGGCAACTTCCCTTGCTGAGCCTGGCATATTTTCTTTATCTCTTCTATAAATACACTTAACTGATTTTGCATTTTGCCTTACTGCAGTTCTCAAACAGTCCATTGCAGTGTCTCCGCCTCCAATTACAACAATATCTTTACCTTCGGTGCTTAATGTACCATTGTCAAACAATTCTACCTCGTCACCTAAACCTTTTTTATTTGACGCAATTAAAAATTCCATTGCACAAAAAATATTTTTTAAATCATTTCCTGGTATTTCTATTTCTCTAGCTTTATAAACTCCTGTGGCAATTAATATTGCATCATGTTTTTCTCTCAATTCTTCTAGTGTTGAATTTTTTCCAACTTCAAAACTTTGAAAAAATTTTACGCCACTTTCTTTTAATAATTTTGTTCTTCTTTCTACAACATGTTTTTCTAGTTTAAAATTTGGAATTCCATAAATCAATAAACCTCCAGGTCTATCATGTCGATCATATATGTTGATTTGATATCCTAGTTTACGAAGTTGTTCTGCCGCTGCTAATCCTGCAGGTCCAGCTCCGATAATTCCAATGCTTTGTTCTTTTTCATTTTTTACTTTTATAGGTTTTATCCACCCTTCGCCCCATGCATTTTCTGTAATGTATTTTTCTATAGATCCTATTGTTATTGTTCCATGGCCAGACTGTTCTATGACACAATTACCTTCACATAATCGATCTTGAGGACAGATTCTTCCACAAATTTCTGGCATATTGTTTGTACTTTGAGATAATTCGTAAGCCTCTAATAATCTTCCTTCAGCGGTAAGCTTTAACCAATCTGGTATATTATTACTCAAAGGACAGTGAACTTGACAGAAAGGAATTCCGCACTGTGAACACCTACTTGATTGCTCTTTTGCTTTTTCATTTATAAATTCATTATAAATTTCTTTAAAATCCTCTTTTCTTGTTGATGCTCCCCTTTTGAGAGGGCTTTGCTTTACAACATTTACAAATTTAAGCATTTCTTTAGACATTCGTTCGCAATTTATTATAGGATTTGAAACAATTAAAGTCTTAATAGGTCATAATATATGACCTATTTTTTAAATTAATAGCTTATTTTACTGTTTTTTTGATATTAATGCATACCTGTTATGCTCCTTTTAATTAAGAATTAGACACAATCAAAAGTTATTTATAAACAATCTAGATGATCTCTGATTTTTTCGAAATTTTTTTACTTTCTATCATTCAAGGTATTTTTGAATTTTTACCAATAAGTTCACAAGCTCATTTGATTGTTGCTTCAAACATCTACGCATTTAAAAATCAATCTTTGCTAATTGATATCAGTTTACATTTAGGATCTTTGTTGGCAATATTATATTATTTTAAAGAAGATATTTTTGATTTTAATAAAAATAATAACTTATTTTACAAAATAATAATTGGATCAATACCTTTGGTGCTTTTCGGTTACTTGTTATACTCAACAGGCATAATCTATCAACTTAGAAATATTAAAGTTATTGCATGGGCTACTTTGTTTTTTGGAATTTTAATTTATATTGCAGACAAAAACAAATTTCTAAAAAAATAGATATTGATTTCAACTTTAAGTCAGTTTTAATAATTGGTTTTTTTCAAGTCTTAGCTTTAATACCCGGCGTGAGTAGATCGGGAATAACAATAACTGCGGGTAGAATACTGGGATTTGATAGAATTGATTCAACAAAAATTTCTTTTTATTTATCTATACCTGCTTTAATTGGTGCAAGTTTATTGAGTATAAAAGATTTGTTTAAAGAAAATATTGAGTTTAATTTTTTAGTATTAATTGGAATATTTTTATCATTTTTATTTTCATTAATAACGATTAAATTTTTTCTTAAATTTTTAAAGAAGTTTTCTTTAAATGTCTTTGTGGTATATAGAATATTCTTAGCATTAATTCTATTCTACATTATATATTATTAGTTTTGGATTCATAAATAGGTAAAAGTTGAGAAAACAAAACTCCAAATAAAATCAAAATACACCCAATAATATTACTTATACCTAAAATTTGGTTTAAAATTATCCAAGCAGAAATAGCTGCAATAGCTCCCTCTAAAGACATAACAATAGCGGCAGGAGCAGCTGAAATATTTCTCTGACCAAAAAGTTGTAAAGCAAATGCTGCTCCTCCTGATAAAATTCCCGCATATAATATTTCTATTGTTTCTAATTTAATTTTAGAAAAATTGATTTCTTCAAATAGCATTACTAACAAAAAAGATAAAATAGCTACTATTAAATTTTGCATTAATGCAATAAAAAAAGGGACATCAAATCGTTCTATTATTTTACCTATATAAATAATATGTAACGCCCAAAATAAAGCACCAATTAATACTAATGCATCACCTAATCGAACTTCTGAATTATTAAAGTCACTTAAAAAATAGCCGCCTGTTATACAAGCTAGTACCGAGGGCCATATGGACCAATGTGGTTTTTCTGAAAATAAAAAATATACAATAATCGGAACTAATGGTACGTAAAAAATTGTAAAAAAAGCAGAATTTGCAACATCCGTATAAAGTAATGAAACTTGTTGAAATATACATCCTAAAAATAAAAAAATCCCAACAGGTAATATAAGTTTAATAAATTGATTTCTGTTGTTTTTAATCTGATGTTTTATTTTTTTTTTTTCAAATAAAAAAACAAAAGGTAAAACAGTTAGAAAACCTACAAAAAATCTAACAGAATTAAAAGTAAATGGACCAATATTATCCATTCCTGTATCCTGAGCAATGAAAGTAGTTCCCCAGATTAAAGTACAAACAATTAAACAAGAAAATGATATTACT
>MPMA02206788.1_pt1 | contig 13326 bp, 9 predicted proteins | sample 1617361 | NCBI WGS metagenome assembly MPMA02 (sample SAMN05944807, study PRJNA350692) | marine metagenome | biome: marine; feature: ODZ; material: water; isolation source: 180 m water sample filtered on 0.2 um supor filter | place: Pacific Ocean | collected 2012-04-08 | depth 180m m | reverse complement strand
GTTGTTGTAGCGGTAGCGGTAGGTGCACTAAACACAAAACTTGTAAGGCCTTGCGATACTATAGCATCTGCTGTAGCAGTTATACCACTAGTCGGTGGGTCTACCACAACTGTAGGAGCAGAAGTATAACCTGAACCGGGGTTTGTAATAGTAAATTGTCCTAGTGTGTCTGTTGCTAATACAATTATAGCCTCAGCAGTATTACTTAAATTTGCTCTAATTGTTACTGATCGACCGTCTGCTGACAACACACCATTATTATTAATACTAATCTCAGTCTGCTTACCATTGGCGTCAACTACAGTACTATCCAAATAAGCCTTCGACGAATCGGTTGCTTTGTATCCAGAACCGCCAATACCACCTGCAATCATATTCCATGATAAAGATGCGTCTGCTGTGGCTGTGTCTACAGCACCTGATTGCTGGAAAGTAACAGCCGGTGCAACTGTATACCCGTTGCCAGGATTTGTCACCGATGTTCCACTTATCTGTGCTCGCTTATCAACATTTACTTTTAATAAATGTATTTCATCTTTTTTCGCTTTGCCTGTTTGTATGTCAATTGTTTTAAATGCATTATTAAAATAGAATCGAACATCATTTTCACTCTCAAAAATATATCGCAGGCCTCGAGTTGTTATAGTATATGATGCTAAAGCAACTGATGTTGCCGAATTAAATACTGCCTTAATAACCCAACTGGCATCTTGATTACTACTTGTAATATCTTTGGCATTTGCCAAATTTATATCAGGTGAGGTTAAATCTAAATTGTTTGCCGCAATTACATAAAAACTTGCTGTCTTATAATCATAACCAATACCAAAAGAATTTCGTAATTCAAGTTGTGTATATATTTCACTGCTCTCGACATTACTAAACAACCGGCGGAATGCTGGATAAAAGTTTATAACACAATGGCCAGACTTAATTGGTTTATTTAATTGTACTGGGCCTGATGTTAATCCGGTAGGATCGCCATTATTAACAATATTTTCAATTGTTGCATATTCGACACTACCAGTTTCTGGATCTGTAAATTCTAGTAAGCATTTCTCTACTAGATATGCAGTCTTTCCGGAGGCAATTGAGCCTATTGAGATAGCATTTACTGTAAATGCCGATGCGCCTTTTAAAATAAAATATCCTAAATTTGATTCTTTGGCGTCTGGTAACGGCACCCAATATAACTGTTCATCAGTTAAAAATTCCCAGGCTGAACTACTATCTACTGCTTGGACTGCTTTTTGATATGTATCATAATAAAAATTTGTTAACTCATCACTGTTTAAGCCAGGTTGTATATATTGTTGTATCATTGATGCCGCAGTTGCTGATGCTACAAGATTAAATGTTATTTCAATATTTTGTATGTCTTTATAAACAATGCCATCATCGGCAAATACATTTAAATTCTGTACTGTTCCAGTTGGGTCATTTACATCAATATATCTGCTATGGCCTGCATGTGTTCGGTTAATTGATTTTATTTTAACAATATTTGCGTTTTTAAATACAGGATAAACATTATAATCTTCACCACTAACCATTCTGTCTTGTGTGTAGAAAACCTGCGGCGCATTTGTTTTTATCTCATCTACTGACTCACTAGGTAAATTATTTCCTATAGTTGTCTTTAATTCTAACACCATATGTAAAGTATGTGAAACACCACCTACATTAACGTATGGTATCTGTACTGTTTGTAATCCAACATCACTCGGTTTAACTGTAAGCAATTCATTTGCGCTAACTCTATACCAAACTCGCATAATTCCAGATGGTATATCACCAAACTGGCCATCCGCAAATTTTAAACTTACAGTATTGTCGGCTTCAGTTGTAACTGTAAATATATTTCGTGTACCCCTTAAAATACTATTGTAAGCAATATTATTTCCAGATACAGCAGGCACTTGCTCCCACGTTGCTATAACATTACCATTTGTGTCTAATGTTTGTGCCCAAACATCAATATTGTTAATATTTTCAACGTTAATATAAATTTCTCTATTAGGCAACGGTATCTCTAAATTAAAATCTTGATACTGTAGTGATCCTTGTTTAATATAACCAAAAAATCCGGAGGTACTACTACTAAGACCTTGTTGATCATTGAGATAAAGAATGCCAAATGCATTGCTAGGATTAGGATCAACTTCCTGGATATAACCATTTGGGTTAAATTCACAATTTACTACTTCAAAAGGTTTTGTTGTGCCATTGACCGATGCGTTAAAACCAAAAACAACATTTGTTTGATATTCTGCATTAATTTGATATATTGACGCATCGATCCCTGGCTCAATTATTGCTGTCGATACCGGTGAGCCGAATGGGTTTTGATTACTAAATGCTTTATTCAGTACTAAAATAAATTGTTCTAGGAAATCATTATTATTTGTGTCATTCCATTCTATTGACTGGCTGGCTAAATTCTTATTATTACTATCGTATACATCCTCTGTTGTCCGAACGGAATACAATTTTATAATACCTGTGCCAGGTGTATTTCTCTTTGGGGTGTAATTTAGCATCTTTGCTAAACGTAGAACACTTTCTTTTCGTTCAGCAGTATCTAGAAAATTTTCTCTAGTATTTAAATCTTGTCTAAATGCAATCGTCTGTCCCATATATGATAACAATTCCACGATAGCAATAAATTCACTACTTTCAATAAAATCATTAAAATCCTCAGGAAAATTTCGTTGTAAATATTCTATCATTGATGCTTTGATTGTATCAAAATCATACGCAGTAAAATTAATTTCACTAAACGTTCTATAAATTGTTCTAAAATCTTCGGCTGCAAATAAAGTACTTTGCCGTTGTAATTGTGCCATCTAATCTATTCCTGTAATTCTATGTTGAACTGTATTGCAATTGTTTCAGTAACACCATTTGGTAGATATAATAATTCTACTTCTAACAAAATAACACGGTCTAACTCAGTCATTATTAAATCTACCATTTCTACTCGTGGGTCACTCTTAATTATACGAATCACGTCTTCGCGAATTAAATCTTTTGTCATATCGTCTAACGGATCCATTAGTAAATCATAAATGATTGTACCAAATTCCGGAAGCATTACCCTTTCACCCTTTCTCGTATTAAAATGATTTAATAAATCGACTTTTACTAAATCAAAATCAATCAGAGTATAAGGAGGTTTTATTCTACCGACTGTACTAAATCCTATAAACGAAGCATCAGTTAACATAATTAATATACCATTTTAATTATTTATCTGAAATCTTTATAAAGGGTTATTAGTGTCTATTAAAATTATAGTGTGGAGACTGGGGTTGAGAACAGATCTGATTCCATTGCTCGGCGCTTGCGTAAACCAGCATGAACCGTTACTGCGGCATTTTCAGGTCCATTAATTCCTAGTACTTTCTGAGGTAATGTATACACATATCGAAAAAATTCAGACTTTGCTAATATATAATCGCCCCTATTAAGAGCTGCTACTACAGTGCAAGTTGCAAATGTTTCTGTTCCTAGGTTCCGTGCTAAACAAATCAATGCACTAGCTTGATTTTTATTTATAGGCACTTTAACATATTTTCGAACTGCATTGATATTTTCTAATATATCTTTTTCAAATAACTGATTCGCTTGATATCGGGTAATTGATGTGTAAGATTCCCCGTTAAATTTTAAAGTTGCGCCTTTCTTATGTTCTACCGGTACTGTCGAGTTTACGCCTCGAACAACTCCTAATAAAGCCGTTGACGAGATATTAGTCCAAGAAATTATTTCTTTAGTGCCGAGCAATTCTGCTTGGCCAAATGGTGGTAATTCTTTAGTAGAAAATACATCAATAATTGTATCATTAATTAATAAATCTGCTCGTAATTTTGTTGTAACTACATTTTTATTAAGTTTATGTTCAATGCCTATCATCTCTTCACCAGCACGATTCTTGTATAACACTTGTGACCGACCTTCCATTTCAAAAATTATATTAACACCAGCAGAATTTAAATCGGCTAAAGCAGCCGGTTGTGCCGCTGATGGGCCGACCCGTTTATACTGTGGATTACCGTTGGCATCATAATGTGTTCCAATATATTGGCCTGGTGGTAAATGCTTGCTATAATTAATAATCATTTGTTTTCAAATAATCTACTATCCACTGGGATATCCACTGGTGCCGGTCGTACAGATACCACATCGTGTGGATTACCCCCTGGTCGACAGCATTCTTCAATATCAGTAACTGGGATCTCAGGTGGTGGTACTTCTGCACCAATTTTTAAATCATTGCAGCCAACTGTCTTCACATCAATATGATAGTTTGCGCCCTGGCCTGGGCCTTTGATGCCACCCCAAGGTTCCATACCCGGATATCTTGATACTATTCTTTCAACTACTAAACATTCTGCCGGGGCGCACTCGACAATCTTAACAACATCATTATATTCTTTGACATTGGGTGGAGGCACAGGATCTGCTGGCAAAGGTTGTTTAATTTTTATCGGCGTGTCTGGCGATACACACCCACCACTAGCCATGAATACAGCCCCGCACAGTTTTATTACAGGGGCCACAAGATCAATCTCCTTCTTAGCGGCCTGCAATAAAGAGTCATCTGCTTTAATATGTACGTTGCCGGCGGAATATACTTTATTTGCAATGCCACCTGAGGTTGCTACTTCATTGTCGGCTTCTAATTGAATATTAACTTTTGCGTGGTGGTCTTCTGTTTTTTCGGTAGAATACATTGCGGATCCGCCAGTTATAGAATGAAAATCGCCCTTAATAAGAGTTCGACGAAAATTACCTTCGTCGAGCCTCTCATCAACATTACCTTTTATAAGATGCTGAACCACATCGCCTTTTTCAATTAGTCCTTCGATATTACCAGCGTCGGGTCCTAAATGATAATAAATTGATCCAGGCGGTACTGGTTGCTCAATACCGCAGATTTTCGTATACTTAAACTCTTTCTTGATATCTTTTTGTTCCTGCTTGGCTTCATTTGGGAGATAATCATTTAATAATTCACATACAATATTGCGGCCGACATCGATATTTAAATCTCTATCAGCGCGGATATTTATATCTTCGTTGGCTCGTAAATTTATTGTATTATTGCTAAACACCTCAATATTACCATCTCGATCAAGTTCTACCCAAGCAGTACCCATCTTATTACAGATATAAACAAACCCTAATGTATCATGAAGTAATAATTGGGCGCCTCCTCTAGCACGTAATCTAATAAGTCTATTATCACCGTTTATATCACCATCATCCATTACAAACTGATGGCCTCCTGCTCTCTTAAATGTGTGTTTTACATCATCAGCCTCCATATCAATCGGGCCGGGTGTACTCATACCGTACACAGCACTTGGTGTTTCTCGTTGCGCCGAACTCGTTGTCCAACCTCTATATGGGTCTTCTAACTGCTGGTTCTGCCACATTCTTTCGTATTGTCGTTTATGATATGGTCTAAGGTCAGGGTCTATTGGTTTTTTACCTATCGCAGGATCAAATTTATTATATTCAGTAGTTGGTACATTTGGGTAATAATCACATGCATCATGTTTATCATAAGCGGCTAACCCAGGAACATTATAATTCATAAAAGTATCATATAACACACCTATCCAGATACCATTGGCTTCGTTGCCATTGATAAACATTACAAGAACTTTATTACCAACATCAGGCGGGACTGCCCAGAATCCATAACTAGTGGGTGTGTAATCATATTCATTAATACCTTCTTCCCAATACCGTTCCATACCAGGGGTGGATCCGCCAAATGGTGCACAGTAATTTACCGTCTTCCATGTTAGTCGATTATCTTCAACTCCACCAAATTCCGGTAAAAACACATCCAACCGGCCCATCATTGTTACATCTTGTGTATTTTTTACAATACCTACATATACGCCATAATGGCGCTTACGATTGGCAGTATCGTTTGAAAAATACCCTGGTTCAGTTTTTGTACGGGCAACTGACGGATTATCTATTCGTTGTCTTGGCATATCTTACTCTTTTATCGATCGTGTTTACCGGTGTGGATTACCAGCGCCGACGATATCCACTTGAATATACTCATCTGGTTTTCTTATTATGTTATTTAAGTCTATTGTATTATCTCTGACACAGTTTAATGTCTGACTAAATTCACCGCCGGTAAATTTACTAACAACAGTAATAACTGAATATACTGCGTTGAGGCCATTGCGCTCATTGATTTGCATTATGCCCGCAGTATTAGGCTCATTGCCTTGGCTTGCAAGTAAAATTAAATACGGTTGTTTTACTGTTGGTGAGATACTCTGCTCCCCATTATCGGCATATGATGCTGTTATCCAATATGGGTCACCACGTATTTCCAAATCCATTCTAATCATATCCAGGCCGCCAAGTTTCTTACTATATAATTCTGCTAAAATGTTACGACCTCTGTCAAAATCTTCACGGAATCCTTTGTCCATCTCCGGTGGCACATGTGTATTTACAAATGAAACTGGATACATTACACCAGGCTCTTGATTTTTTTGCTGTAAATCCTGTACATATATCTGGCCGGTAAACTCTGGCGTATTTGGTGCTATATAAGACGACCAGTTCGCAGCCATACTACCTTCTGTCGGTAATGGGGTTATTTTCTTATGAGTGCCTTCAGCCACGGCCTGCTCGAGCAGGGCGGCAACTATCTCCTTGGCTGTTGCTAAATTGTTTGAAAGAAGTTGGCGCCGCCGTCTGACGATGGCATCAGGGTAGAAATCTTCGGCAGCGTTTACGGTTTTATCGTGGAGCTCCATCGCTTCTTTTAGTGCTACTATTTCTGCTTCCCAATCTTGTATTCGAAGCCGATTCCAGTCCGGGTGTGTCCTAAGATGGTGCTCAGGTTTGGCTAGTGCACCAGTTAATTGCCGATCTGCACTTGACATTTTTGAATACAGGCCTTTGGCCATTACCCAATGATTATCAAAATTAAAATCAACATTCTTAACTTCTGTGTTTAATCCTGTATAAAAATAAGTATATGCCCGTTGTAGTAACCCCTCGCCAATGATCCCCTTAAACCGCGCTTGACTTGTGCCTGCATCTTGCTGTGTAGTTACTTCGTCAGTGCCGTATGACGGGTCTATATGTTCGGATACTTGATATCTATGTAATGTTGAATATTGTCGTCGATGCTGGTCATACTCTAGAAACATACTATCAGCATCAACCTTAATAAATAGATGATCGACTCGTTTTGGATCGGCTCGTTTCTCTTGTGCTTCAAGATCCTGGGGAGTTTCAACGCCAAGTAATCTTGCTAGCTCAGTTTGGACTTCTTTAGTTGAGCTTAACACTACATTAATTATATCAACTATAGTTGTACCTGTTTTAAATGTAAACACAGCTTGGTCTTGGGTATCAGCAAAATGTAATTGGCAGTCTTTTGGTCCGATCAACGCCGAATTACCAGCATCATCTGCCTCAACTACTTCACGGACGTTGTTTTTTGGATCGTGTTCGGAGGTTTTCGTTTTCCAAATGTTATAATTAGATGCCATACGTTGAGTTGAATAGTCAGCCTGGTCGGGTTGTATTATTTTGTACCCTTTATATTTCTCTGGCATCTGAATTTCATACATATCCGGAATCAGAACATCATCCATACCTGTTAATTGTATATCCTGCATTTTAACCAATAAATCTGTTATTACCTCCTCAACAACTTTACCTTTAATTGTTATATCTTCATGTAAACTCACCACCTGTTGGTTAAAATTATGTTCTGATGCACGGACAAACGAAACACCATAGCCGGCGCCGCCTTCATTATATTGCATACCTATGTTTATAAACCGAACACCCATACACCGGGATGCTATATCTACAACAGCAGATTGCGTCTCATGCTCCCGGGCCTTCCATTCAATGAATAAAAATGTTGGAAACTCTGTATAATTATTATTTCCAAGAGTTGCGGATGCATTAAATATGTTATCAATCAAATCTGCCTGATATGGCGACCTGACCGACATTTCGAGGTTTGTTACTATCGGCTCTACTTCGCCAACAACACTCTCCATTTCGAGGCTTTCTATATAAAATTCATCAGTGCCGGCTGTTTGTGCCATAATAATTGCGCCCTGTGCTTCAATATCCTCATACTTGAGGATCCTTGTTTCAAACTCTTTTATTGATTGTTTTCTAAGTTTCGTATCCTGAACCATAAACCATGTTATATTATATGTAGTATGATCAAATTCCCTGCCATCTTTATAATACAACTCGTTTGGTTTAATTTTTTCACCAATCTTCGCTTGTATCGTGGCCCATTTTGTACGTACTGTTCTTTCCACACCGGCTGCGTCTTTAAGCGGTTTTTTAAAATCAGCGATATTTGTTGGCGGCGCCAGGGGCAAGACGTTTTTGGCTTCTTTTCTGGCCATATACTGTTCTTTTGTTTCCGGTAACTGATCGCTTTCAGTTGGTAAATTATTAATAAAGCGCAAATTTGCGGTGCGTTTTGGCAATGCTGGCATTAGACTAGACTTCGCATACTGCTAGCGGATGGGACAATTATTTCCAGGCCTGGAACAAAATCTTCAACTGGGTCGATTAATTTATCTTTATTTTTTAATGCAAATATCCACCAATAATTGGGACTTTTATATATATCATATGCCATTAGGTCAGGCCTTTTATGATATTTTGTTGGTATTATCATTTTCGTATCTTTGGAATCCGATAGGTTTACATTATGGTCCCATAGATCTAAATAGAAATCTCTAATTGATGTATTTGCATAAAAACTGTCACTACGATATTTTGATTGCGTTGCCATTTTAACTATATCCGTTCTTTAATAATGCACCACTGTAAAAATCTTTACTTGTAAATTCAGTACGTGTTCGCTGCGTATTATATGTAATACCTAAATTAATAATCAATTCAAACGAGATTGGCAATTTTGTTTCTAGTGTTGCCCATACATAATCGCAACCTGGGTCCAAGTTGAGCATGACGCCAGTAACAACTACCGACCAATTTCTTGCTATGCCAGGGCCATATGCATCAAATCGTAAAACAGGTGGTGGTACACCGCGTTGATCATCATTCTCGCCAAATCCTATTTTCATCGCTGATTTTAAAAAATGATAACACGCAGCCGAATGGATGCCTTCATTTATGGTATGACAAGTAAATCTAGCTGTTACTGTAAAATCTGGTATACTATAATTCTGAAAATATTTATAGGCAAAATTACTATGCACTGGCTGATGATCCTGATATGATGCTTGATGTTGTAACATTATCGTTGGAGTATACGGAAATATTATTCCTCGGTCATTCTTAAGGATATCCATTTCCCCGTCTTTGGCACCAGGAAACGTATCTAGAAACAAACCTTTGGTTCTAAGTTTTACCCGTTCGTCAGGGAAATCAGGTGCCTCAGGATCCTGGAACATCAGGGCATCCCTCCTTGTACATCTTTAAATAATTTTTCACCTTGCGGAAACCCATCGGGTAATCCAAGTTTAAATGACGCATAATCATCCGCCTGAGCGGCCGCTCTCATTTTACTTGCTGACATACCTTCTGCTCCGTCGGCATCGGGGTCTCGTTGTCCTGCACTTACAACATTTATAGAATTAAAATTATAGTATCCGTGTGCTTTTCCTTCTACACCATTATATGTGTTAAGCAGTTTATCAAAATCTGCAATACGATCATCTCCTACTACTAATATAATATCTTGTATTCCTGCTGTGTGCAAGTCAACTAAAATAGGCAAAAACGTTTTAACAGACTGGAAATTATCACCAGGAAACATCTGTTTCAAGTATGATAACTTCTGATCAGGTGTTAATGGATTTTTCTTCTTATCATGCGACTCACTAACATAAATCATATAATTGCCGCTGGCTGCTTTTACTGCATTGATTAACTTTTCATGTCCTATCGTAGGAGGATTAAATCTGCCAAATGTAAATGCAAACGGATCCTTTGCTTCAAGTATTTCTCTAGCTCTCATAAATTATAATCTCTTTACTTTATTTATCGAAATATAAATCGTCTAGATTTTACTTGACTTAAACCTACTTTCTGTATTATAATAGTTGTTATAACAATTATAAGGATGTGTGCTATATGGCAAAACGAGTCAACTATTTAAATAATAAAGATATGCTTGCTGAGATTCATAAATCAAAAAATAACTTTTGTTATTATATTGACCAAAAAAAATATAATCAGTTTGATATTATATTACTCGATATCATTGATATTAATCAAGAAACTATACAAACTGCTAAAGAAACGCAAGCAAAACGCATTAAGGATGCAACTGTAATAAAACTAAAAGCAGAAAAAAAGAATGTCAGGGCCACTGATGTTATTGTCGAGCCTGATTCTATACCACTTGAAGATTTAGTATTCCGAGTGATGACATTTGATCATATCCCGAAAGACCCTACGAGAAAAAGAACACCAAAAACCGTAGCAGATCATCATGTAAAACTACCATTTCCGCCATTTAAACATTATGCTTATATTGATAATGAACTTACTGAGGTTGGCCGGAGTCATTGGAAAGGTGGATTAAAAAATGGGAAATTTGAGATTGTTCGAGGGTTAGGTACTCGAGGACAAATTACTGATAAACTTGCACTAATGTATTTAAAATTAGTCGAACGTTATAGTATGCGAAGCAACTGGCGAGGCTATACATATGTTGATGATATGCGAGGGCAAGCATTATTACAACTATCACAAATTGGATTACAATTTGATGAGAGCAAATCTCAAAATCCATTTGCGTATTATACTGCCGCGATCACTAATAGTTTTACACGAATATTAAATGTAGAAAAACGTAATCAAAACATTAGAGACGATATATTACAGCAGGCCGGGGCTATGCCAAGTTTTACTCGGCAATTTAAAGACTTAGAAGAACAACAAAAAAGAAAGCAGAAAAGACAAGAGGAATTAAGTGCCAAAAAACAAAAAGAATGATACATTGTTTAAAAAGGCGGCTTGCTTTACTGATATACACTTTGGTTTAAAAAATAACAGTCATTTACATAACGAAGATTGTTTAAATTTTGTTAAGTGGTTTATTAATACAGCCAAAGAAAATAATTGCGAAACGTGTATATTTCTCGGTGATTGGCATCATCAGAGAGCAAGCATCAATGTGAGTACAATGAATTATACATTGAAAGCATTGGCACTACTCAACGAGTCGTTTGAAACTGTTTATTTTATCAACGGCAACCACGATCTTTATTATCGCGATACACGAGCATTAAACAGCATTGAGTTTAACAAACTATTATCAAACTTTATACAAATAAACGAACCAATTGTAAAAGACAATGTTGCATTTGTTCCGTGGTTAGTTGGTGACGAATGGAAACAAATACAAAAAATTAAATGCAAATATATGTTTGGGCATTTTGAATTACCCCATTTTTATATGAACGCAAAAATCCAAATGCCTGATCTCGGTGGCTTAAAAGAAGAAAAATTTAAACATCCAGAGTTAGTATTCAGTGGACACTTCCATACCAGGCAAGCAAAGGATAAGATTATATATATAGGCAATGCGTTTCCGCACAATTATGCTGATGCGTGGGACGATGAACGCGGTATGATGATGTTAGACTGGGGCCACGATCCAGAATTTATTGCGTGGCCTGATCAACCTACATACCGGACACTAACATTGTCATTATTGCTTGAGGATCCAGAAAAATTTCTTCAAAAAAAGACAAATGCTAGAATTAATCTAGACATTGACATTACATACGAAGAAGCAAATTTCCTTAAGGAATTATTTACAGATATTTTTAAACTACGAGATTTTGCACTATTACCAACAAAAGACACTGAGCACGAAGAAGGTGTCATTGGCAAGATACAATTCCAGAGTATAGATCAAATAGTTATATCACATCTGCAAAACATCGAAAGCGACACGTTTGATTCACGTGTCTTGATTGCAATTTATAACTCACTTCAATATGCTAAAAATTAAAAGTATTACATTAAAAAACTTTATGAGCATTGGCGCCGTAACCCAAGGTGTCACTCTCGACAGTGATTCCATAACACTTGTGCTAGGTAATAATATCGACCTCGGCAGTGAAGGTGCTCGTAATGGCACTGGTAAAACAACATTAATAAATGCTATCAGTTATGCATTATTTGGCGCTGCTATTACAAATATTAAACGCGACAATCTCATTAATAAAACCAATAGTCGGGATATGGTTGTTAGTTTATCATTTGCCAAAGGAAACCATTCCTATAAAATAGAAAGAGGACGCAAACCAAATAAGTTTAAATTCTACGTTGATGACAATGACGTATCTGAATCTACATCTGTTGATGAAGCCCAAGGTGAAATACGGCACACGCAAGAGAGAATAGAGGATATTATAAAAATGAGTCCAATTATATTCAAACATATTCTTGCGTTGAATACATACACTGAACCATTTTTAAATATGCGGGCACAAGATCAACGAGAGTTCATTGAAGATTTGCTAGGCATTACCGAGTTAAGTAAAAAAGCAGAGGTACTTAAAGACGAAATTAAAAATACAAAAGAACTCATAGTAAAAGAAGAATACAATGTTAAATCAGTTCAAGATGCCAACGAAAAAATACAAGCACAAATTTCTAAGATAACAAGCCGAAGTAAAAAATGGGATGCAGATCATGAACAAAATATTAATGATTTTAAAACTATTATACACGAACTTGATAGCATAGACATTACTGACGATATACAAAAACACAAAGAATTAGAAATTCATAATACTAAAACTAATAACTTACGTAGGTATAAACGGGAATTACTACAACTAGAAACGCATCAAAAAAACTATATCGCATCAATTGAATCAGATGGCGCAAATTTAGACACAGCAAAAAATCATCAGTGTTATGCCTGTGGACAAGATTTGCATGACCAACAGCACGATGTAATTATTGAGAATTTAACAAATAAAATAAAAGATACTAATATACATTTGCATGAAACTGAACGGGCGATTAATAAGATACAAAGTAAGACTAACGAGATTGGTGAGCTTAACGTAATGCCAACTACATTTTATGATTCAATTGAATCAGCATATAAGCACCAACAGAGTATCACATCGGCGAGCACTGAACTAGAAAAAGAAATAGGATTGACAAATCCATATATAGAGCAAATTCACGAACTAACGTCTACTGGATTACAGCAGGTTAGTTATGATATGTACAACCAATATATTGATTTAAAAAATCATCAAGAATTTCTACTTAAACTTTTAATTAACAAAGATAGTT
>MPMA02055277.1_pt1 | contig 13352 bp, 9 predicted proteins | sample 1617361 | NCBI WGS metagenome assembly MPMA02 (sample SAMN05944807, study PRJNA350692) | marine metagenome | biome: marine; feature: ODZ; material: water; isolation source: 180 m water sample filtered on 0.2 um supor filter | place: Pacific Ocean | collected 2012-04-08 | depth 180m m | reverse complement strand
TAATGGTTCAGCAGAAGGTGGTGCAGTAACACTTGATACAGCGCAGGACATTGGTATAGGTGATTCACCAACATTTGTTGGTTTAACACTTACCGGTGACTTAACAGTACAAGGCACAACAACTACAGTTGACTCAACAACAGTTTCAATTGCAGATGCAATGATTCAATTAGCATCGGGTAACACCGCCGCATCAGCCGCTTACATTGGTATGCAGGCAGAGCGCGGCGCTACAGACGCATACTTTGTTTGGGAAGAATCAACAGATCGTTGGAGAGCAACAACTTCAGCAGATGGTCAAACACACTCTGATGCAGATATGCAATGTGGCACATTAAATGGTACAGCAACAGCCGCACAATATTCTGACTTGGCAGAACGCTATGAAACAGATCAGATGTATGCCGCGGGCACAGTTGTTTGCTTTGGTGGTAGTGCAGAAATTACAGAATCTACTGAATTATATGATAGTAAAGTAGCAGGTGTTATTTCCACAAACCCAGCACATTTAATGAACGCACAAGCAGGCACAAACGAAACTCACCCAGCAGTAGCACTTACAGGTCGCGTACCATGTAAGGTTATGGGAACAGTTCGTAAGGGTGACTTGATGGTTACATCAGCACGTTCAGGTGTTGCTATGTCAGCAGATGAAAGAGTACCAGGTACTATCATCGGTAAGGCTATTCAAGATTACACAGATGACGGTATTGGCGTTATTGAAATTTTAGTTACATTAATGTAATTTTAATTATTTTAACTCAAGAAAAAAGAGGATCAATTGATCCTCTTTTTTTTATGTTAGTTGGGGGAGGGCGGCATCCTTGAGGCCTCAAGTCTCGCCGCTGTTTGTAGTTTATTATTAGCCTATGTTAGTATTGTATTAGCCTTTCTTCCCCGTTGTAAATATTTATAAAGTGTTTGACACGAATTATATTATTTGTTTTTAAGAACAGAATATAGATTAAATACATAATATAAATCAAGGCCGGGTAATCTAAAAACTATGGATATTCAACGAGACAGCATATTTCCAATAGAAGTATTTCAAATAGCATTGCATAATAGTGATGAAATCAATAATAACATTTTAACACAATTATATGCTTCTGTTGAGTACAAAGAATACAGTAAAAACAAATTAACATATAAAAATTTTTCTGTGCCTGCAACCAAAATGAATACCGTGCAATATGTTTTAATGCGGGCAACCTCAATAATAAAGAGCCTAACTAAACAAACATTAAAAATAGATGACAACAATTGGTGGTTTAATATTATGCAAGCAGGACAACTAATCAAAGCGCATAATCATAGTCCAGGGCCTGTGTGGTCTGGCGTCTATTATGTCAAAGCGCCGGCCGGCAGTGGTAAGATATGTTTTACACATAGTAGGACACATATTAAAGAACCTACTATATTACCATCAGGTAAAAAAACAAACTATTACAAATATATTGGGCAACACTATCCAGATAAATCATATCCAGCAACAGAGGGGACAATGTTAATATATCCTAGTTGGGTAGATCATAAAGTTAGTATGCATTGTGTACCTGAATCACGAATTGCAATATCATTCAATTTAACATATCCATTTTCTATATTATAATATCTTATTTCTTACCACCTAACTGGTATAAATAACATTAGAAAAGATTTATCTTTTCTACGTCTCGTTCCGTAAAAGGAACTCCATGCGTTGTTCTTCTTCCGCTTGAGACCGGAAAGGTTTAGAGAGGCATCTCTTTACTAGGCCTACTTACTAGGTATCTATGCAGTGCCTGATTAGTAGAGTGAGCGACAAGCCTTATAAAAGACTAATGGAGGAAAATATATATGGCAAATATCAAAAACTTTGGTATTGCTGGTGTTTCAGCCGATGTTCAAATGGGCAAGAGTGGTGGCCGTGTCGTTTACGATAGCGGTAATACACTATTCAAGTTCACAGAATCTGATGGCACAACACTAGCAAAGTTACGAGTCGCTGATCCCTCTGGATCATACGATGTAGTAACAAAAGGATACCTTGATGGTGTTACCGCAGGTTTAGATGTAAGAGGATCAGTACGTGTAGCTTCAACTGCCGCTGGTACTCTTGCATCTGACTATGAAAACGGTGACACTATGGATGGTATTACTTTAGCCACCGGTGACAGGATACTACTTAAAGACCAGGCTTCTGGTTCTGAGAACGGTATCTACACAGTTAACGCTTCTGGCGCACCAACTCGTGCAACAGACTTTGATGATAACAGTGAAGTTCAAGGTGGTGCTTTCACATTTGTTGAAGAAGGTTCAGTAAACTCTGATCGCGGTTTTGTAATGACAAATGATGGCGCAGTAACAGTAGGTACAACTGCACTAACATTTACTCAGTATTCAGGCGCAGGTATGATAACCGCTGGTTCAGGTATGACCAAATCCAGCAACACACTTAATGTTATCGGTGGCACAGGCATCACAGCAAATGCTGATGACATTGCAATTGATACAGCTTGGGCTGGTCAAACTGCAATTACAACATTAGGTACAGTCGCAACTGGTACTTGGAATGGTTCAGTAATTGACGAGACATACGGTGGCCTAGGTGGCGACTTTAGTGGCTCAACAGGTGCACTTATAGTATCTGGTGGTACAGCAAGTGCCGGCACAGTAGGTGTATCAATGGGTGGTACAGGTGCCACATCATTAACAGATAATGCTATCTTAACAGGTACTGGTACAAGTGCTGTAACACCAGAAACCAACTTTACCTTTGATGGTTTGACACTTGCATTAACAGGTGATATGGCTGTCACAGGTGATTTAGATGTTGACAATGTTAAGATTAATGGCGCAACAATTACCACAACCTCTGGTAACTTAAATCTTACCCTTACACCTCACGGTACAGGTTCAGTTGCTATCAGCAAGGCCGATATTGACGGCGGTGCGATTGATGGTACAGCAATTGGTGCAGCTTCGGCAAGCACTGGTGCATTTACAACAATCAACACTTCTGGCGCTGCAACACTTACTAGTGTGGACATTGATGGTGGTTCTATTGATGGAACAAACATTGGTGCAGCTTCGGCAAGCACTGGTGCATTTACAACAGTAACGGCATCAACTTCTGTATCTACAGATACAATCTCTGAAGTAACAGGCGCAGCTGGTGTTACAATTGATGGCATTAAGTTAAAAGACAGCATTGTTTATTCAGATACAATTGCTGAGAAAACCGCGGCAAACGGTGTTCAAATTGACGGTGCAACAATTAAAGACAATACTTTCAAAGGTAATGTTACGGTTGAAGCAGGCGAAACGTTAGACGTATCAGCAGGTACAATGACATTTGCAGCCGACCAGATCTCTGGTAACTCAATTCAAGGTGGTACAATTGGTAGTGTTACAATCACAACCTTAACAGGTGGTGGTTCTTTCACAGGTGATGTAGACGTTTCAAGTGATACATTTACACTTGCAGCTGACCAAATCTCAGGTGATAAAGTACACGGCGGAACAATTAGTAACTTTGCATCCACAGGTATCGATGATAATGGTACTGGTAATGCAATAACAATTGATAGTTCTAACAACGTTGCAACAAGTGGTAACTTAACAGTCGGTGGTGACTTAACAATTAGTGGTAGTAATAACACAATTAACACAGCAACATTAACAGTTGAAGATCCGCTATCATTACTTTCAAGTGGTGCAACAGGTTCTGCTTCGGTAGACGCAGGTTTCATCGTAGAACGTGGTGATGATGCTAACGTAGGTTGGTTGTGGGATGAGTCAGCAGACGAATTCGCTTTCGTAAACACAGCTGATACTGCAACAACAGCAGGTAACGTAACTATTGCTAGTTACGCAAAAATTCATGCAGATGACGCTCACTTCGGTGGTAATTTAACAATGTCCAATGGTTACATTGACTTTACCGCAGCTGGTGACATTAAGATGCTTGATAATAATGCATCTGCCCTTGATATTACAGAAGCTGGTAATTCATATCTAGCATTTGTAACAACAAATGGTAGTGAGAAGATTGTACTTGGTAAGAAGTTAGAAGCAGGCGCAGTTGAAATTGAAGGTTCAAACTTTGATATCACAGGTGGCTCCATTGATAACGTAATTATTGGTGGTACAACAGCCGTGGCTGGTAATTTCACAGACATTTCTGGTACATTAACAACAGCATCCCAAACAAATATCACTAGCATTGGTACAATTGCCACTGGTGCTTGGGAGGCAACAGACGTAGGTGTAGCACATGGTGGTACTGGATCTTCAACAGCATCCGGTGCAAGGACAAACCTTGGTGTAGCAATTGGTTCAGATGTACAAGCATATGATGCCGATTTGGCCGCACTCGCAGCCCTATCAAATTCAGATAGCAACTTTATTGTTGGTTCAGCAGCTGGTTGGGTAGCAGAGTCCGGTGCAACAGCACGAACATCCTTAGGTGTTGGCACAGGTGATTCACCTCAATTCACAGGAATTGAAGTAGGTCACGCAACTGACACAACATTGGCACGTTCAGGTGCCGGTGATCTTAGCATCGAAGGTAACGTAATTTACCGCGCAGGTGGCACAGATGTTCCTGTAACAGATGGTGGTACTGGTTCTTCAACCGCGTCAGGCGCACGTTCAAACCTCGGTTTGGGCAATGTTGAAAACACTGCTTTAAGTACATGGGCAGGTACAACAAACGTTACAACATTAGGAACTATTGCTACAGGTACTTGGAATGGTACAGCAATTGCAGACGCTTACGTTGCTAACGATCTAACAATTAGTGGTGGTACTGTTGATAACTCCGTAATTGGTGGTACAACAGCCGCAGCTGGTTCGTTTACGACACTAACTGCGTCAAACACTGCTACATTCAATGGTAATACTGTAATAGGTAATGCATCAACTGATGAAGTTACAATAACAGCAGGTGTTAAATCTCACTTACTACCGTTAACAGATGCAGTATACAATCTGGGTTCTTCAACCAAAGAATGGGGCGACCTGTTCATTGACGGTACAGCAAACATTGATTCATTGGTTGCTGACACTGCTAATATCGATGGTGGTAATATCGATGGTACAGCAATTGGTGCAGCTTCGGCAAGCACTGCTGTATTTACAGACCTTACATCTACTGGTATTACAGACACTGCCTCAACAGGCACAGGTCTAACTATTGATGGTGATAACGATGTTGTTATTGCTAACAACTTAGATGTATCTGGCGATGCTACAGTAACTGGTAGTTTAACAGTTAATGGTACATTAACATCAATCTCAACAACAAACACTGACATTGTAGATAATTTAATCTTCTTAAACAAAGGTGAGTCGGGTGCTGGTGTTACAAATACATTCGCTGGTATAACAGTTGATCGTGGTTCATCAGCCGATGCACATATGGCTTACGATGATGGACAAGATCGTTGGGAATTCTTATCAGGTCATGATACAATCGGCTCGGCAGCACTAAGTGCAGTAGCATTTGGTACAATCGAAGCAGCCACATGGAATGGTACAGCAATAGGCGCAGCTTATGGCGGTACAGGTATTGATTCCTCAAGTTCCACAGGTGCAGTTCGTGTAGACGGCGGCACATGGTCAGTAGGTGATGTAAGTCTAACAGCAGATGTATCTGGAACACTTCCAATTGCAAATGGTGGTACGGCACAAACATCGCTTGATGATATCGTAGCAGGATCTAATAAGATCTCTGTATCAGGCGGCGCTGGCACAGTTATTGGCGGTGACGCAACATTAGATGTTGTAGAAGCCAACTTAACACTATCTAGTTTAGGTGGTAATCTAGCACTTGCTTCACAAGTATCTGGAACACTTCCAGTTGCAAATGGTGGCACAGGTGTAACATCCGGTACATCAGGCCAAGTACTTTACTGGTCTAATGCTTCTACTATTGCTGGTAAGTATCAATCAACGTTGGAAAACAGTAGTGGTGTAACTATATTTGATGTTGCTAGTGCAACAACTTCTGGCGCAGGTGAAGGCATAAAGCTAACAAACGCCGCAGGTAAAATATATGTTCGTTCAACAAACACAGCTGCCTCAGGTGACGTAGATTTATATCTCGGCGCACAAGGTAGTGGTGACGTTATTGTTGAAGGTACTGGTAACGGTGTTGTTAAAGGTGATGATGACCTTGACTTAACAGTACGTGGTGGTGATGCAGATAGTGCACACGCCGGTGACTTAATCCTCTCTGGTGGTTCAGGCACAGGTGCATATAACTCAGGTAATGTATACATCCAAGGCGGCCTAGGTGGCGCAGCCAATGGTACTGTACAAATGCGTGATTCCGGTGGTAATGAAGTAATGACATTTAGCGAAATGGAAGCTGCTGTTAACCATTTGCAAGTTACAAATGCCGGAACAGGTGGAAGCCCTGCAATTGATGCCGAAGGCGATGATACAAACATTGATTTATATCTCAGTCCTAAAGGAACAGGTGTAGTAAATGTTCCAGCATCATATAAGGATCGTGCAGGCTTTGGTGACAACTCACTGGTAACAAAAGAATATGTTGCTGCCGTATCTTCAACATAAACTTTTGCTCGACGTGGTTCATTGACATTAACTAACTCAGAGTTTAACGTAGGTGCTGTAATTGATTCAAATACAACAAACTACGTAACACAAGTTATAGTGGCAGTTACAACAGCATTAGCAGGCGGCAGTATTGATTCTATTCGTTTACACGATGGAACTAATTACTTAACAGCAGTTGGTGATGTTGATGCAACGGAAGCAGGTACATTTGTAATTGATCTTCCAGCAACAACAGCAACAGCAGCCGGTGCTCAACTAGTTGCAAAATGTGTCGCGAGCGATGGTACTACAGCTTCAACACCTACTTCGGGTGCGGTAGCAGTTACTATTCGTTATGGACAAGTATAAGCGTTAATTCGCAATTAAAGTAGCGAATTTAGACGCTACGAATTTGAATACCCCCGGGGAAACTCGGGGGTTTTCTTTTAATACTAAATATTATTATGAACAAATACCCATCAGACACATTTTGTATTTTACCATGGGTGCATTTAAGTACTCGCCCAAATGGCCATATGCGAGTTTGTTGTACAGCAAATGCATCAAGTGTAGGCCCAACAAATGATAGAGAGCACGGCGGTGAAGTTGGTATTCTTAAAGGTGCAGACGGTAAGCCTGCTAATTTAAATCATAGTGATTTTTTAAGTAGTTGGAACAATGACTATATGAAAAATGCACGAGTTCAGATGCTAAATGGTGAAAAGCCAGCATCGTGTTTAAAGTGTTATAAAGAAGAAGAAGCCGGACATAATAGTAAGCGTATGTGGGAAACTGAATACTGGTCACAACGAGTTAGCGTGGACGAGTTAGTTGCTGAAACTGATGCCGATGGGAGTATTCCACCTAAAGTGCGTTATATCGATATGCGTTTTGGTACAAAGTGTAATCTTAAATGTGTAATGTGTTCCCCGCATGATAGCTCATTGTGGATTAAAGATTGGCAAGAATTGTATCCACAGATTGAGAATGAAACATTAAAACAAACAATGATGTGGGCAAATAAAGGACAAGTAGATCGTGCCTCGTATAATTGGCATAAAAACAATCCTGTATTTTGGGAACAGTTATATGAACAGATCCCGCATATGCGCCAACTATATTTTGCTGGCGGCGAACCGTTAATTATTGAGGAGCATTATGAGTTGCTTGAACGAGTTATTGAAATGGGTTATGCCAATGAAATAGAAATACGATATAACAGTAATGGTTTAGAATGGCGAGAAGATTTATTTGAGTTATGGAGTCATTTTAAATTAGTAAGATTTCATTATAGTGTTGATGATGTTGGTGAAAGGAATGACTATGTCAGGTTCCCAAGTAAATGGGAACGCAATGAAGAAGTATTTCGTATACTAGATGAGCAGACAGGAAACAACACAGAAATTACAATTGCATGTGCGGTACAAGCATTAAACATATATTACATTCCAGATTTTCTTAAATGGAAACTTAACGCTGGTTTTAAAAAGATTAATATGTGGCCGTTTGGCGCAGGTGGTATTAATTATCATTTTGTATATCATCCACCACATCTCAATGTTAAAATCCTCCCTGCTTGGTTTAAAGATGAAGTGGAACGCAAGTATGAGGAATTTATACCATGGTGGGAAGAAAATTGGGAGAAGGGTGTGCCAAGTTGGCATAAAGGAAAAGTTACATACGACCAATGGCGAGCCGAAAGTTACGGTATAGATCGTTTACGCGGCATGGTTAGTTTTATGAAGGCGGAGGATTGGTCACAACGTATGCCAGAGTTCAAAGAATATATTACAAAACTTGATAGATTGCGCGGCACAGATTTTTGTAAAACATTTCCTGAAATGGCAGACTTATTAGATGAGTAATCAATATGCACCTAATTATAAAATAATACAAGTTGCATTAAGTTCAAATTGTAATTTATTATGTCCTGGCTGTCAACGAACAGACTGGGATACTCTACGTAATATAAGTTCATTAATAAAAAAGAATCAATTCTTAGATAAACAAATACTGGTAGATGTAGTACAAAATAAAAGAAGTAACAGTTTAGAAAAGATTGAATTTGTGGGTTTAATAGACGATGCTCTTGCATATCCACATCTACTAGAATTATTACAAGAAATATTAAATGTAAGGCCAGACTTAAATATAGAATTTGATACCAATGCTAGTTTACGTAATCCTGATTATTTCAAGCAACTTGCAACTATTCTAAATAAATTTACAAAACATTTTGTTAACTTTAGTGTTGATGGATTGGAAGACACAAATCACATATATCGAGTTGGTGCTAATTGGAACAAAATAATAGCCAATGCTGAAGCATTTATACAAGCAGAAGGCCATGCTAATTGGAAATTTATTGTGTTTCCATGGAATGCACACCAAGAGGAAGAAGTAAAACAATTAGCAAAAACAATGGGATTTGAAAATATAGTTGTAAGGCATAATCAAGATTTATCATTGAACACATTACAAATGGCTAAAGATAAGCCTTGGTTGAAAAAAGATAAAGTAGTTAGTAACTATACAAAAACAACGTTTGAAGAATATAACGAGATATTAAAAAAAGACGAGTATTCTTCACCATATAATATAGATTGTCTTTGGCATGGTGATCACAAAATATATATTAGTTATACAGGAAATGTTTGGCCTTGTTGTTATGTTGCATTTGACCCGTTAAGAAGGCCTGAATTACTTAATGCAAGATTTTCTTCGTACGGTAAAAATTTTAATAGCTTATATCATTATACAATAGATGAAATTATGTCCAAAGAACCATTTTCATCAAATATATTAAATAGTATTACTAATAATAGGAAACACGGTATAGGAGAATTAGATGCATATTATACTTGCATTAGATCCTGCTCAACAAGAGGATTTACATTAATACCGAGTTATCATACACATAAATCTCAAGAATTAGAATCATAAGATGAATAATCAATATGCACCAAATTATAAAGCAGTACAAATTGCATTAAGTACAAATTGCAATTTATTATGTCCTGGGTGTAATAGAACACATTATGATTTAGACAAATATAGTTTAAATCCGTTAGTAAAAAAGAATCAGTTTTTAGATAAGCAAATTATATTAGACTTTATACAAAACAAAGCAAGTGCAAATTTAACACAAATTGAATTTGCTGGATTAGTTGATGACCCATTGACATATCCCTGGTTACTTGAATTGCTTGCAGATATGTTAAAAATAAAACCTACATTAAACATTACATTCCATAGTAATGCCAGTTTACGCACACCGGCATATTTTATTCAATTAGCAGAAATATTAAATCAATTTGAAGGACACTCAGTTAATTTTAGTATCGACGGTTTAGAGGATACAAATCACATCTATCGTGTTGGTACTAATTGGACAAAGATAATGGCCAATGCTAAAGCATTTATACAAGCAGGTGGCAAGGCCACTTGGCAATTTATTGCGTTTCCGTGGAACAAACATCAAGAGGAAGAAGTAAAAAAACTTGCAAATGAAATGGGATTCACAACAATTATTATACGAAATAATCGCGATCCAGATTTAGATAAAATGTCATCCAGGGCCGATACATCAGACAAACCGTGGTATACAATAAAGCAACAGCACACGTCAACGGTTGGCAAAACAGACTATACATCAAAGGAAATCTTTGTTGAATTCTCTAATCAATTAGAAAGAAAAAATTTTAAAGAACCATATAATATTGATTGTATATGGCATGATGATCGAAAAATTTATATTAGTTATGACGGTACAGTCTGGCCTTGTTGTTATATTGCTTTTGATTCATTGCGTAGTCCTCGGTTTATTGAATTGCAAAAATTAAAATTTGCACAGTATGGTGAGAATTTTAATAACTTATATCATTATAGCATTGATAAAATAATGATCAAAGAACCATTTTATTCCGATATGTTAAATAGTATTGCCGATGATAAAAAACACGGTTTTAATAAATTGGACAGCTATTTTACTTGTATTAAAACTTGTTCAAAACGGGGATATGAATTAAAACCAAATCATTTACAAGCACACAAGATTTATAATGGATAATAAAACTATAAAACAATATTGGACAAGATTAGGATTTGATCCTAGGACCGGCGCAGTTAATCATCAATATATTAAAGATCCAGCAATTACTTCATTTTATAATAATTTAGTAATAAGTGGTGAGGATTTATATATTGATCATTTGGATTTTTTAGATGTATTTACTAAATGGATAACCGATAGCCAATATTATAATTTTGATTTTATAGATTGGCAAGAACATGTTGTTCGCACACAATTTGAATGTTATAGCGAAGCAAGATGGCGTTATCGCGATCGTCGATTACGAATCTTTAGAGGCGAGTATGAATATATGCAAGACTCATTTTTTTGTACTGGTGAATACTTTGATTCTGCGCCGACCGACGTACGGCAATTTCCATATATAAAATATATCGATAGCCTGACTGGCAAATACTTTGATCTCGACAGAGATGATTGGGTATTTTTAACTATACCATTTCATGGCACCGGTGATGTTGATGAGAAGATAGAAGGGATGCTCAATCAAGCAGATTTATTGGATATACCAGTTGTTGTAGATTGCCAACTTTTACCATTTAGCCGTGATATAAATATAGATTTTTCCCGTCCTTCAATTAAAGAAGTAATATTTACAATCGGTGACAATATAGGTATTAGGCAAGTGTATGGTGGTGTCAGATATAGCAGATATACCATAGAAGATGATCATGGTTTTAATGGGCAAGAAGGCTCTCCATATATAAGAGCATTATCTGGTAATTATGCAATATCAGAAATAGAAATGGCTTGTGCTATAAAAATATTAGAAGAATTTTCAATTGATTATTTGTATAATACATATAGAAAAACACAACTTCAAATATGTAAAGATTTTAATTTAACACCAACTAACTGTGTAAATTTATGTACAGCACCCGATGAGGAACCATGGTTGTCGGAATGGCATCGGCTTAACGCATATATGTTAGTGGATATATCACATGCGTTGTCACTCAAAATAAATAACAGGTATAACATATAATGACAGATGAAATTGTAGCAATTAATAGATTTGGATGGGAAGCAACAAGAATTATGTTTGGCTGGGATCTCGGCCGACGATGTAATTATGATTGTAGTTATTGCCCTTCGCATCGACATAATACTTATTCACCACATGCATCATTGGATGAATTAGTTGATACATTTAAAAAACTTTCTCGTTATAGGCAAGTAATGGTTGAGGTTTCAAGGTTACAAGAATTTACTATTAGTTTAACAGGTGGCGAACCAGCCTCTAATCCAATCTTTTGGGATTTCTGTAATGAGATGAGAGCAATAGATCCGCTAATACGAATTGGGTTAACCTCCAATGGTACTATGCCAGAACGGGTTTATAAGTCAATTGGTGATTATGTACATTCATTAACTATTAGTTACCATTGCGAAGCAGATCCTAAACTTAAAAAAGGTGTTGTAGACGCAATGCTCTATGTACATAAAAATACAGATACATATATTAATTGTAACATTATGTTTCATTCCGACCCGGAATACTTTCAAGAATGTTTAGATTTGTGTCTGTTATTAGAAGAAAATGGTGTTAATTTTGTACCTCGTATTATCGGTGAGGACCAAGGCGATATTAAAAAAATAAAAGGTGACAAAGAATTTCATAGTTATACTAAAGAACAAACAGAGATATTTACAGCATATTACCAACAATTAAAAAATACAAAAAATAAAGCAAGTTTTAAAAAATCAGTATTAGTTGCGCCACCAACTATAGATGATAATCCTATTGTAAAAATGGCGACACGGAATGAAATTGGCCGGCCGTGCTGTGGTGGTATTACCTTTAATACACTAACTGACGATAATTTAAATATAAACACACAACCTAGTCCTACTTTAGATATTGATAAATTAAAGTGGCAAGAGACAAAGTATTTACAAAAAAGTAGATTTAAAGATTGGTATTGTTTAGTGCATATGTATTTGTCACATATACAACAAGAAACAAGAATGATATATGCTCATCAAACTTGCCAAGCAAATTTTGATGGTAGACAAGGACCAATATGCACCATTGATACATTTGATGCATACATTGACAGAATAGCGCAAGGCGATATTCCTATTATAAAATGTCCAAATGATATTTGCAATTGTGGTCTTTGCACACCTAAAGCAAAAGAGAAAGTCATTGTAGAGCAAATAGCAAAAAAATTATTTACAAAATAGTATGATAGATATAGATAGTTTAGATACACGAACATTACAAAAAGAAGCCGCTAGAGTTATTTCAACAATGGAAGCTACTAGTAATAATATATATAAATTTAATAAACACGGTTATAATAATAGTTTAAACTGGTACAAAGCAGCCATTAAATGGTATGTAGATCGTTATGGCGATTTGCCTAGTAAAGCCGGGCCAGGCAAAGATATAACATTTATTATAGAAAATTAATATGTCTGATTTAAAATGGAGTGAATACGATTTCACAAAGATACCTTATCGCGATCTAGTTCGGGTTGGCCAACGCACAATGTTATATCGTGATATGTTTACAGTAAGTTGGCTGCTTGGTCGTTTTTGTAATTACCATTGTTCATATTGTTGGCCATATGCCCGCAGTGATAAAAAAGACCATAGGCCAACAGAATTATGCCTTAAAACAGTTGATGAGATTAAACGGCAAGCAAGAGATAACGGCTTTAATAGTTTTCATTTTAGTTTGTCTGGTGGCGAACCTACCTTCCATCCTGG
>MPMA02232780.1_pt1 | contig 13360 bp, 10 predicted proteins | sample 1617361 | NCBI WGS metagenome assembly MPMA02 (sample SAMN05944807, study PRJNA350692) | marine metagenome | biome: marine; feature: ODZ; material: water; isolation source: 180 m water sample filtered on 0.2 um supor filter | place: Pacific Ocean | collected 2012-04-08 | depth 180m m | reverse complement strand
TGATTCACAGACCGGACCATGCTAGCTGGACACACCCCGGTGTAACTTGAATCGCAGAGTCCGCTCCAGTTCGTATAGCAAGACCCTGGGACTATTGAATCTGACAAGTGCCTGAGCAGGCCAATGATCAAAAACCATGCGTGACGATCTTGTCGTAACCCTGGGAGATCAAACCTACGCCGTCGAGTGCCCCTGGGGAGCATTGCCTGACGGACAGAAATTCGGCCCGGTCAGTCAGCTCGCTGTCGATTCGCAGGACCGGGTGTACGTCTTTCAGCGCTCGAATCCTCCGGTGCTGGTATTTGATTCGAACGAAACCCTGGTCGACAGTTGGGGTGAGGGTGAGTTCTCTGATGCCCACGGCATTTTCATCAACCGAGATGATCTGGTTCTGCTGGTTGACCGTGATGCACACCAGATTCTAGCTTGTCAGACCTCAGGCGCGGTGCGCTTCCGCCTGGGTCAAAGACATCGACCGCAGTTCAACGAGCCATTCAACCACCCGACTGATATCGCCCAGGCACCGAACGGCGATTACTATGTCTCGGATGGTTATGGCAACTCGCGGGTGCACTGTTTTGCGGCCGACGGATCGTTTCGGTTTTCCTGGGGTCAACCCGGAGACGGTCCGGGGGAGTTCACCACGCCGCATGCAGTATGGGTCGACCCGGCCGAGCGGGTGCTGGTCGCAGATCGAGAGAACAACCGTGTCCAGCTGTTCGATCTGGAAGGCCGGTTCATCGAGGCCTGGACGGATTTCTTTCACCCGATGGATATCTACGTAGACCCCGCCGGTAATGTCTTTGTGACTGATCAGATCCCAAGACTCTCCATGCTGTCGTCGGACGGTACCCTGATCGGACGCTGTCGGCCAGTTCTCTTCGGCGCACACGGGGTGGGTGGGGACACTGCCGGAAACCTATACCTAGCCGAGACCGCGCCGCTGAACTGCATTACGCGGTTGAGACTGTTGTAAAAGATAACGTAATCACCTATGGACACAACATGAACAAAACACTAGATCGGTGCGACCTCCTGATCACCGGTGGGCAAGTCATAGACGGGACAGGCTGTCCTGCGATAACAGCCGATGTTGCGCTACAGGGCGATCGTATTATTGCGGTTGGTGACCTGACCGTGGAAAAAGCGGATGCAGTGATCGATGCCAAAGACAAGGTGATCACGCCAGGGTTCATCGATGTCCACACCCACGATGATCGACTACTGCTGTCTAACCCGGAAGTGACGCCAAAGCTGAGTCAGGGTGTAACCACTGTGGTGGTTGGCAATTGTGGAGTCAGCCTGTCACCTTGGGTCAGCGACCAAGCGCCTCCTCCTCCGCTGGACCTGGTGATTTCAGACAAAAATAATAGTGCACAGTTTTCAACATTCCACTCTTATTCGACCGAGCTCACCCGCCGGCCACCGGCGATCAATGCACTGCCGTTGATTGGGCATTCGACTCTACGCTGTGGGGCGATGGATCGGCTGGACCGACCAGCGACCCAGGTCGAGATCAAGCAGATGCGTACTCTCCTTCGTGAGAGTCTTGCTGCTGGCGCAGGTGGATTTTCCACTGGGCTGTTTTATCCACCCAACAAAGCAGCCCCAGCGGCAGAGGTTGAAGCACTGGCCCGAGAGTTGCCTGCGTTTCAGGGGGTCTACGCCACCCACATGCGAAACGAGGGCGACCAGCTGTTCGAATCGCTCGATGAAACTTTCGACACGGCCCGCCGGGCGGACTGTCCCGTGGTGGTCTCTCATCACAAGTGCCAGAGCAAGGCGGTGTGGGGACGCAGCGCCGAGTCTTTGGCCCGTATCGAAGCGGCGGCCGCTGAACAGGCCGTCGGCTTCGATGTGTACCCCTATGTCGCTGGCTCGACTGTGCTGCTGGAGGAGCTGATAGAACCATCCCGCCGGATAATCGTCAGCTGGTCTACTGCGGTTCCTGAGGCGGGCGGGCGTGATTTGGCAGACATCGCCGCGGAATGGGACTGTTCCCTGGCCCAGGCCATGACGCGTCTACAACCGGGCGGCGGTATCTACTTTTGTATGGAAGAAGAGGATGTCGAGAGAATCCTTGCCCATCCCATGGGTATGATTGGTTCGGACGGTATCCCTCACGACAAGCATCCTCATCCACGACTGTGGGGGACGTTTCCCCGTGTTCTTGGCCATTACAGCAGGGACCGCCGGCTGTTCCCACTCGAAGAGGCGGTGCGCAAGATGACCGGGCTGTCAGCCCAGACTTTTGGGCTTGCCGGGCGCGGCGTTGTTCAGGCGGGGGCTTTTGGTGACCTTGTCGTCTTTGACAGTTCGCGTATTGCAGATTCGGCAACATTCGAACAGCCGACCCGCGCTGCCGCTGGTATCGACTGCGTGATTGTGAATGGTGCCATCGCCTGGCAGGCGGGTGCTGGTACCGGTTCCCGAACGGGACGTCTGCTCAAGAACCCCCGAACTACCTGAGAACGATTATTCATGAATGCTGAAGAACTTCATCGGAATGCGATCATCGTTGACGGCCTGGTGATCTCAAAGTGGAGTCGAGAGGTCTTCGAAGACATGCACAGCGGCGGCATCACCGCGGTCAACTGTACCTGCAGCGTCTGGGAAGGGTTACACGACACACTGGTGAATGTGGCCCAATGGAAGTCATGGTTCAACGAGCACGCAGACATCCTGCTGCCAGTACACACGACGACCGACATAGAAAAGGCCAAACGTGAGAACCGGGTTGGCATTATCCTCGGCTGGCAGAACACCAGTGGCATTGAGGATAGGCTGGAACTCGTTGCCATATTCAAGTCGCTTGGCGTAGGAGTAATGCAGTTGACTTACAACACCCAGAACCTCGTCGGCAGTGGCTGTTATGAAACCAACGACAGCGGCCTTTCAGATTACGGGCGCGGTTTGATCGATGAGATGAATCGGGTCGGTGTGGTGGTCGACCTGTCGCACGTGGGTGCAAGGACGAGTGAAGACGCGATCCGCTATTCAAAGGCACCGGTGGCGTACAGCCACTGTTGTCCGGCGGCTCTGCTCGATCACCCACGCAACAAGACCGATGCTCAGCTGAAACTGATTGTTGAGCACGGCGGTTTCGTGGGCGTCACCACCTACCCTTCGTTCTTGCCTCTTGGTGCTGAGTCGAGCGTCGATGATTGTGTTGCGGCAATCGACTATGTGGTTGACCTGGTGGGCGAGGACCGGGTTGGTATCGGCACAGATTTTACCCAGGGGCAGGATGCTGCATTTTTTGACTGGCTCAGCCTGGACAAGGGCCACGGACGCAGGCTGATCGTCCGAGACTGGGATGTGGCGCCGCAGCCGATCGGTTTGCAGCGGCTCTCGGAGTTTCCCAATTTAACCGGCGCTATGGTCCGCCGCGGCTGGTCCGAGACCCGAATTCGTAAGGTGTTGGGTGAGAACTGGGTGTCGTTCCTGCGCGAAGTCTGGGGCGAATAGACACGGTATATCCCGACAGCCGCCCTGAACAAATATCGTCGGATACTCGAAATGCGAGAACGGATTAGAGCCAATTTTGTGACCGTCGAGAACCTAGCATTGGCAGTGCTGACACTGTTCGTCCCCGGCTCTGCTCCAGCAGTCGGAGAATTGACGGGCAGACCTGGTTTCGATCCGTTGCGGCGAACCCTAGTGCTGACCCAAGTTACCTTTTTGATCAGATAGGTGCTGCACCGTAACCATGCAATGAGGTTCTCAAGGAGAAACCCCCTATGACAACGTCTGGAACAAGCACCTACGACCCTGAGAACTATCATCTTCGGACCTTTTATGAGGCCAGTGCTCAATTTAAAGATGGTAGTGACACCCCCAGGGGCTACCTCGAGCGTTGTCTGGAGACAATCGAAGAAAAAGAACCCTTGGTCCGCGCATGGGTGGTTTTGAATACCGAAAATGCACGCATTGCCGCAGACGAATCCTCCGCACGCTACAAAGCTGGCCGACCGTTATCGGCGATTGACGGCATGCCGATCGGTATAAAGGATGTAATTCAGACTAAAGATATGCCCACAGCACTAGGCAGCGTCATATACGAGGGTAGGCAGACCCACATGGATTCTGCCTCAGTTGACGCGCTTCGACTTGCTGGCGCGATCATACTGGGAAAAACAGTCACCACGGAATTCGCTTTTATGCTGCCCGGCCCCACGACCAATCCTTTTGACGCCCAGTGCACGCCGGGTGGATCGTCCAGTGGTTCGTCCGCTGCAGTCGGTGCCGGCATGGTCCCAGCCGCATTGGGCAACCAGGTGGTGGGCTCGATCATTCGCCCGGCAGCTTACTGCGGCAATATCGCGATTAAACCCACTTTGGGCGCACTGCATGGTGGTGAAGGGCTGAGTCTGAGTCAGCTGCACCTGGGTATTCATGCCGGTTCCCTGGTCGACATGTGGTCGGTCGCCTACCAAATCGCGCACCGTGCCGGTGCTGATCCAGGCTATCCCGGGCTCTACGGCCCGCCCGAGCTGGCGCCTCCCACTCGGCCCGACACGCTGATTGTGCTGGAAACCGAGGGCTGGTCGCAGTGCGATGAAACCACCCGCAACGCTTTCGAGGCGATCCTCGACCAACTGGGATCGCTGGACGTCAAGTTAGTCACACGTAATGAACTTCCTGCAATTGAAGCATTTGAACAGAACATCGACGACAGCATGGTGCTCTGCCGAATTCTTTGCAGTTATGAAATGCGCTGGGCACTACGCCATTACCAGAGCACAGGACTGCTGAGCGATGACCTTAGCTTGTGGCTGGAAATGGCCGAGGCAATCACCTTGGACGACTATCGGAAGGCTCTCGAACGACGAGAGCAAATGAGAGACAGTCTAGCGACGCTCAAGGGGCTCGCATCGGCGATGATCACACTGTCTTCTCCCGGCCCTGCTCCAGAGCTGGGCGCACTGACACCTTCAGGTGAATCGGGTTATGCGTTCAAGACCGGCAGCCCCGCATTCAATGCGGCAACTTCTGCGCTTGGGTCGCCCGCTCTTACCCTGCCACTGGCGGCGGTCCGTGGTCTGCCACTCGGTATACAACTTATCGGTCAGCCGCACACCGACTGGGATTTAACAGGTTACGGCGCATGGCTGCAGAAATCCATCCGACCGGTATCGATGTAGTCAGAAACCTCCCGGCTGCAACTTCATCTCCTGAATCGCTACTTCTTAATACATCGATTAATCCGTGCTAACCAGGTTATCATCGAACCCAACAGCTTTTGGTGTTATGGAAACCAAGGAATAACAACATGGATTCAGTTGAAACAGTCATCCGCGGCGGTACTGTCGTCACAGCAGTCGACAGCACATTGTGTGACGTGGGCATTTGTGATGGCCGCATCACAGCACTCGGTCTGGATCTACCCAGAGCCCAACATGAGATCGATGCGTCCGGCATGCTAGTACTACCCGGCGGAGTAGAGGGTCACTGCCATATTGAGCAAGCGTCGTCTGTCGGCAATGTCATGAGTGCCGACGACTTTTACACCGGTACTCGATCCGCCGTGTTTGGCGGTACTACTACAACGCTATCCTTCGCTGCGCAGATGAAGGGCCAGTCACTGCGCAAAGCAGTCGATGATTACCATGAATGTGCGTCGACGAAAGCCGTCATTGATTATGGCTTTCACCTAATCGTATCTGATCCCACTGAGCAGGCGATGCACGAAGACCTGCCTGCCCTGATTCGTGAAGGTATGACGTCGTTCAAGGTTTACATGACCTATGACTCATTGAAGCTAGACGACCATCAGATGCTCGACGTACTGGCCACTGCCAGACAACATGGCGCGATGGTGATGATCCATGCCGAAAACCACGACATGATCCGCTGGCTCAAGGAACGACTGCTTCAGGGCGGTTACGTTGCACCAAAATATCACGCCATCAGTCATGTAGAGCTTGCCGAAGACGAGGCCACGCACCGCGCGATTCGTCTTTCCGAACTGATCGACGTTCCGATCCTGATTGTTCATGTATCGGCCAGCGAAGCAATGGCCGAGATACGCCACGCACAGACCGCTGGCCTGAAAGTCTACGGTGAGACCTGCCCGCAGTACCTGTTTCTGACCGCTTCAGATCTCGACCGCGACGGCGCCGAAGGCGCAAAATTCTGCTGCAGTCCACCACCGCGTGATGCAGCCCATCACGATGTCATCTGGCGTGGACTGGCAAACGGCACCTTTCAGGTATTTTCCTCTGATCACGCTCCGTATCGATTTGATGAAACTGGCAAGCTGGCTGCCGGGCCGAATCCGACTTTCCCGCAGATCGCAAACGGCGTACCGGGTATAGAACTCCGACTCCCGTTGCTGTTTTCCGAAGGCGTCGGCAAAGGCCGTATCAGTATTCAGCAGTTTGTCGCACTAACCTCGACCAATGCAGCTCGGATCTATGGACTATTACCGCGCAAGGGCACCATTGCGATTGGTTCAGATGCAGATATTGCAATCTGGGATCCTGAAAAAGAAATCACCGTCACCTGGGATCTGCTCCATGACAATGTCGGCTACACCCCCTACGAAGGTCGAAAACTTACAGGCTGGCCGGTGACTGTATTAAGCCGCGGACGGGTAGCCGTAGAAGACGGCGAGTTAAAAGTCGAACGCGGTAGCGGCGAGTTTCTACCTCGGTATCTGTCTGATGCTGCGCGTCCGCTTGGTCGACTGGTCAAGGAGATGGATATCAATAGAAATTTCGGTGCAGAGATCGACCTATGAGTCAGTGAGATACAAGCGACTGTTACGTTTATCCGATTAGGCTTATTCACACACCTAGACTGTCAGTAAATGAACGACATTCCGTCCCGATCAACAAACCTTTCTGCGGATATCCGGCGACTGCAAAACAGAATTGAGGAACTCGGCCGGATCGGCGCCATCACCGGTGGCGGCGTCTGCCGTCTCGCCCTGAGCGATGAGGACCTCGAGGGCCGCAATCTCGTAGTGCGCTGGATGAATGATCTTGGCCTGTCAATCCAAGTTGACCAAATTGGAAATGTAATTGGAACACGCGCCGGCATCTTGGACAGTCCGCCCGTCATGATCGGCTCTCATATCGACTCCGTTGCAACCGGGGGCCTTTATGACGGTGCACTCGGTGTTCTGGCTGGGCTAGAGGCGATTCAAACACTGAATGAGGCTGACCTAAAGACACAATACCCTATCGCTGTGGGATTTTTCACCAACGAGGAAGGTGTACGCTTTACACCTGACATGATGGGTAGCGCTGTACACCAAGGTTCATTATCTCTGCAAACGGCATTGGAAACAGTCGGCACCGATGGTCAAACTGTCGGAGCGGAACTCATCCGTATCGGTTACGCCGGTGACACCCCTGTCAAAAACATGAGTCCCCAAGCCTATCTTGAGCTTCACATAGAACAAGGGCCCGTATTGGAAAATACAAACACCACAATTGGCGCCGTAACAGGTGTGCAAGGAATATCCTGGACCGAATTCGAACTTCAAGGCGTCTCTAATCATGCAGGCACAACGCCGATGCACCTGCGTCATGATGCGGGATATGTGGCCGCAGCCATCGCTGTTGAGGCCCGGGCTATTGCCACCGATTTTGGAGATAACCAGGTTGCTACTGTCGGCGTATCCGAGCTAACTCCAAACCTGATTAATGTCATTGCCAACCGTGCCCGGGTTACGATCGATCTGCGTAATACATCTGATGCTAAACTGTCCCAGGCAGAAACCAGATTGATCGGCTTTGCCACGGATACAGCTGCGGCTGAAGGAGTAACACTAAAAAAGCGGACGCTGGCCCGTTTTAGTCCTGTCGAATTTGATACCGTCATCATCGACATGGTAGAAAAGGCGGCCGCGGCCTCAAACCACACTTGTCGGAGACTTCCATCCGGCGCTGGACATGATGCCCAGATGTTCGCTCCAAACTGCCCGACCGGCATGATCTTTATTCCATCAACACAGGGTATCAGTCACAACATAAATGAATTTTCTTCTGAACAGGACATTGCTGCCGGTATGGATGTTCTGATGAAGGTTTTATTGGAACTATCAGGCTAAATCTATGACTCGCTCGTTACCTCTCGCTGTTGCTCAACTTGGCCCGATTGCCCGGGACGAACCCCGCGCATCAGCGGTAAAGCGCATGATTGCCCTGTTGCACAAAGCAAATGATGCCGGATCGAAATTGGTGGTATTCCCAGAACTGGCACTGACGACATTCTTTCCACGCTGGTATTTCGAAGATCAGGCAGATGTCGATGCGTTTTTTGAAACAGACATGCCTAACGCCGACACCGAACCGCTATTCGACGCTGCCGCTCGTGCTGGAATTGCTTTTTATCTCGGTTATGCTGAACTAATTAACAACAACGATACGACCAGGCGGTTCAACACCTCGATACTCGTTGACCAAGCTGGCGAGATCGTGGGGAAGTATCGCAAGATTCACCTCCCGGGACACCGTGAGCATGAACCCGACTTCCCTTTTCAACATCTGGAAAAGCGCTACTTCGAAACCGGTGATTTAGGGTTTCCGGTATTCAATACACTGAACACGACACTGGGGATGTGTATCTGTAACGATCGCCGCTGGCCAGAGACGTACAGAATGCTGGGTTTGCAGGGTGTCGAAATAGTCCTGCTGGGTTACAACACACCCGTCCACTATCCCCGCGCACCCGAACTCGATCACCTGCAAGACTTTCACAATCACCTCTCACTTCAGGCCGGGGCTTACCAGAACGGTACCTGGGTTGCGGCTGCGGCCAAGGCGGGCTGCGAAGAAAACTGCGACATGATCGGTGGCAGCTGTATCGTCGCACCCTCCGGGGAAATTGTGACCCGCTGTGAAACACTGGCCGACGAACTCATTACCTGGGATTGTGATCTCGACCTGTGTCAGACCATACAAAACAACATCTTCAATTTTGCACTGCATCGGGAACCTGAAAACTACGGTCTTATCGTGCAGCCTCAGAATCGCACCTGAAGGACGGCTCATCCCCGCAACCGCACAATCTTGACGTAGCGCGATTTGTCACAGTAAGGTGCTGGTGTTACCGTGGGCGCATGTGTGGAGTCGCGATAGGTTCAACGCGCAATCTCACTCATCAAACCCACAAAATACAAACTTTTCAGACTCAGATGACCTTGTTTAACGAGGTTGGGTGATTCAACCAAGGAGACAGTACATGAAGCTCGTCGGGGTCGATGTCGGAGGTACGTTTACGGATGTCATTTTTGCCGACACGGAGTCCGGACGCACTGAAATACACAAAGTGCCAACCACACCCGACGACCCCTCAGACGGTGTCAGCGCCGCAATACACGGGTTGTGTGAGAGACACGCTATAGCCCCGACAGAAATCGATCATCTGCTGCATGGCACCACTATCGCGACCAACGCTATTCTTCAGCACGATGGCGCTAAGACGGGGATGATCACCACAAAAAACTACCGTGACATCCTTCACATCGGTCGCCACCAACGCCCTGAACACTACTCGATTATGCAGGAAGTACCCTGGCAGGATCGGGCTTTGGTCCGTCGCCAACACCGATTGACCGCCTCTGAACGGATTGCACCACCAACCGGTGAAGTCCTTACTGAACTGAATGAAGATGAAGTTCGCACCGCGATAGAAGAACTGAAAAACGCCGGTATTGAATCGATTGCAGTGTGCTTTCTTTTCTCCTATCTCAACCCGGCACATGAGGATCGTGCACGCCAACTTATCGAGGAACAATATCCTGAATGCTTTGTGACGACTTCCTCGTCGGTGTCTCCCCAGTTCCGGGAATTCGAGCGTTTCACCACGGCCACCATGAATGCCTTTATTGGACCCAAAGTCAGAGACTATGTAAATCACCTCGCCACACGAATTGGGGATGACGGCATAGACGCAGACCTCCACGTAATGAGTTCCAACGGTGGTGTCGCGACAGCCAAGATGGTGTCTGAACGACCTGTCATGACGCTGCTTTCCGGACCTGCAGCCGGCGTACTCGGCGGCGCCTGGACCGGTGAGCTTTCGGACCGAACCAAGCTGATCACTTTTGATATGGGCGGCACCTCCGCCGACATCGGAATAGTCAGCGATGGTACCTTTGCCCAAGCCTCAGCCCGTGATACATGGATCGCAGGTTATCCACTACTGGTCTCCATGATTGATATCCATACGATCGGTGCAGGTGGTGGTTCTATTGCTTATGCTGATCCGGGTGGTGGTTTCCGAGTCGGGCCCCGAAGTGCAGGAGCAGTACCCGGTCCAGCAGCCTACGGCCAGGGGGGGCAGCAACCCACCGTAACAGACGCCAACGTTGTGCTTGGCAGGTTGGATAAAGATTACTTTCTCGGTGGAGAAATGTCGCTGGATGAACAGGCGGCTGAACGCGCGATTACTGACCTGGCATCAGACCTGGGCCTGGACGTGCCCACTACTGCGGACGGTATCCTAACGCTGGTTACAGCGAACATGGCAAACGCAATTCGCTCCCGTACCGTACAGAAAGGAATCGATCCGAGAGAATTCGCTCTGGTGGCGTTTGGCGGTGCCGGCCCGCTGCATGCAGTGGATGTCGCCCGTGAACTGGGCATGTCAGAAGTGATCATTCCGCGATACCCTGGAATTACTTCAGCAGTGGGACTACTCACAACAGATCTTAAATACGACACAATACGTACAGAATTTCAGGTCAGCGATGCGACCGATGTTCCACGACTCAACAGTGATCTTGCAGCGATGGAAGAGGAACTGACCGACCAGTTCATAACGGATGGCCTGGATCGATCGGACATCAGCTTCCTACGCTCAGGTGACCTGCGCTATGTCGGCCAGGGGTACGAACTTCGAATCACTTTCCCCAATGGGTTACTGGACGATGACAGTCTCGTGGAGATATTCGATCAGTTCCACAACCAGCACAGAGCCGAATACGGTCACGACTTTCCCGATAGTGCGATTGAGATTGTGAACGCGCGCGTAACCGGTATCGGACAGATGCCGAAAATTCGTCAACCCGACAGTATCGATGCAGGTTCCCGGGAATCAGCACTGATCAAGTCCGGTACCTGCATGTTCCGGGTCGACAATCATCTCGAGGAATTTGACACAGCGTTCTATCAAAGAGAGCAGTTACCTCTGGAACAACTCATCGCAGGTCCTGCAATCATCATCCAGCGGGATTCCACCACTGTTGTACCCCCTGAAAATGAATTTATCTCGGACATGGCAGGCAATATGATTATTAGCATCGGAGAACAAACATGAACGACACGGCGGCGGCAGAACTGCAACTGGATATCGACCCGGTAACCGCAAGCGTCATCCAGGGTGCGCTGGAAAACATTGCGGTCGAAATGGGTTACAAACTGATGCGCATGTCGTACTCATCGATCATCCGTGAATCTGAGGATTTCGGTGCAGGGCTGGTTGATGCTCGTGGCCGTGGGCTTGCCGAATCGACACAGTCAACGCCTCTGCAGTCTGGCCCGATTCCGGGTTATGTGCGGGGTATGCTGAAGACGCTAAAGGATCGGGGCGACACGATTCGACCCGGCGACGTCATCATGCACAACGATGCCTATGGCGGCGCCAGCCATGGGCCGGATGTCGGGTTTATCGTGCCAGTATTCGATGATGACAATCTTATTGGTTATTCGGTCACCACAGCACATCATCTGGATATTGGAGCCCTGTCCCCCGGCAGCTGCGGTATCGTGGACGCTATCGATGCCTATGCTGAGGGACTTCAATTCAAAGCCATAAAGGTCTACGACGAAGGTCGTAAAGTGGATGCTGTTTGGCACATGCTGCGTGACAACATCCGCGCATCAGATCTGGTGGTTGGTGACATGGAAGCGCAGGTCGCAGCGTCCCAAATCGGTGCCCAGCGTTTCCTGGCGCTGGTCCAGCGCTACGGCGCAGATACCCTCGAACGCGCCTGCGACCAGGTCATGGACCATGCAGAGCGCCTCATGCGCTCAGCAATCGCCAAAGTTCCCGACGGCACTTACCAGGCAACAACCTACATTGATGGGTTCCTGGACAGCAACGAAACTAATAAAAAAGACCTCCCAATTGTCGCCACGATCACCGTGACGGATGATGCAATGACTGTCGACCTCACAGGAACCGCGGACCAGGTACCCGATAGGCCGATCAACATGCCCTTTGTAGGTACCGTAGATATTGCGGTCTGGCTGACGATCCGTTCCGTACTGCTGGATACCGCAGTCCATGGACATATTCCGGTCAACGATGGCCTGTGCCGGCCTATCAAGATCATCGCACCGGAGGGTTGTCTTGCAAACCCGATATTCCCCGCACCCACGATTGCTCGCTTTTGCCCGGGCAACCAACTCGCGGATACTGTCATGAAGGCGCTGGGCCAGGCCGTCCCTGCGCAGGTTTCCGCCGGTATCGGAAACCTCAGGGTTATTGCATTTTCGGGATTGAATGGGGATGACTATTGGGTCCACATGGAAATTTGTGAAGGCAGTTACGGCGGGCGGGAAGGTATGGATGGGATGGATGCTGTCGACACGCTGTATGCCAACACCCGCAACAATCCGATCGAAGACATTGAATCTCACCTACCACTGCGGGTTTCGCGTTATGAACTTCGCGAAGATGTTTGCGGTGCGGGTAAGTGGCGAGGTGGACTGGGCTCTATCCGGGAGTTTACATATCTCAAAGACGGTGGTGGATCGATCGAAGGCGAAGGCCACAAATACCGTCCGTGGGGTTTTCAGGGTGGTTCAGATGGCCACACGGCAGGCCTGATGCTGAGGCACGCGACGGGTGAGTCTGAATCTTTGCCTTCAAAAATACCGCATACCTCAGCCAAGGCCGGGGACAGTTTTATCTGTGTTGGGCCTGCCGGTGGCGGTTATGGCGATCCCCTAGAACGAGACATGAAGCAGGTACTTGAAGATGTGCGCGATGAGCTGATCTCTATTGATACAGCCCGAAACGATTACGGTGTGGTCATCACGAATGCGCTGCAGCTTGACGAAGCAGCGACTGCCAGCTGCCGGTCAAGCGCTGCCTGATCCACTCGGTGGCGCGGGTACCCGAAAAAAAAGCCAGGCAAATAGGCTTTAACTCAACGAATCTCGACAATCATCTCGACTTCAACCGGAATATTCATCGGTAAGGAGCTCATACCGACAGCCGAACGGGCAGCTCGTCCTGCATCGCCGAACACCTCTACCATGAGATCGGAGAAGCCATTGATAATACTCGGATGATTCCCGAAATCCGGCTCAGCGTTGACCATACCCAATACCTTGATCACGCGCTGTACACGATCGAGATCCCCAATATGGTTTTTCAAGGTTGCCAGCAGGTTCAGACC
>MPMA02055283.1_pt1 | contig 13362 bp, 12 predicted proteins | sample 1617361 | NCBI WGS metagenome assembly MPMA02 (sample SAMN05944807, study PRJNA350692) | marine metagenome | biome: marine; feature: ODZ; material: water; isolation source: 180 m water sample filtered on 0.2 um supor filter | place: Pacific Ocean | collected 2012-04-08 | depth 180m m | reverse complement strand
TGCCGATGGCGATGTTGTTGAAATTGCCGGCCGCATCTAACTGCCCCGGGCGAAAGAATTCTTTCAGATGGTAGCGCGGCAACACCTCGGTCACTACCCGGCCGAAACCGAAGACGGTGATTGCTCGTTCAAGCCAAAGGCCCTCTACGCCCGCAAGCCCCAGCGGCGCCCAGTCGCGGCAAAGCCCCTGCCCGATGGCCGATGCGAACATCAGGTCGGGAGCGTGAGTGCATTTTGCCAGCAGGTACCCGGCCGCCACCAGCGGGGTGGCGATACCCTGCGCGACCACTTCGCCGTCATCAATCTGCCGGGCGATGCAGGCGCAAATCAGTTCATCAAGGCTGAAATTCATCTCCGTTATGTGCAGGCTTGCTCGGCGCTGCGAGATTATATCACGTCGCCGATTCTGGCCGCGCGACCTCAGCTATAATCGCCGCGTGAGAATCCGCCGTTTCCTGCCGGCGCTAGTCATCGCCTCGACCGTTCTGCTGCTGCTGTGGAAGCTCGCCTTCACCAACCTGATTCTCGCGCGCGGCGACACCTTCTTTTACATCTATCCGTACTGGGAGCATCGTGCGCGAGCGTTGCTGGCGGGACAGCTGCCGTTGTGGAATCCGTATCTTTTCATGGGTGCGCCTTTTCTGGCCAACCCTCAGGCCGGGGTGCTCTACCCGCTGAACTGGCCGCTGGCGCCTTTCGTCGCTCCCACAGCGGTAAAAATCGCCATCATCGCGCATACCTTGATCGCGGCTGCCGGGGCTTTCAAGCTCGCGCGGCGCGCTCTCAACTTGACCTCCATTGCGGCCACTTTGGCCGCACTTCTTTTCGCGCTGGGAGGCCACCTGACCGGAAAAGTGGAACAGGTGAACCAGCTGCAGGCCCTTGCCTGGATGCCCTGGCTGCTGCTGGCTGCCCACCGCCAGGTCACCGGTTCTTCCGTACGAGAACGAACCCGCGCGGGGCTGGTGCTTGCCGGGCTGCTGGCGCTGCAATTGCTGGCCGGGCACACGCAGACCACGTTCATTGCGCTGCTGGCGGTGGCGCTGTGGGCGCTGAGCACAGCACTCGGCACAAGCAACCCCTCGGATCGCTCTTCCGCGCTGCGCCGCCTGCTTCCGCTGCTCGCTTCCACGATTATGGGCGCGCTAATCGCGGGCGCGCAGCTGCTTCCGGCCATCGAGCTCGCGCGCAATTCGCTGCGCAGCACGGGCCTTCCATTAAGCGACGCGCTCTCCTTTTCGTTGCACCCGCTGTTGCTGGGGCGCGCGCTCTTGCCGGGCTTGAGCCGCCCGCTCTTTAGCGAATTCATCGGCTACCTCGGCGTAGCCGGGCTGCTGCTCGCGCTGGCCGGCCTCGCGGCACTGACGCGCGGCACCGAACGCGCGCGCGCGCTAGCACCGGCAGCGCTTGCTGGCTTCGGTCTCTTTCTCGCGCTGGGCGCATTCAACCCGCTTTACTGGGCGCTAGCCCGCTACGTGCCCGGTTTCAACCTGTTTCGCGCGCCCGCACGCTACCTGGCGCTGTGGGCACTGGGTGCGGCCCTGCTGGCCGGGCTGGGATTCGAGCGGATCTCCACACTCTCAAGGCACGCCCGCCGCCGCCTGGCTCTGGCGTTCTCCGCCGGCACAGTGACCCTCGCCCTTCTCGCTTTCGCCAGCACTGGCACAACGCCCGCCGGCGAAACCGGCCCACTGCCTGCCCCCGCTGCGGCCGACATCACCGCATGGGCGCTGGCGCTCTCGTTTGGTCTGGCGGCGCTGCTCTTTCCCCTTCGTGCACGCATTGCTCTACCGGTTTTGATTGCACTCGAAATCGGCATGGCCTCATTCCAGCTTCCGCTGAATAACCTGACCACATCCGACGCCTACGCGAGCGTGCGAGCGCCGATGACGCAGCTGCTGCTGTATCGCGACGAGCAGCCCGTTCCCGGCCGCATGTTTTCCATGTCCGCGCTGCGCTTCGACCAAGGCGACCTAGCTGACATGCGCGCCAGATTGCGTATGGTGTTGCCAGACGCAGGCGTGATCACCGCTGTTGACGCGGCGAAAGCCAAAGAAGTGCTCTCCCCCAATCTTCCGCTTGCCTGGCGCGTCCCCGCAGTCGACGGTTATGATGGTGGCGTGCTCCCATTGCGGGCCTATGCGCAGTTTGCGCAACAATTCACGCCTGATAATACGTTGCCCGAGGACGGACGGCTGCGCGAGAGAGTCACCAACACGCCCGCAAATTGGCTTCTCAACATTACCAACACGCGCTGGCTGCTGACCGACAAAGTGGAGGATATCTGGCGCGACGATGTCTTTTACGACCTGCAGTTCCAAGTTGCGCTGCCACGCGGGGCCACCACCACAATGGCGGTGAAGCCCGCTTTCCAGGCTACGGCGGTCGGGCTGGTTTATTCCGCGCCGTCCGCAGCCAGCGCCCCGCTCGGACAGTTGCACCTCACGCTTGCCGACGGCTCAACCCGCACTGTCTCCATTCCGGCGGCGCTGCCCGCGGACGGTGGCCATGTGCCGCTGGGAGAGCCGATGGACCTTACAGCAGTCACACTGCAGAGCGCGACCGCAGGACTGCAGCTGAGCGGAGCCGCGGTGATAGACACCCGCACCGGCTCGTTCATCACGCTCACGCTGGGCCCGTACCGCATGGTGCATTCCGGCGACGTGAAAATATACGAAAACTTGAGCGTCTTCCCGCGCGCATACCTTGTGCGCGCACTTCCCCTCACGGCTGACACTCGTCCCATCGGAGGCACCGTGTTGCGCGCGCATACCCCCAACCACATTGTCATTGAAACCGAGTCCGATGCGACCGCAACGCTCGTGCTGGCCGACGCCCATTATCCCGGGTGGCGCGCAACCGTGGACGGGAAGAACACAGACATCAGTCCGGCAAACGGGTTCTTCCGCTCAGTGGTTGTGCCAGCGGGGAGCCACGAGGTGGTTTTCGATTATCAGCCGATGAGCTGGCGCTGGGGATTATGGATTAGCGCGGTCACGTTGTTGCTGTGGGCTTGGGGATGGCAGCTCACGCGGCGGCGCACACGTCCTTCAGATTGAGCTGCCGGTGTTGCCGGCCCTGCCATTCATTTTCCTCAAAGGCAAAGACTAGGTCCACCTTCTCGGGAAGTTTATCCCCCACGTCGCCGAGCCAGAAGCCAATTGCATCCAGGGGTTCTCTGTTTTCCGCGCGCACCTTCAATTTCAGGTGCGCGTTGCCTTTCCCCACCGCGCGCCTTTCCACAACCTGCGCGCCGCACCAGAGAAAGAGCGGGGTCAGATTGCCATACCCGGCCGGCTCGAAATAGTCTAACTGCTCCGCCAGCCGCTCGGTGAGTTGGTCCGGGCGCACCTGCGCGTCAATTGATAACGTCGGGCGCAAATCCTTCTCGCTGAGCTGTTCCCTCGCGATTTCTCCCAACCGGCCCACAAGTAGCGGCCAGTTTTGCTGCGGCAATGTAAAGCCGGCCGCGGCCGCGTGCCCCCCTTGACGATCAAGGAGATCAGCGCATTGATGCAAAGCCTCGGCGATGTGGAACCCGGCCACGCTGCGCGCCGAGCCGGTTATCAGCCCATCCTTGCGCCGCGCCACTACCGCCGGACGATTGCGCTGCTCACACAGGCGCGCCGCCGCCAGCCCCACTAGGCCGGTATGGAAGTCCTCATGCTCAGCGAACAGAATGAACGGGTCATCCTCTCCGGCCTGTTCGAGCGCAAGTTGCAGCGCCCGCTCAGAAACTTCACGTGTCAGGGCTTGCCGTTCACGGTTGCGCAGTTCCAATTCCCTCGCCAGTTGGTTGGCTTCCTCAAGGTCCGTTGCACCTAGCAACCGCAACGCGTCCATCGCGCTGCCCAGTCTCCCGGCGGCGTTCAGGCGTGGCCCAAGCTGAAAGCCAATCGTGCGCGCCGTAACACGCCCGTTGCTACGGGCAGCCTGAAGCAGCGCCCTGACGCCTGGCCTCGGCGCGGCATTTAGCATTTCCAGGCCCGCGTGCACCAGGCCGCGGTTTTCACCGCACAGCGGGACGAGGTCTGCCACCGTTCCCAGCGCTACAAGGTCGAGGAAACCGCGCGCCGAGACACCCGACTGCGCGGGCGTCCGCCGCGCCAGCAACCCGGCAGCTATCTTGTACGCGATTCCCACCCCCGAGAGCATCTGCTCGGGATACGAACAATCGGCGCGCTTGGGATCGATCACCGCGACCGCCGAGGGCAACAGGTCGCCTACATGATGATGGTCGCTGATAACCAGGTCAAGCCCAAGTCCGCGCGCGTGCTCGGCTTGTTCCAAAGCGCGCACCCCGCAATCGACCGTAATCACAAGGCGCACGCCCTCAGCCGCCAGTGCCTCCAGCGCGGCATTGTGCAAACCGTAGCCCTCATCGTTCCGCTGCGGAATGTACGGAACCACGTCCCCGCCGAACGCCTGCAGCAGCTCGAGCAGCAACAGAGTGGCCGTCACTCCATCTACGTCATAATCTCCGTAAACGGCGATGCGCTCCCGTTCGTCCAACGCCGCCAGAACGCGCTCCGCCGCGGCATCCATGCCGGCCAACTGAAAAGGGTCGGTCTCAGGCGGCATCTCGCGGCGCACAAATGCCAGCGCCTGCGGCTCGCTGCGCAATTCGCGATTCCAGAAAAGCTGCTGCAGCAGCGGCTCATCCTGCCAGCGCGCAAGCCGCCCGCGCGCCGCCTCCGGCATGGCCGGTTTTACCTCCCACCTTTTCTCTATCATCGCCATCGGGGCCCGCGCGCATTGTAGTTTATTCCCGCGCGCGTTACAATGCCGGAATGGCTCGCATCGTCTTCATGGGAACGCCCGAATTTGCGGTTCCATCGCTGCGCGCGCTGGCGGCAGATCACGGGGTGGCGGGCGTGGTCACGCAGCCAGACCGTCGCGCCGGGCGCGGGCGCAAGTTATCAGCCGCCCCCACAAAAACCGCCGCGCATGAATTGGGTCTGCCGGTCATCACGCCCGCAAACCTGCGCGATGCCGTTGCGCTCAGTCAGATATCTGATTGGAAACCCGACCTGATTGTGGTGGCGGCCTACGGGCACATCCTGCGCAGGGAGCTGCTCGAGCTGCCCGCCTGCGGCTGCCTGAACCTGCACGCTTCGTTGCTTCCGCGCCATCGCGGGGCGGCCCCAGTGGCGGCTGCCGTCCTTGCCGGCGACGCGCGCACCGGCGTGACTATAATGAAAATGGACGCCGGGCTGGATACCGGCCCGGTGCTGGCGCAGGGCGAAATAGCAATCGATGCCGGACACACTACCGGCGCGCTCACTGCCGAGCTTGCCGCGCTCGGAGCACAGTTGCTGCGCGAGACACTGCCCGCCTATCTTCGCGGCAAAGTCAAGCCCCAACCACAGGACGACGCGCTGGTATCTTACGCGCCGATGCTGAAAAAAGCGGACGGGCGGCTGCGCTTCAGCCGTAGAGCGGTCGAGCTAGAGCGACAGGTGCGCGCTATGCAACCGTGGCCGGGCGCGTTCGCGCTACGTGGCGGCCAACCGTTGAAGCTGCTGCACGCGCAAGTCGCTGCGGGCGAGGCTCCGCCCGGGCGCGTGCTGCTCGTTTCGGGGGGCATCGCGGTGGGAACCGGCGCGGGGCTGCTGCGCCTGAAGCGCATCCAACCGCCCGGCAAACGCGCCATGGCCACAAAGGAATACGCCCGGGGCGCGCCTGATTTCGTGGGAGACACACTTGAGTGACCCCATCGCGGGAACTTGAAGGTACAATTTGTTGGGGCCGCCTCGCACGAACGGCGGCCCACACCAAAACCACAGGAGGTTTTTCACCATGAAGGTTAAGCAAGCACTGACAGCAGAGTTCATCGGCACATTTGCGCTGATCTACATCGGCGCCGGGGCGGGCGCGCTGGGTGTCGGCGGGCTAGTGGGCGTGGCGCTGGCACACGGCCTGGTCATCGTGGCTTTCGCCTATGCTTACGGCCACCACAGCGGCACGCACATCAATCCGGCAGTCACCTTCGGCATGCTCGTCGCCGGAGAAATCTCGCTCGCCGATGCCGTGCGCTACTGGGTGGTGCAGTTCGCCGGCGGTACGCTCGGGGCGTTCGCGCTTTCGCATGCGCTGCGCGGATCCGGCGTGATCGGGCTGGGCGCGACCACTTTCGATGTGGCCAGCATGCCGGCCTTGCGGGCCCTACTGATTGAAGCCGTGCTGACGTTTTTCCTCGTCAACACAATTATGAACACGGCTGTCAGCGGCAAAGCCGGCAACCTTGCCGGGCTGGCGATCGGGCTGACGCTGGTGTTCTGCATCCTGATGGGCGGCCCGCTGACGGGCGCATCGCTGAACCCGGCGCGCACCTTCGGTCCGGCGCTGATCAGCGGTGACCTGAGCCAGTTCTGGGTTTACTTGGTAGGCACGCTGCTGGGCGCGGGTGGGGCCGCGCTGCTCTACCGCTACGTGCTGCGCGAAAGCGCCTGAGCGGAGCTGACTCTCTGCCACTTTCTTTCCTGGTTTTCGGCGCGGGCGCGGTCGGCGGGCTGGTGGGCGGCGCGCTGGACGCCGCCGGTGAGCGCGTCACTTTTCTGGTGCGGCCGAGCGCGGCCGAGCACATCCGCGCCAACGGCATAAGCATCAGTGGGGCAATGGGCACGCTCTCAATTCCCGCGCCACACCTTTCCACTGACCTCCCCTCCGCGCTCGCCGACGGCCGCTGTGACCTCGTCATCCTAGCGGTCAAATCTTTTCACACCGCCACCGCAATTCAGGCGCTTCGATCCGCTGGCGCGCAACCGCTTCCGGTGCTCTGCCTGCAAAACGGGGTCGACAATGAGACGTTGCTGGCTGAGGCGTTCAGCGCGAAGAATGTCATTCCCGGAACGGTGACCACAGCCGTTTCCAGTCTACAACCGGGCGCGGTGGTGGTGGAGCGGGAGCGCGGGGTCGGGCTGGCTGCCGGACACCCGCTTTCTCTGCAGCTGCAGCAAACCTTTTCGGCGGCCGGGTTCCGCACGCTGCTGCATCCCAACGCCCGCGCGATGAAATGGTCGAAGCTGCTCACCAACCTGCTGGCGAACGCCAGCGCGGCCATCTGTGATATCTCTCCGGCAGCAGTCTTCGCGCACGACCGGCTCTTTCATCTGGAGATTGCCGCGCTGCGCGAGGTGCTTGCGGTGATGAGCGGGCTGCGCCTGCCGGTGGTGCGCCTGCCGGGCACGCCCTCGCACTGGCTGGGTTTCGCGCTGCGGCGTCTGCCGGCGTGGAGCTATCGCGGCTTTCTGGCGCGCAAAGTGGCGCGCGGACGCGGCGGTAAGCCGCCCTCGCTGCACGTGGACCTTGCGGCGCAGCGAGGGCGCTCCGAGATCGAGTTTCTGAATGGCGCGGTGGCACGGCACGCAAAGGCACTCGGCCTCGCCGCGCCGGTGAACGCCGGGCTGGCGAGGCTGCTGGGCGCGATTGTCTCCAGCGAAACGCCCTGGGAGCACTACCGCGCCAATCCCGACCGGTTGGCCGATCGGTTACTGAGCGGCGATTTCTGAACGCTTTACCGGCGCAGCCGCCGCTGGTATAATCCGCCTCACATCGGGGCGTGGCGCAGTCTGGTAGCGCACTGCAATGGGGTTGCAGGGGTCGGCGGTTCAAATCCGCCCGCCCCGACTGGACCAATATCGGAGTTCACAACAAAGCGGTAATCCACAGTTGTTGTGTACCCCGATATGTAAAACAACGTAGTTGCTCTCTTCTCGCTGTCTACCGTAGTTCCCAACAAACGAAAGGAGTTGGTTATGCGGTTGACAGGCTCAATCAATGGTTATTTGCTGTTCGGAAGTGCAAATGGCCTCTCCCCCACTACCCTAGAAACGAATAGATACCATTTGCTGAAAATGGTGAATATCCTTGGTGACAAGCTCCTCAGAGAGCTGTCGCCAGACGATATTACCGAATTCTTTGTGGAGATTCGTTCTAGGGACTATTCTGAAAGCACCATATGTCGCATCTGGAGTGCACTACGCGCTTTCTTCAACTGGGTAGAAGTGGAGCTAGAACTCGCATCGCCTATGCAACACATCGCCATGCCTCGCTTTGTGTCTCCGGAAGTGAAACCCTTGACTGAAGATGATGTAGTTGGATTACTAAAGGCGTGCAAATATAGTTCTCCGTCAATCAGAGGTTCACGTCTACCATTTCGCATGCATAGACCAACTGCTGCTCGTGATACAGCCATTCTGCTGACACTACTTGATACCGGATTGCGAGTAAGCGAGTTCTGCCGTTTGCAGGCTGGAGACCTTAATCTTGAGACAGGAGAATTGCTGGTACGTCCCTACCGCAATTCGCGAAAGAGCCGAAGCAGAACGGTCTATCTCGGATGCACAGCAAAAAAAGCAATCTGGAATTACCTGAGGTTCAGAGAGGGTCGTGACGCGCTATTCCTCACTACTGATGAACGGCCGTTTCAGCGGAGGGCGGTTCATCAATTGGTCTCACGTTTAGGTAAAAGAGCCGGTATAGCGGGTGTACATCCACATCGGTTTCGCCACACCTTTGCTATCCAGTTCCTACGAAATGGCGGAGATGTTTTTACTCTTCAACGGATTATTGGCCACTCAACACTCGAAATGGTAAAGAAGTATTTGGCTTTGGCAGATGCCGATGCTGCTGCGGCACACAAAAGGGCAAGCCCAGCCGATAGATGGAGGTTGTAGCAGCTTATGCTTACTGACCCACTGGGGGCGGGTGTATAGTTAGGGATGTCATGAGTTCTGTGAATCCACCACCACAAACCTTGCAGGAAGTGCTGGACAACATATGGGATGTGTGTGATGAAAGGGACGTGAGTTTCTATGTTGAAAAGAAAATCGGGAGGGGTGAAGGCGCTAGGATAAGAATCGCATACTATCAGCCACTGAAAAAAGCAGAATACGTGACGGCTTTCACCGCCGGTGACACTCAAAGGGTACAGGATGTCATAGAGGAAGAGTGCCTGTTTGAGATTGACTGGAATGGCGCTGAGTGGGAACATGAATTCACGCTGACCATGCAGGGCAGAAGCAACGTTCTTGAACGCATGAAAAGCAAGTTGGAGGGTGCCCTAGCGGAAGATAAGCCCGCCGAGAAAAAGCCAGAGTACGATTCACCAGCAAGTCGCCCCGGAAGGCGGCAGGACAACAAATACAAGTGGGCAAGGGCAAGACTTGCCGAAGGCCATGACGTAGAGGAACTCTACTGGGATTGGGCTGCAAGATTCAACCTTCAGCATAACTCTGCACTGTTGCGGAGGTTCAGGAAAGCCATGAGGTACAAGCCAAAAACGTAGATGACCTAGCCGCTAGACCATAAAAAAGGCCGAAAACTAAAATCCGGCGACAAAGGGCGAAAAACCTTTACAGGGAATTTTCGCCGCCACTTTATAGTAGCGTCGTACTTGGCCTCGCTCAGGTCGGCTCCGGTCAGAGCGGCCTCGCTCAGGTCGGCTCCGGTCAGGTCGGCTCTGTACAAATAGACCTCGGTCATGTGACTCTGGCTCAGGTTCGCTCCACGCAGGTTGGCATAGGGCAGGTTGGCGGATTGCAGGCCCACCATGCTCGTGTTGGCATCCATCAGGATGGCCCCTTGCAGGTTGGCCCCGCCCAGATTGGCGCCGCTCAGGTTGGCATCGCGCAGGTTGACCCCGCTCAGGTCGGCCTTGAACAGGTTGGCCCCTTGCAGGTTGGCCTCGCTCAGGTCGCTCCCCCGAAGATTGACCCCTTGCAGGTTAGCCCCGTCCAGATTGGTCTTGCGCAGGTCGGCCTGTTCTAGTTTGTGGGCTATCGCCACCACTTCTGCGCGTGTGAAGTCAGCCATGATTACCCTCTCACCACCAGTATACGCTAGTCAGCCGTTCGAAGTAATGGGGGCGTGGTGATGGGACGTTTAGCGTGACAGAACGATGATAGAACTCACGCCCAATCCCAGACCCAGTAGTTTTGTTGCAGTCACTGGCTCACGATAGACAATGTACGAAAGTATGACCGCCACAACCACGCCCAAGCCAGAAATCGGGAGAATTATACTGCCTTGGCCGCCCGCCTTAAACGCAAGCAACAGTGAAAAGATACCTATTGCTCCAATGAAACCCGACACAACCGCGAGCCATGTCATTCTAGGTGACAAGTCAAATGGGTGTCTCTGTATGAGGTGCACGACAATTCCTAGAAGAGCATAGGGGATAGAGTTTACAATTAGCCAGCTAGGGATGTAGACTTGGTTCGCACCTGCGACTTTGTCAAAAAAGGCAACGATGCCCAATGTCACGAGAGTTACAAGGGCAAGCAAAATGGGTGTATTCATGTTATCTCCGATATTTGAGTGTAATTTCTGATATAATACCATTACACTTTACCAACAAAAAAGACGGGCCGTGCAGGTGTGCTAAGCACCCACACGACCCTACCCGAACGCTGTACCGTTAGCGCAGGGCTGAGGTAGATTCTATCAGACCTGCTGCTCTCGGCGCAGGTCTTTTTTGTTTATTTATCGGCCGTAGATAGCGAACCGGAGAGCACAACAACCAGCAACCCGTAATTAAGAAAGCCCCCGTCGTTATTACTCACATCGGGGCGTGGCGCAGTCTGGTAGCGCACTGCAATGGGGTTGCAGGGGTCGGCGGTTCAAATCCGCCCGCCCCGACTGGACCAACAAATTAATGTACAGCACAGCGGAAATCCGCAAAGGAGGGACAAAATGTCCAAATTTCTCGTACGAGCTTCCTACACCAGTGAAGGAGTGCAGGGATTGCTCAAAGAGGGTGGCTCCAGTAGGATCGAGGCAGTGACCCAGCTGACAAATGGCATGGGCGGGTCGGTGGAATGCTTCTACTACGCTTTTGGGGACGACGACGTTGTCGGCATTATCGATATGCCGGATCACGCGAGCGCCGCAGCCCTATCTCTTGCAGTCAATGCCAGTGGAGCAGTTTCCGTAAAGGCTACTGTGCTTTTGACCGCCGAAGAGATGGACGAGGCGACCAATAAGACCGTCAATTATCGGCCACCCGGACAATAGCATCATCTCGGTGGGTCCGGACGGCTCGTTTTCCGGACATAAGTTTACTCCGGAATTAGGCATAACTCGGATTTATCATGTAGGACTCGAGACGACATTTTGATTCATTGTGACAATGGCTATGTTGTCCATTCACCTTCAAAATCGCCGTCCATGTCTTCATCCTGCACCGCCCCGGCCGCTTCCGGGTCGAAACCTTCGGGCCACTTTGCCTGGGTGTCGTAATAGGCCCATCTCAGTTCGGCCCCGCTCAGGTCGGCCCCCATACATTTTCGGCCGCTCAAAACAACTTGTATCACTTCTTCACGCGTGAACTAAGCCATACCTACACTATACACCCGCCCCCAATGGACCAGTCATCCAGTAACACCGCCCCAGCCGCTTCAGTGATGAATGTTCACGACCGTTCCCACTTGCGAGAAATTGTACAGCCACTCTGCGTCCGCTATGCTCAGGTTGATGCAGCCATGACTCATCGGAGTACCGAAATTGTCATGCCAATAGGTGCCGTGGATGCCATAGTCGCTGAAGAAGTACATCACATAAGGAACATCAGGCAGGTACCACGGCACTCCGAAATCAACGCCGCGCATATCATCCTTTCTGAATTTCACGTAGACCTGGAATTGCCCGGTCACAGTGGGATAGCGCGTAATTCCAGTTGATGCCACGAACTCGCGCGCGCGGTGGTTGCCTACCATCGCATACACGCGCTGGGTGCCGATGTCGATGTCGATCCACTTCGAGCCGCCTTTGCCGGCATCCGGCTCCGAGGCATCCGCCTCTATGGACGGAGTGACTGCAACCTTCTCTATTCGCCATTCTCGGGATGCAGGCAGCGCCTCTAGGGTAAGCGTCATGTTGAACTCTTGAGGAATGCAAGCTGCGCCGGTCCTATAAGTCACGTCAGCATCAACAACGGCCTCACTACCGCTCTGGACGGCAATTTCCGCATTTTCGGCCTGCGCACTGCACATCGCCATGTCGCGGTAACTCTGAGCATATTCCTCGAAGTCATAGTCGTGTGCCCGCGCCTGAAAACCATCAGTGAGCAGCTCCCAGGCCGCCTCATAGCGCTTCTCACTCACGTAGGTCCAGTACGTCACCACCACGTCAGTCGGCGCTGCGATTTCGCCCCTAACCGTGTCTCGATACACCCGAGTTATCTCGTCCGGTGACTCCGTGAAGGCAAAGGGGTAATGGGCGTTGTGCAACTCCTGACGCATGCGTGCCTCGACCTCGTTGACTTCCTCGCCCACCCCCGTGCTGTCATCCACTGGCTCAGCTGCTGCCGCATCCGCCACCGTTTCGGCCGCGTTCGCGTCGCTGACTCCCTCACCCACCTCCGTGCTGTCATCCACTGTCTCGGCTGCTGCCGCATCCACCACCGTTTCGGCCGCGCTTTCACCCTCAGGCCCTGAAATAGCCGGGATGGTCAGAAACTGGTCGGTGATGATCAATGGCGACGCAAGGCTGCTGGCGTTCATTATCGCCTCGACCGTAGTGCCATACTCGCGCGCCACTCGTCCCAGATAATCACCGCGCCTCACCACGTAGGTGGTCGGTTGGTGAGGATCTCGGCCTTTCGATTCGGGATTAACTGCCCAGTCAGAACCAGGAATAACCAGAAGTTGACCCACGTGGATAACCGAGCTGCTTAAGCCGTTGGCCAGAGCCAGAGCGCCGATGCTAATTCCGTACTGCTCTGAAAGCCGCCCGAGATTGTCGCCGGACTGAACCACATATATTTCCGGATCCGGCGTATCTGGCGCCGCATTTGCAGCGCCCGCGTTGGCCGCCGAAACGAGCAGCGCCAGCATTGCCACGAACATGATCGCTCGGTTGATGAGACCCATGAGTTACTCCTGTTAATGGACCGAGTTGCTCTCGCGGCCCCGGAATCACCGGCTTACGCGAGAGCAACTCGACGTTCCTCCCCATGATAAGTATACACAGTGTTTCTAGCGCATCCTCGGGTCGTTCAAGAGAGGATGACCATCCCAATAGAACCAAACCCGGAGGCAAAACGTTACCCACCTCCATAGTGGGCCAAGCAACACTGAAGGCACCCCTTACATAATGAGAATGTCGGGAATTCCGCACACGCAATTGGAGCAGCGCAGCCGCTGCAAGCACAGAAAAACAAAAAGCCGCCAATAAGATTGACGGCATCGTTGCGCTGCCTGCCATGTCTAGTTTGTAAACGGTTCAGGGCATGGCGGCCGCGATTGTGCTGCACGCAGGGCAGCTCTGGTTGGGGCGCACCAGCGAATAACCCGCCTGCGGGTCATCGTCCATGCTCTTCAATATGGCGAAATCTACATTGAATATGATCATCAGGCGGAT
>MPMA02172073.1_pt1 | contig 13390 bp, 6 predicted proteins | sample 1617361 | NCBI WGS metagenome assembly MPMA02 (sample SAMN05944807, study PRJNA350692) | marine metagenome | biome: marine; feature: ODZ; material: water; isolation source: 180 m water sample filtered on 0.2 um supor filter | place: Pacific Ocean | collected 2012-04-08 | depth 180m m | reverse complement strand
CCTTGGCTGATCTGACCACAGCGGGTATCGATGCTGGCGCCAGCTACCAATTGGATTTCTTCACCACCGACGATGGTGGCTGGGGATGGACCCGACTGAACGAGGTCAACCTCGATGCCGGTGCGATCGGAGCAATTCCCGAGCCATCTGCCCTCGCCCTCCTGGCCTTGGGCGGACTTGCCCTGCTCCGCCGCCGCCGCTAGCGGCGGTAAGGGTTGACGACAATTTTACACCGGGGCGGCTTGCACAGGCTGCCCCGGTTTTTTTGTGCCGGGGGAAGAACCGGACTTGAAGACCGAGGGGACAAGGAAGCTTTCCCTGGAGTATGGCAGATCATTACTCTGATCGTCCGGTTCATCGCCCCCGTCACCTTTTCAGCCACTTCGGCCATAAGCGGTAATGAGATAACGAGAGTGATCGACAGGTAATAAGAAGGAAACGTCCTCGCATTTTTCGTCCCGAGAGCTATCAGGGCTCTCTTCTGAGGATCCTGCCATGAAATCGTCGGATAACCGCATCACTCAACAATCCGAACCCAATCTTCGCTCATCGAAGCAGGGACGCCGGGTGCTCGTCGGAGTCGCCATCGCTGTTTTGGCGATCGCGGCCATCATAGTAATGATTCTGGCCAATCGCTCGGATGAAGTCTTGGAATCCGGTGCCTCAACCGGCCAATTGTACCAGGTGCCCTCGCCGCCCAGCGTTCCGATGGAACATCTGGACGATCCCAGCGCCGACGGGTGGCCCAGCGAGGTGCTCAGCGAACATGCCAAGGACCAGCTCAAGCGGCTCGGTAAGATGATTCTGCATCCCGGGCAAATGGATGATGCGGCTCTGAGACAAATCGTCGCGGAGGGCTTTTCTTTTAATGGGCTGCAACCGAAGGGATCTGAGGTGGTCTATACGGATTCCACCCTCACCGTCGAACGCATGGCGGCCCAACCGGATGCAGCCCCCCGACGAGGTATCGCAGAGATCGAGGCCGCAATTGGTGAAATTGGAATCCTTCTGCGGAATGCCGTAGAGCCGCGATTCGAGGTGAAGGTTTTCCGTGTCCAGGAGGAGGGAGACTCGTTTGTCACCCAGCAGTATGTGGCGATTTCCGGGATCACGGAAATGGGCGTGATCGAACAGCACGCGACGTGGCGTGCGCGTTGGGCCATGAGTGCCGGCGACTCCCCGCCGCTGCTCCTGCAGCTCGACGTGAGCGATGTCGAGCAGGTGACTTCCCGCACCGGCGGGCGAACCCTGTTTTCCGATTGCACTCAGTCGGTATTGGGATCCAACGCCTCCTACCAGCAACAGATTGGCCGTGGTTTCAGTCACTGGCTGCACCGCACTCAGGATACGCAATATTTTTTCTGGCTGGGCATTCCGGGGGTGGCGCTTGGTGATGTCAACGGTGATGGATTGGACGATCTCTATCTCTGTCAGGAGGATGGCCTGCCTAACAGGCTTTATGTCCAGAACGCCGACGGCACCCTGCGCGACGAATCGGAAAAGGGGGGAGTGAATTGGCTGGAGGGATCGCGCAGTGCCCTCCTGGTGGACCTTGACAACGACGGGGACCAGGACCTCGCGGTCGCAATTATGGGGGGCATCGTGCTGGCCGCCAACCGCGGCGACGGCCGTTTTGATTACCGGACGTTGTTGCCGACCGCCCACGATCTGATGTCTCTGAGTGCAGCCGACTACGACCAGGATGGCCGGTTGGACCTTTACGTCTGCACCTATTGGCGCAATGGCTCGGCGGGTCCTGAGTCGGAATCGAGAGGCGTCGTTACGGGACGGTTTGTCTATCACGATTCCAACGTCGGCGGCTACAACAGCCTGTTCCGCAATGAAACAACAGATCAAGGCAAGTGGAACTTCCGTGAGGTGACTGCCGAGGTCGGGCTGGACAGCAACAACGGGCGCTGGAGTCTGGCCGCGGCCTGGGAAGATTACGACAACGACGGCGACCAGGATCTCTACGTCGCCAATGACTTCGGGCGGAATTGCCTCTACCGTAACAACGGGGGCAAGTTTGTAGACGTTGCTGGCGAAGCCGACGTCGAGGACAGCGCTTCGGGAATGGCGGTTACCTGGGGTGACTATAATCGCGACGGCTGGATGGACGTCTACATCAGCAACATGTTCTCGTCGGCCGGCAACCGAATCACCTTTCAGGAGCAGTTTAAACCGAATGCCTCACCGGAGGTCCGGACGCGGCTTCAACGTTTTGCGCGTGGCAGCACTCTGCTGAAGAATCTCGATAACGGCCCGTTCGAGGACGTGAGCGAGGAGGCCGGCGTGGCCAGGGCCCGCTGGGCCTGGGGGACCAGCTTTATCGATATCAATAACAATGGCTGGGAGGACCTGGCAGTGGCCAACGGGAATATTACCGGCGACGATCCGGATGACTTGTGAAGTTTCTACTGGCGGCAGGTCGTGTCGCGCTCCCTGAACGATGTCAACGAAGTGCGATCGAGTGAATTGGATCGGGCCAACGCCACATTTGGCGAAATGATTCGCCGTGGGCGCTCCTACAGTGGCAGGGAGCGGAATTGCTGCTTCCTGAACACGACCACGGCTTCGACTGTGGCGGGCGCAGCACCTGTCGCTCGATTCGCCAACATCTCGGCGACATCGGGAATCGATTTGCCGGATGATGGACGAGCGCTGATCACCGTCGATTGGGATCACGATGGCGACCTTGACGTGTGGATTTCCAATCGCAACGCCCCGCGGCTCCGATTTTTCCGCAACGATGTCCCGTCGGAGAACCACCATCTCGCCCTGCGCCTGCAGGGAGCTGGCGGAACCACAAACCGGGACGCGATTGGCGCGCGGGTGGAGGTCGTCCTGGCCGGCGGATCTTCGAGTAATTCAACGCGACCGGCGCTGAGCAAGACGCTGCGAGCCGGCGATTCCTTCCTCTCCCAATCCACCAAGTGGATGCATTTCGGGCTGGGCAGCGCAGAGAAGATCGAATTGGTGCGTGTGCGATGGCCGGGCGGCGAGATCGAAACATTCACCGGTCTGGAAATCGATCGACGCCATCGGCTGGTTCAGGGCAGCGGGGTGGCGGTGCCAGCAGCCACCAAACGCCGTGAGACCGCAATTTCGCCCGTGCCTGTCACCCTGCCTGACCCGGACAGCACGGCCCGCATTCCGCTCGCGACCTTGCTTCCGATGGCGGATTTGAGCTACCAGATGTTCTCCGGTGAGGCGCGGAAGTTCCCAACCGGGAAGGGGAAATCGATCTTACTGAATCTCTGGGCCAGTTGGTGCACGCCGTGTGTGGGCGAATTGGAGGAACTGTCCGAGCGGAATGACGAGCTTCGTGACGCAGGCATTGAGGTCCTCGCCTTGGCGGTTGATCAGCTGGATGACTCCGTGGACGCATCGGTCGCCCGCAAACTTGCCAAACGTCTCAAATTGCCCTTCACCACCGGTCAAGCTCCCAGGAAGCTGATCGCCTACCTCCAGAAGATCCACAATGACCTGATCACCAGCTCGCAGCCCTTGCCGGTTCCGGTCAGTTTCCTGATCGACGGGAATAGCCGTATCTCCGTCATCTACAAGGGGCGCTTGAATGTCGACGACCTTGCGGCCGACACCCAGCATTCGAAAGGCACCCTGCGTGAACGGTTTGCCCGCTCGGCTGTGGTCCCCGGACGCATCCTGCCAGTGCCAACCGTGGCGCGTCGACGCAACCAATTCGAGGCACGATATCGTTTTGCAACCTACCTGCAACAGCGCGGTTACGCCCAATCTGCCGCCGCCGAAAATCAGGAACTGATCAAGATGTTTCCCGAGAATGCCGGGCCCTATAACAATCTGGGAATTTCCTATATCTCCCAGAAGAAACACGCGCTGGCCGAAGCCAGTTTCCGTGAGGCGTTGCGTGTGCAGCCTGATCACGCCCGATCCCACACCAATCTGGCTACCCTTCTTATTGAGAAGGGAAAGACTGGCGAGGCTGCGGGCCATCTCGAGCAGGCCATTAAGAGCAATCCGCGAGAGGAGAAGAACCACAAAATATTGAGCGGTCTCTTGATCGCACAGAAGAGATGGGCCGACGCCCAAGCCTGCTTGGAAAAGGCGGTGGCGGAGAATCCTCACTCAGCCAATTATCATGCCCTCCTCGGAATGACGCTTGCCCAGCAGGGCCAGCTCGCTCGCGCAGTTACTTATCTTGAGTATGCCCTCGAGGTTCAACCCGACCACAAAGATGCCCGGCGGAATCTGACCGTCGTCCGGGGCATGATCGCCCAGGGGAATGGTGCGCCTCCCAAGTAGAGGGTGAATGTGTGAGCCGCTCACCAGGCTGCGCTCTTTGCGGACGTTGTTTCAGAGCCCGGCGGGCAAACGGTGAACCCAGAGAGCAGCGCGATGGCAGCGCGCCATTCGCCCCAGGCCCGGGCATTTGAGCTCATCGCCACTAAGCTGTTTGACGAAGGAGCAAAATCTCTCCATGCAATCTCCCCGCCCGCCAGAAAAGTGCCCCGCAGGTTTCCGTTTCGGGTGTCACCCTCCCAAGCACGGTAAGATCGAAGAGAGCGAAACTGCCGCCTTGGTTCAACCAGGACTTCCCGAACGAGTTGAGAGATGACCGAGTGAGGTCGTTGTATTCGGGCCGCCGTTAAGAGGAGGGACTGGACAAAGGTCCGGCCGATTGACAGTTCATCAACAGGAAGCTCCGAAGGAAACTCGAGGGTTACCCAACGGTTTCAAATTGAGGAACCATCAGGGGTCGACGCCGTCCACGTTCACATTGTCGATGGAGAGACCGCTGTAGTTATCCAGGCTGCCGTCGCTCACGAAGTTGAACTCGATACGAACATTCTCGGTCTCGTTAAGGACCTCTACCGGAACCTCGATAACCTGGGTATGGTAGTCGATATCGAACTCGGTCATGTCGAGGGCATGGTCAGGCCCCAGTTGCACATCGTCAGTGACCCGGCGGAAGCGGACAATCGCGGTGTCTGCGAATCCGTCGGAATCCCGGAAGATCTCGAAGGTCAACTCCGCGCTCGGTACCCCGCTGAAGTTGATGGGCGGAGAGAAGAGGGAGATGTCGGAGTCCGGTCCGTAGTCCCCCAGGTTGGTGGACCAGGCGTTAGCCGAGCCGTCGGCGCCCGTGAGGGGTCCCGTGCTGCCGGAAGGCGTGCCCAGTTCCCAGAGGGTGTTGCGGACGGGGTCATTGACAACCGTGACCCAGTCACCCACGCCTGATTCGAAGTCATCCCCGAAGATTACCACCGGAGGCTTGGGGAATCCCTCGATCACGAAGAATAGTTCATTGGCGTCAGGCAGGGGAATGGTGAGGGTGTTCAGCGGGGGTGTAGCGTCGATGTTTTCGTTCGCTCCGTGAATGGGCCATAGCGTCGGATCAGGCTGGAGATCAGCGTCGCTACGCAGGTTGTAGACCATGCCGACCTCGCTCTCCCACTCGAAGATGAGGTTTGCACCACTCTGCGTGATGCGAAGCTGAGGACGGTGAAGGGGACGGGGATTCAGGACGGCATCGATCCTTATCTCGTTCAATCGGGTCCAGCCCCAGCCGCCATCATCGGTGGTGAAGAAATCCAATTCATAGCTGGCATTGATGTCGACGCCGCCGCTGACCAGATCAGATCGGGTGAAGGAATCAGTCTGGACTCCGCCGCCGTTCCCGGGGTCGTAGCTGACAAAATCATAGTTCCCGGTGTCCAAGTTGCGGAAGCCGAGACCTTTCTGACCGGTGTTGTTGGTGTTGCCGCCATTATAGCCCATCACCGCCGCCAGGTTCGTGGGGTCGGGGGAGGCGTTCTGGTTTCCCTGTCCGCCTTCCCAATCAATTTCGACTACCGGACCCCCTATGGCTGAATTCCTGAAACTGAGGGGCGGGGAAGTGAGGACCGCAACCGGGTGGGCGGCGTCGTGGGCCCTGGTGCCATTTGCCTGGGCGGGCTCAATCCCGTTGCCAGCCGCTCCCCTTGCAGCGAAATGGCCAGCTGTCACCGTCCATGCCGCCTCGGCCGTGCCATCACCATTATTTCCAAAGTTCCAAATCCCCGTGAATTCGGGGGCCGGCGGGAGTGAAGGGCTGTCAGCATCGTTCGGATCGGTATTTTCGCCCACCTCGAACCCGTCGGACAGACCGTCTCCATCGCTGTCGGTCTCAAGCGGGTCGGTGCCGGTGTCGTTGGCACTGACGAAGGTGCCGGTGTCGGTCTCCGCTCCGTCGAGCAGGCCATCTCCATCGCTGTCGGGATTACTGGGGTTGGTGCCAAGGTCGGCTTCCTCTCCATCGGTGAGGCCGTCATCATCACTGTCCTCGTCGGTGGGATCGGTTCCGTCGTCCTGCTCCTGGCTGTCGCTGCGGCCATCTCCATCAAAGTCACCTGTTCCCGCGCCGGGTCCGGGGGTCACGCCGTTGCCGTCCCAGGCCGTTCCGTCCAGGTCGGTCAGGTTGCCTGCCTGGGCCTGTTCCCAGTGATCGAGGAGGGTGTCGTTGTCGTCGTCTGCTGGCGGGACAGCGGACCCGATCGCACCGGCATTGAGGTTGACCTCGTTCAGTCGAGTCCAGCCCCAGCCACCATCGTCGGTGGTGAAGAAATCCAATTCATAACTGGCGTCGGGATCGATGCCGTTGGCAACCAGGTCAGCCTGGGTGAAGGAATCAGTCTGGACTCCTCCACCATTGCCGGGGTCGTAGCTGACAAAATCATAGTTTCCGGTGGTCAGGTTGCGGAAGCCGAGGCCTTTCTGACCGGTGTTGTTGGTGTCGCCGCCGTTATAGTTGAGCACCGCCGCCAGGTTCGTGGGGTCGGGGGAGGCTTGCTGGTTTCCCTGTCCACCTTCCCAGAGAATATCGATCACGTTGTCGGTCGGACTCACATTGAGGAGGCTGAAATTGACGACCGGGGAGGTGAGGACCGCAACCGGGTGGGCGGCGTCGTGGGCCCTGGTGCCATTTGCCTGGGCGGGTTCAATCCCGTTGCCCGCCGTGCCCGTTGCACCGAAATGGCCAGCTGTCACCGTCCATCCCTGGGTCGTGCCATCACCATTATTTCCGAAGTTCCAGGTGGGCACAGTGCCAGAGTTCGCCGAGGTGGCGATCAGGGCGAGCGTTCCCGAGGCAAGGACAAGAAATTTCACTGTTTTTTTCTTCATGATCATCAACTTGGATCTAGTGGATTCGGCGGAGATCGTTGGATTACGGAGGTGGTCGAAATGAAGGCAGTCAGAGGATCTGTTCCGGGGTCGCAGCATGAAATATTGGCAAGAAGAGATCTGTGAAGACCAGCGAAAAATTCAGGATATGGGCTTCTTTCCAGCGTTTTTGTACCCGTTTTGCAGCACTTGCTTGTTGCCTCTCTCCTTTCTGCGCTGACGAAGGAGCAGGGACGGGACCAATGGAGGGCGTCATCGAGGTCATCTGAGGATGAAGAGGTGGCCGCTGCTGCCCCGTGATTCTTCAGCCCAGCCACCGCAATACCCGGGGGCGTCAACGGTGGTGTCGCGATTGAGTCCACGGGGGCGGGCTTTGGAGCGTCCTGGCTGGACGAACGCTGCGCCCCGATGTCTACATTAGACTTGAAGAACTCTGCGTTGTCCGGACAATCCCGAGCGATGGGTGAAACTTGCCCGTGGCCATCCTTCCTTCCCCCCTGATAAACCGATGGCATCCAGCAGCGAACAAGATTCCGCCACGTCACGCCCGGAGGGGGCCCCTGCCCGTCCGAAAGAGGCCAGGTTGATACCGGTCGCAGTGGCGGGGCTCGTCGGCCTGTGCTGGATCGTGGTGGTGGTTCAGTTGTGGGTGTATGGAATCAGGGCTGAGGAGGTACCACACCCGGGAGAAAGTCGGCCTGCTCTCCCATCAATGCCGCTCGTTTATGTGACGGGGATCGCATACCTGGCCTGCTGGGCGCCGTATTGGGTGTTCTCCTCCCGGAGCTGGCGGCAGAAGGCGGTGCGATTCATTGCTGCCAATGGGTCCATCGTATTTGCCGTCGGCTTGATTGAACTCGTAGTGGCTTTCAGCGGGCTGGACTTCCGTCGCGTCCTCGGGCTACGGGTGCCCGCTTGGCAGGACACTCGGAATGTTCTGGATGATAAGCTCATCCACATCCGCCGTCCCCACTACCAGGAGCGCGGAAAGATGATCGGGGGGGACGTGGCCTTCTGGTACAATACGCCGGCGGTGACGACCTTCGATTACGACCTGAGGTATGACCGCAATGGGTTTCGCAATGAGGAGGACTACGAGCAGGCCGACTACGTCGTGATTGGAGACTCCTTCGTGGAGGCCGGCGGGGTCCTCGCCGGGGACATGTTTACCACGAAGATGGCGGAGATGATGGGAGCGACCGTGGTCAATCTCGGCCAGAGTTACTATGGGCCCCAACAGGAATTGCACGTCCTGGACAGATTTGGCCTGCCCTTGAAGCCTCGTGTCTGCGTGTGGGTCTTCTTTGAGGCCAACGACCTCTCGGACACCTGGCGCTACCAGGGGTTCATAGAAAACTGGCCAATGATCGAGCGCAATCACTCGTCGTGGACGTGCCGTGCCTTCACGAGTAACGCATTTGTCTGGCTAGCGAAGCGCTTCGAACGCGTGCCTCCTCCAGACGGCCGGGACCGGTTGGGCTACCTGCCGACCGAAAACGGCGAGGAGAAGATCTGGTTCGGATATGCGAGTGGGCCTTTCACGCCCGAGATGAAGCGGGAGGTCGAGGGACTGGAGGTGACCCTGCAGGCCTTGTCCATTGCGGGCAACCTCTGCAGGGAAAACGATATCCAGCTCGTGGTGGCCTTCGCTCCCTCGAAATTCCGGGTCTATGGGGATCTCTGCCGCTTCGAGGCGGGATCTTGCGTCAAGACCTGGGAGGTGAACCGCCTGCCCGGAATCCTCCTGGGGTCGATTCAGAAGCACTCTCCGGCCATCGCAGTTCTCGACCTTACTCCGTCTCTCAGGGAGGCGGCGAAGACGGGGCGGATGCTCTATTATCCAGATGACACGCACTGGTCTCCCGACGGGCACCGGGTGGTTGCGGCCACCCTCGTGGAGTTCCTGCAGTCCGCCCGCCCCAACCCCTCACCCGGAAGCTGAAGACCGCCCTCGTTATGGACGTCAGCGTTATTATTCCCTGCCTCAATGAAGAAGACACGGTAGGCATTTGTGTCGAGAAATCCCTGCGCGCACTTGAAGAGAGCGGCCTTGAGGGAGAGGTTGTCGTTGTCGATAACGGGTCCACGGATCGCTCCATCGAAATCTCAAAAGCCGCCGGAGCTCGAATTGTCCACGCAGAGGTCAAGGGCTACGGAAGCGCCATCCGCACCGGGATTGAATCAGCTCATGGGGATGCTGTGATCATGGGGGATGCCGATGACACGTATGACTTTGGTGAAATCGGAAACCTCATGCGCCGATTGCGCGAAGGAACGGGTGCTGATCTTGTGATGGGAAACCGCTATGGTGGAAAGATTCACAGGAAAGCCATGCCTTTCCTGAACCGACTTGTCGGAACACCCGTATTGACCCTGGTGATGCGGATCTTCTTCAAATCAAAGGTCTCCGATATCAACTGTGGTCTGCGGGCCTTCAAACGTGACCCCATGCAACGCCTGAATCTCAAGTGTAACGGAATGGAACTCGCGTCTGAAATGCTCATCAAGGCAACCCTTCAAAAACTGGTCATCAAGGAAATCCCGATCAGTCTTTTTCCAAACCCGGATGGACGAATCCCTCACCTTCATCCTCTCCGGGATGGTTGGCGACACCTGCGAGTCATGCTGGCACTTTGTCCCAAGTTCCTTTTTGTTTACCCTGGCCTTGTTCTTTCAGCCGCTGCCCTGGTGTTACTTGGGTTGATGCAGTTTGACTGGTTTCGAATTTTCGGGCAGTCGCCGGGCATTTCAACTTCTTCCTTTGCCGGGGCTCTGTTTTTCATCGGCATTCAAGTCGTCCTGTTTGGAATCCACTGCATCACATATAACAGCGCCAAGGGACTCATCAAAGACGACAAGATGAGCTCCTTCTTCAGGAAACATTTCACCCTTGAGCGTGGTCTCGCGGTCGGCGGAATTCTTGTGGCTCTCGGCGGAATCCTGGGCATCACGACGCTGTTCCTGATTTACAAGTTCGCCAACAATCTGTCCTACGTCAATATCCCCTACACCCAGCTTGCGATCGCATCGATTTTCATCGTCATGATCGGAATCCAATTCATTTTCACTTCTTTCTATATGAGTTTTCTGGACCTGGAAAAGACGCTCGAGTAGGCAGGATATTGAGTGTCGTGATTCGAAAGCGTCTGGGAGATCCCCTTCCACTGGGTTTCTCAAATTTCTGAGAGAGCCGGTTTGGAGATTCTCGGTGAAGGCTCTCTGGTCCGTCGTCCGTGTTCGGTGTGCCTCTGTTGGAAGCCCCCCTGGCTCCGTCTTCCTCCTTGCCTCCCCTGATCGGCCTCCATACCGTCGCGGCGATGAGTTCTGGCGATAGTGCAGACCGCGTTTCGGGGAGCAAATTCCAGAACGCGCGAAAGGCGCTGTCCGCTCAATGTTATCAGCAGCGGTGGATCCTTGGGGGGGGCTTCGTCTACCTCGTGCTCGCCCTGGGGCTGACATGGCCCGTCATTTTATCTCCCCTGTCTCAGTTGCCACTCGGGTCGGAACCCATTGCCACGGTTGCCTTGTCGAACGTTTGGATCCTGTGGTGGAACGCTCATCAAGTGATTCCTGGGTTTGGGGACTATTGGAACGCCCCAATCTATTTTCCTTCTTCGGGGGGGGGGGCGCTGGCGATGAATGAGCCCCAACCGACCACGCTGCTGGTGGCTCCCGTTGTCTGGCTCACGGGATCGCGCATTCTCGCCTACAACGTCTTCCTCTGGCTCTCCCTGATCTTGAATGGGGTTTTTGCGCAACGCCTCGCTAAAGTGTATGGATTGGGGTCGTGGATGGGGCTTTGGTTGGGCACTGCGATGGTCCTGCTGCCGATCGTGCATTGGCAGCTGGGCATCAGTCATCTGGTTCCATTGTGGGGTATTCTCTGGACCTGGTCGGCCATTGAACGACTCTGCCGCCAACCCACGCGCTGGAGGGGATTGGAACTTGGAGTGGCCGTTGGGATCAGCCTTGTGACCTCCATGCACCAGGGGCTCTTCTTCGCCCTTCTCCTGGTGGGGGCCGCGCCCGCCCTGTGGAGGCAATGGATCAAATATCGTGAGCTCCCTCACTGGCTTCTGGCGGTCTTGGTGGCCCTGCTTGTCGCAGGCCCCTTTGCCTACAAGCTTCGTCAAGTCTCGCAGGAGCACGCGGTTGAATTGGAACGGGAATTGGTTGCCGATCTCTCAGCCACCCCAGGCGACTATCTTCAGGCCTACGGAGGCCAGCTCATCGATATCAGACCGGAGAAAAAGAGCTGGAGAATGCTCTCGTCGGGCGTGATCAAGTTCCTGCTGGCCCTCGTCGGCGTCTATTACGGGCTGACTCGTCTCGACACCCGGCGGTGGGCGTCCTTCATCTTGGTGATGGCGCTCCTGGCCTTTCTGCTGTCATTTGGCCCCAACCTGAGGCTGGGCACCTGGCAGCCCTGGTGGACGCTGACCGAACTCGTTCCGGGGTTTGAGCAAGTCAGATCTGTCCTCCGCTTCGCCTTCTTTGTCCAAATGGCCGTCGTCATTCTCGCCGCCTTCGGCGTGACCGGGCTTTATCAGACCTGCCGCGATCGCGTGAAGAGTCCCCGCTTGCGGGTCGCCCTGCAGGCGGGGTTTGTCCTCCTCGCCTTAACGGCCCTTTTCGAGGTGTATCCCAAACCGGGGGGGCATGCCAAAGTGACGGACGTCAACCAGCACAAGGTCTGGATCGAATACGTGCGGGAGCATACCCCTCCGGGCTATGGGATTGCCTGTCTGCCGTTCCCGGCCACGGGCCGAGTTGAGGACTACGTCAGGACCTGCGAGTGGATGTATCTGGGATCGTTTCACGGTGTTCCGCTCGTTAATGGCTACTCTACTCACTCTCCGAAGGAGAACAGAATCTTGCAAGGGAAGATCCTGGCGGGATTCCCAACCCCGGAAATCCTGCGAGAACTCTACAAGAGCAATGTCAAATTCATCGTCGTCGAACGAAGCCCGGCCAATCCAAAGGGCGCTCCTCCACGAGATGCGACTCTCGGCAGATATTGGATCAAGCGGGTCTGTGAAGATGAGTTGGCGGAGGTCTACGAGTTGGGCCGGTCCCGACCGTGAGCGATGGGTTCAAGGCGGCAGGAGTGTGACCCGAGGCGAGGCACCGGAGAGCTTCAACCGGGCCCCTAATCCGCGGTGGAAGACGTAAAGGCGTGAGTCCTGAGCAAACGGAGGCCAGACTTGAGGTAGTTGCCCAGGACCTTGGGGGAGCGCACCCCCAGCAAGGTGCGCGCGATGTAGGACGGCCTCAGATAAAATGAGAGGAGCGCTTTCCTGCGGGAGCGAATCAAGTCCTGCGTTGACAGTTCGACCGTTCGAACGATGGGTTTGGAATAATCGCCGTCCTGTAACTCCTTTTCGGTGAACAGGCCTGATTCGAGAGCGATCCTGTGATACTCCGTCCCAGGCAGGGGGTAGGCAATATTGAGGTCAACAAAATCCGGGTTGATCTCTTTCATGAAGCGCATGGTGTCTTCGACCATGGCCTTGGTCTCCCAGGGAAGCCCAATCAGGAATAGCCCGTAGGACTTGATCCTGTGCTTCCGGCACAAGGCGATGGCATTGCGCGCCTGGTCCAGAGTGGCACGCTTTTTCATGCGGTCCAGGTTCTCCTGATTGCCGCTCTCAACCCCGAAGCCAATCACCCAGCAACCGGCTTTCTTCATCCACTTCAGTCGCTCCTCGGAGATTGTATCCACCCGGCTGTTGGATCCCCATCGCACATCGAGTTTGCGAGCCAGGATCTCCTTGCACACCTCGACCGTCCACTTCTCATCCCAGGTGAAGGTGTCGGCCCTGAAGAAAAAGTTTTTGATTCCCAGATTCGTCGAACACTCTTCAATTTCGTCCACGACACTCCTGGGGGAGCGAACCTTGAGCTTGTAGCCGGAAGCCACCGTGACGGCACAATAAATGCACTTATGCGGGCAGCCCCGTCCCATGTTGATCATGGTGATGGGTTCCCCTGTATCCGGGGTGAGATACAGGGCATTGTTGATCAGATGCCTCGCCGGAAAGGGCAAGCTGTCCAGATCATCGACCTCGATATAAGGGCGCTTGGGGTTCTGGTGAAGCTTGCCATCCCTGCGATAGGTGAGACCAAGAATGTCCTTGTAGTCGCGGCCCTCGGCAATTTCGGCGACGGCGTGTTCCGATTCTCCGCGAATGGCCAGATCCAAATCGTGATGGGCCAGCATGGCCTCTTCATCCTTGGGAGTGAAATG